>Ga0310121_10004070_pt1 | contig 13083 bp, 13 predicted proteins | sample CB27_Tmax_986_MG_FD_203504 | JGI IMG/M metagenome (GOLD analysis project Ga0310121, IMG submission 203504) | Marine microbial communities from Western Arctic Ocean, Canada - CB27_Tmax_986 | ecosystem: Environmental > Aquatic > Marine > Oceanic | place: Canada: Western Arctic Ocean | collected... | reverse complement strand
GGGACCAACCGCCCGGTGGTCAACCCTCGCTGGCGGGACTTGGACGGCCGCTTTCGATCACTCAAGAGCAAGCTTCAACGTCGGCAGGCCGAGTTCGCTGCCCTCACGCTTCATCCCGAAACCGACGGCAAGACGGTGCAGAAATGGGAACAAACGAAGGGCGAACTTGTGGAAGCGATCCAGCAACTGGAACACGAACTGGAGGAAGTCAAACAACAACGCAAGGAGACGCCGCACCACTTGGAATGGGAGGAGTTGCCGGTGGACGACAAGTTCAAACGTTTGGCACCCAGTCGTAAGCGTCTTATGGACACGGTCAAGCTGATTGCCTAATTGCCTATCGAGCGGAAACGGCAATAGCGAAGATCGTGCGCGAAGTGTTGGCACGCGAGGAAGATGCTCGTTCTCTGGTTCGCGACCTCTTTCGCACGGAGGCGGATATCTGTCCCGACACGAAAGCCGGGTTGTTGCGTGTGACAGTCCATTCCATGGCGAATCCCCGCTCCAATCGAGCGATCGAGCATCTATTAGGCGTACTCAACGCCGCCGAGTTGACGTACCCGGGAACCACCCTGAAACTGGAATATAATATCGTCGGCCCCACCCCAATCCAATGAAAACCGGCCCACATCATTTTCCGCCCAGATCAGGAGTCCTGAGGTTCAACTGGCACCGCTGGACGGCGAATTGTCCGTAGGTGTGTATTTCAGTTTGCCGAAATCTGCTCGGGATGCAGGGCAGCTCGTTGTCGATCATCCAGTCCCAATCGCTTCATCTTCTTGTAAAGAGTCGTACGATTGATGGCCAATTGGTCAGCCGTTTCGTTGCGATTCCAACCGTTGGACTCGAGGACTTCGAGAATGATCTGACGTTCAGGTCCTGCCAGGGCATCCTTTAACGATCGCCCCGCGGCCCGTGGCATGGGAGCAACCGCAGTGAGGTTGGATGGCAAGTCTTCCACCCCAATCGTGCTGGATTTCCCCAACAGCACCGCTCGCTCCACAACATTTTGAAGTTCACGAACGTTGCCGGGCCAACGATAGAAACGCATGGTTTCCATGGCGTCATCCGTGAAGCCTGTCACCGGTTTTCCAGATTCTTCCACTACTTTTTCCAGAAAGAAATCCGCCAACAACGGAATGTCGGCAATCCGTTCTCGAAGCGACGGCAGCTCGATATTGATGACGTTCACACGGTAGTACAAATCTTGGCGAAATCGCCCCGCGGACACCGCTTGGTTGAGATCCTCATTGGTTGCCAGTATCGTCCGCACATCGACGTGATGGGTTTTCGTTCCGCCTACGGGTTCGAACTCGAGTTCCTGCAGGACTCGCAACAGCTTGACCTGCATGCCGGGCGAAGCCGTGCCGATTTCGTCCAAGAATATTGAACCGGTGTCGGCCTGGAGGAATTTGCCGATTTTGTTACCCATCGCCCCGGTGAATGCACCCGCGACGTGACCAAACAATTCGCTTTCCAGCAAGTTTTCGGGCAAAGCCCCGCAGGCGACCTCGACAAACGGACGGTCTTGGCGTTCGCTTCTGCGATGAATGGCCCGGGCAATCAAGGATTTACCCGTGCCGCTCTCACCTGAGATCAAAACGGTTGCTCTAGTATCGGCGACACTTTCGATCATCTCGAATACGCGCTGCATCCGATGATCCCGTCCGATGATGTTGTCCATGCCGTAGCGTATGTCCAGTTGCGCTTTGAGCCGACGGTTTTCTTCAATCACTTCGTGCTGGGACAAGGCCCGATCGATCGCCATATCCAATTCCTGATCGATCAATGGCTTGGTCAGCAAGTCAAAAGCTCCGGCTCGCAGCGCCTCAACTCCCGTTTCTACTGTGCCGTAACCCGTTATCAGGATCACGCTCATTTGGGGATACTTTTCTCGACATTCTCGGAGGAGATCGAATCCGTCTTCCTCACCCAATCGAACGTCGACCAAGGCCAGATCGAAGGTCCGGCTCGCTAGTTGATGATTGGCCTCGCCAATATTGGCCGCTGTCTCCATGACGTATCCCTGCTCTCGGAGCCAGGGTACCATGGATTCTCGAATTTGCCGGTCGTCGTCGACCAATAGCAACGATCCGCGATTGTCTGCTTGATTTCCCATAACTTCCTCGTGTTCCCGCTCAGCCAATCAGTATGTGTAGCTGTCGAAGGGTATCTAGGTTACGGGTTAACCAGAGTCAACGCGCTGCTTTATCGCTTCAAGAATCGGCGGACGATTTCCCTGCCGCCCGGCGCAACGACCGACGGAATCGGCAACATCCGCACAATCGCGATGGTGGTCACCGCGAGGAAAGAAACTCAAAGGCCGCCCAAGAAATCAGCCAACGGGATTAGTCATGTTGAGCCGAATGCGCCAGCTCAAAAAATGGTCAGCGCGTGCTTAAATCCGCGGCAGACAGTTCTGCCTAACTCGCCGTTCGCCTCGCTCGGGGATGCGCTTTTTCATAGACACGACGTAAACTGGCCATCGTTACATGCGTATAGATCTGCGTCGTCGCCAGGCTTTTGTGGCCTAGCAACTCCTGGACGCTGCGAATGTCCGCTCCTTGGTCCAGCAAATGCGTGGCAAAGCTGTGTCGCAGAGTGTGCGGAGAAGTTCGCAGGTCCAACCCCGATAGCTTGAGGTACTTCTCCAGCATACGGCCAACGCTGCGGGTGGTGATACGACGGCCAAAGCGATTGGTGAAGACGGGTGCTGCTAAACCCGGCTTTACATCGTTGGCCAACTTGCGGCTGGCTAGCCATCGCTTCAGGGCTCGACAAGCAAACGAACCGATAGGGGCTAACCGTTCTTTCTTCCCTTTTCCGCGAATTCTCGCCACGCGTTCCTCAAAATCGAGATCTCCATCGTTCATTCCGACCAATTCGCTGACCCGCATTCCCGCCGAGTAAGTCGTTTCCAACATGGCTCGGTCGCGCAGTCCGGCTAACGAGGTCGCTGGGGGCGCACCCAGCAGTATTCCGATCTCGTCAGTCGACAAGAAGTGGGGAAGTTTGCGGGTTCGCCGCGGATTTCGCAGTGGCTTAGCGGGATTGCCGGAACTCAGGCCTTCCCGTTGGGCGAAGCGGAAAAAACTTCGCAGGGAGGCCAATCGACGGGAAATAGAGGCCTTGGCATATCCGGCTTCGCCCAAGGCCGCCACGTACCCGCGCAGATCGAGCGTGGTGATCTGTTCCGGGGAGGGGACGCTGCCGTAGCTTTCGTCCAGGTACTCGATCAGGGCGTCGAGATCCTCGCGGTAGCTTTTAACCGTCAGGTCCGAAGAGTTGCGTTCGACTAGCAGGTATCGCAGAAAACGTGCTATCGCAGCTTGCATCGCAACATCGTGAACAATTTGGAGATAGCGCTGATGCAGCCAGCCATCCGTCTCCGCTGGCTACCCGTTTTGTGGCAAGTGGAATCGTGGAGTCGTCGAGCTGGATTCGGCCTCGACCGCCGTCTGCCTTACCTTCTGGCTCAAAACGGCAGCGTCATACCAGGTAAAACTCAGTTCTGGGTTGGAGGCATATCGTCCCAAAGTTCGCAACGTTTCCGCACGACGGGAGTCGTCGTAGAGGAAAATGTAGCGTTCAGACCCCTTCACCAGTGCTAGTACATTGATGTCGTGTTCCACCGCTGGCCATCTCCATAATTGCCATGCCAACTGGGGTTCGAAGCGAAACAACACGCCACAAATCCGTTTGAATTGGCAGAATTCGATGTTCGTCTAACGTGGTATCGGCCAGTCAACGCGTCAAACACCACAGACGTTTCCGGAGTTCTTTGCTAGAGGTGTTTAATCTGTGCCGATATTTCGCGCAGATCGGCCTGTGCGGATGAAGCCGATAGCAGAGCAGTTACGAGATTCAAATTAATCCCGATAGCGTGCCGAGCCCAATCGGTTCACGACAGGCGAACGGCTCGCCGTATTTTGTACCAATCCGCTGGCCCCAGTAGGCCGCTTCCGTCTCGATGCGATCGAGAAAGGTTGGCGGTTCGGTTGGTCGCCCCACGACGAACTGACTTTGGTAGCACTCCACTGCCGCCCGCTTGACTTCCCATTGTTCGGAAATGTTCACGACAAACCCCGGGACGGGTGCCAGCTTGAGATGCACGCAAAAATAGTTGTAAATCCTCTCCGGATAATACGGCTGGCCATCCATATCGGTCTTCGTCAATTTTGCCCAAAACCGAGCCTCCTCAACCAACTTCGTGGCTGCCACGTGATCGGGATGGGCGTCTTCCCAGTAGGGAGCGAACAGCCAACGCGGTCGATTCAAGCGTATGACTTCGGCCAATTTTCGCCGCGCAACGAGGGTCGGTTCCAAACTTCGATTGGGAAGTCCCAGGTTTTGACGCCAGCCGATCCCCATAACTTCCGTCGCTGCCTCGGTCTCCTTGGCTCGAATCTCCGGCGAGCCATGAGGAGTCGGCTCGCCATCGGTTAATTCCAGAACGCCAACCTGCCAACCCTCCTGGACCAGCTTGACGATCGTGCCACCCATTCCCAGTTCGGCGTCATCGGGATGCGGTGCGATGATCATGGCGTCCAGTGTCATACGTCTCCCCTCAATTTCCGACGTATTTTGAGTAGACCGTCTTGGCCGCGGCCGGGTCATCGGTGCCACCAATAACGGCACGCCCGTCGGCAAACACGGTAAGCTGATATTCGTCCACGACCAGGCGCAGCAAGAACGGATTCCGCGTCACGGTACCGATCCCCACCAGCTTTTCTTCCAAGGCCTCGAGCGACATGGGCGTGGAATCAGGAAAGGACAGTTGGACTGAATTGCGACCGCACAGCACGGCATGCTGACTGCCCCGCTGGCCCTCCAGCCAGGGAAATTCGTGTGCGTGGCATGCCGGACAGGATTTCGATGCGAGCAGAGAATCCAAATTTACTTGCCGGAGCCGATTGTCCCAGAGCTGGAAGATATTTAACGTCCGGTTGATGTCACCAACGTTACCGCTAAGTATCTTGATAACCTCATTGGCTTGGAACGACGCGATCACGCCGACGACTGGGCCCAAGATCCCTGCCGTATCACAAGTTGGGGTGATGCCGGGCGGCGGCGTGTCTCGCATCAGGCAGCGGAGACAAGCGGTTTCGCCAGGGATGATCGTCATCACTTGACCTTCAGCACCGATGCAGCCGCCATAGACCCAAGGGACTGAATGCTTGACCGACGCGTCATTCAACAGAAACCGTGTTTCAAAATTGTCGGTACCGTCGACGATCACGTCGACACCGTCCAACAAGGCCTCAATGGATCGATAATTGACGTCGGCCACACATGGTTCGATGTGGATGGTGGAGTTTACTTCGCGCAGCCGATTGGCCGCGGCAATTGCCTTGGGCAATCCCGACCGGACATCCTTTTCGTCATAAACGACTTGACGCTGGAGATTATTGAGTTCCAAGAAGTCGCGGTCGACCAATCGGATCGTGCCCACCCCGGCGCGGGCCAACCAGTTCGCGGACACCGAACCTAAGGCACCGCAGCCACAGACCAAAGCAGTGGCCCGGCCCAGCTGCCGCTGGCCCTCTTCACCGACCGGTGCATATTGCATCTGCCTCGCATAACGCGAGTCAGAGGTTACCTCAGAATCGGGATCATCGGTTGGCATTGTATGAGGGAATCAATGTATGAGGGAATCAATGTGATCATTTCGTCGACAGCGGCGGGCCTTTATACTATACCGTGGTGTGCACGTATTACGCATCAGGCCGGTTGATGATCCGCGAAGCCTGTCCCGACGTGTCGGGGCTGGCGGCCTGTTGATTTTGTCGTGGGATTGGCTGGAAGCCCACGAAGGGTGGCCCGATTAAATCAACAGACCGCAATCACACGAATTAACCCTAGGGAATGAATGCAATGAACCCTCGACCTTGGATCATCGTGGCGGCGCTGATGGGGGCCAGCGGCGTGGCGCTGGGGGCCTACCACGCCCACGGACTGGAAAAGAACTTGGCCAAGCAGTTGACCGACTCCGAGGAAGTGCAACAGCGCGTCGACCAATTCGGCTCCGCCGCGCGCTACCAGATGTACCACGCCGCGGCGCTGTTGGGCCTGATCGGTCTGTCCGCGGGGCGGCTTTCGCGTTGCGCCACGATTGCCGCCACCCTTTTGCTCATTGGTGTCGTTTTGTTCTCCGGATCGCTGTACGCCTTGGCATTGACCGGGACGAAGGTGTACGCTCACATTGCCCCCTTCGGAGGGCTAACCCTGATCGCCGCCTGGCTTAGCATGGCCGGAGCCGTAACGCAGGGAACAAGGTCCTTGGTCGACGACTCCGGCTGATAGGGCTGCTAAACGGCGACTATTTCCTCGACCTCGCGAGACAGTCGCTTGCGGGCGACGTGCAATCGACGCTTGATCGTGCCCAAAGGCGCCTCGAATCGCTCGCTCATTTCCCGGAGCGATTGTCCTTCAACGTAAAACGCCTCCAGTGTCTCTCGGTCCATGTCACGCAACCGACGTAGGCCAGCGCGAACTTGCGACGATCGCTCTCGCTCCAAGACGATGGACAACGGAGTCTGCTCTTCGGCGCAGCGGCCTTCCATGACCTCGTTCTCAGCGGTGATGACTGGAGCACGTCGAACGGCTCGATTAATCGCCATGCGATTGATAATTGATCGCAACCAGGCACCGAAACAAGCCGGCTCACGCAGCTGGTCAAGCTTTTCCATCGCCTTGACGAATACGTCCTGTGACAGCTCTTGTGCCTCGGCGTAGTTGCCCAAACGGCGCAGAGCGATCGACATGACCAGACCCTGGTATTGCTCGACCAGCGTGCCGAATGCCGTTCGGCTACCGGACTGCGCGGCGCGTACGAGCTGCGCCAGCTCACGTTGCTGCGGGGTGGTTTGGTAGGTGGTCGTCATTTTTGATCTCTCAATCTTGAGTGCCGTAAGGCAATAAAGGTGTCAATCACAGAGCAGCCCAAGGTCCGTTGAATCAAGCAGCGAGAACTGCCCGGTTCAGCGGCCGGTCGTCAGGAGAGCTTCAGGTTTCGTAAGCGAACCGACGCTCACGATCTCCTGGCGACGCGCTGCATCGCAAAGCGATGACAACGCTGCCGCGTGGCCGTGATCCCGATTGGTGCCACGGCACAAATCGGTTGACTCACCACCATCGCGACCGGCTTGAGCCATAAATGGTCTATGCAATGCATATAACCACGTAGGCGCAGGCCTAGGCCTTTTAGCGAGGAGAGGCACGAGCGCTTACCGGTGAGGACGCGCAAATCGCCACGTTCGTTCTGGTTGACCGCATCAAAGCGGACAGAGTTGTTCCAGACGACGGAATTAGCGATGACGTTGCGCATTTCATTCCCCACTTCGCGCTCGATGCGCATTGAGAGATAACAAAAAACAGAAAAACCAAATGGAAAACCTGACGGCGAACCATCGTCCGCGTCACCTGTCTCCCTACTTACTGAATTTACCAGCGGAGGCACTTCGCTACAAATGTTTCCGACGGCAATTCCGTGCGAATTTCGAAAAAGCCCCCGGCGTGCTGTCTGTTTTGACGCATTATCCGCCAAAAGGTTCGCTGGGACACCGGAATAATTCGAGAAAATTCCTGACGGCGGGGAAAATGGCACTATCCTGCACCCGGAAGATCAAAGGGCCACCTGAAGTTCAAAGGGCCACCTGAAGTTCAAGTGGTCAATGGGGGCAAAGCTCCCTCCAACTGCCGATACCAGTACCGAGCCCCCTCCTCATCTCGGCTGGAGGAAACGAAAAGGCCCAACGCGCGACCGCGACGAATGACCCCCTTCTCCAAAGACTCGGTAAACAACTGGTACTCCACGCGGAATCCGTCTCCGTCACGCCGAACTTGCGCACCTGCAAAATCTGAAGGGTGAATGACTTCGCCATAGCTGATTGCGTCCGCAGCCCCCCGAGCCAGCAACAGAGGCAGCGAGTCTTGGGGCGTCAGCTCCAGAGACTCCCCTTTGATTTTCACTGTCTCCAGCGATTCTGAACCCGACGATGGCAGATGCAGTAACGAACTACAAAGTATCTCGGAGGAGAGATACACTCGAGGGTCGCTTGCCAGATAATCTGTTTGCATGGAAACCAGAACTTCGACCGCGTCGCCGTATTCACGATGGTTCAGATAACGCCAATAGACTTGCGGCCGCGCTGAACGGCCGGGGCCCTGCTGATAGGTTGCCACAAGGTCACCACCACGCACGTAGGCTTCCTCCAGCTGTTCACCTGCGGACAACGGAGGCGTGGCAGAAATTTGCAGCGGCGCTAGCCCGACGAGGGGCTTGCCAGCCAACTTGATATCGAGCAAACCACGATTGGGATGCCGTAAATCAACTTGGCAGGTCAATCCATCGGTTTGCAGCGTGGCGAAGCGATCCTCGATAATCTTCCAAACGGTAGAGGCTGACATCTTGCGAAGTCTTTCCGTGATTTACTTGTATCCGTACCATTCTCGTAATTTCACTTGAAAGCCTTCAGTGCATAAAAAAACCCCGCCGTTCACACAAGGCGACGCGGCGGGGCCGGAACAGAGAAGAGGCCATTTAATAAAGTACGCGACAAATGAAAAAATAAAATTATTCAGAAACTTTCCGAATCCGTGAAAAAACATCAGGTGCCCGTGGTGCCGCGTTTTTCACCTGCCCCTGTCCAGTTAGTGAGATAATAACAACTTTGGCGACCGTGTCCAGACTATTGAAAAAAAAATGCTCTGCCCAGGGGCCCAGGATACCTCTAAGCTGGGTGAATTGCCCCATAAACCCTGCGAAATTGCCCGATTTTGCGCCGTCCGCACCGTCCCTATCTACCCATGGAAACGTCGTAATGTCTGATGCCATAAAGATTTGCGAACAAGCGGCCCGTTTGGGTGGCGCTGAATTATTGCGCTGGAAGGGAAAGTTTTCCATAACGGAAAAAGCTGTCGCCGATTTGGTAACCGAAGCGGATTTTGCCTCGCAACTGGCTATCTTTGAGTTCCTGAAGGGTGAATTTCCGGATCATGGATTTCTCGGAGAAGAGACACTTGGCGACCTGAAAAACACCAAAGCAGACCTCTGTCAGGAGCACGTTTGGGTGGTCGATCCGCTGGATGGAACGACCAATTACGTGCACGGATTGCCCTATTATTGTGTCTCGGTGGCCTTGGTCTGTCGGGGAAAATCGATTGCCGGGACGGTTTTCGATCCAGAACGCGACGAGTGCTTTTCCGCAGCCAGCGACCGAGAGACAACTTGTAATGGGCAGCCGATTCGTACCAGTGGAGCGCAGCACGTCGAGGATTCGCTGCTGGTTACCGGTTTTGGTCCCGGCGCTCGTGTGCCCTCCCCGGAAATTGATTGGTTAGTCCACATAATGCCGCGAGCCCAATCCATACGCAGGATGGGAGCAGCCGCCTTGAACCTCGCCTACCTGGCCGCTGGACGAGTCGACGGGTATTGGCAGTCGACGGCCAAGGCCTGGGATGTCGCGGCGGGAGAACTGCTGGTGCGACAAGCCGGAGGTACGGTCACGTCACTGGACGGCGGTGCCTTCGAGCTGACGGATCCCAAGTTGGTTGCGGCCGCGACTGACACATTAAACGGCGAGATTGTGGACCTTCTTCGTCATCCCACCAAGGCGTGAGCCGAATGATCGACGATCGACCGTATCAATCTGAGACGAAAATGGGTGCTTTCCAATCGAAAAACGTCTCACATCGGGATGAAGAACGGAATTCGTTGCACAATCGATCGGTATTCAACCCATTTTAGTCAAAGTCGGCTGATTCTCATTGTGAGAAGTCTTCGGCGCTCACCGTGTATTTGCGCAACCTCTTTGCTTGTAACGAGTTTGGTAATCCCGACAGATTCCTCACGTTTTTGGCACTGCAATTGCTTTAGCGTAAGGTACGAACCACGCTTCCTGCCCTCGCACCGGCCCGCGATTGGGCAGGCGGAAGTTGGTTGCCAATACGGATTGCTGACCCCGTAGCGGACTTCCAATCAACTTCTACAAACAAGGCTGGTCATCCAGATGGGTGACCAGCCTGTTTTTTTGTGCCGCTCACGGCGTGAAGTCATCATCTCCGGCCAGTCCGACAGCAAACTCCGCCAACAGATCTGCTGCGCGATCCACATCCTGCAAAGCGATCGTCTCAACAGCGCTGTGCATGTAGCGATTTGGAATAGCGACCAGCCCAGTTGCCACACCGTCGCGATTTACCTGAATCGTGTTGGCATCGTTGGGCGTGGCCCGGCCGCTTGCCGCCAACTGGTACGGGATCTCCGTTTGATCCGCAGCGGTGATCAGTCGTTCGACGACCGTGGGGTTCATGTTTGGTCCCCGATAGATGACTGGGCCATCGCCCAGCGACACCTCGCCCAGTTGCCGTTTGTCGATCGTTGGACAATCGGTGGCGTGCGTCACATCGACCGCGATGCCGACGTGTGGGTCAAGCCCAAAGGCGCTAGTACGCGCCCCCCTGAGTCCAATCTCTTCCTGCACGGTGGAAACGGCGTACAGCGCGCATTTCAACCCTCGCCCGGCCGCTCGTCGCAAGCCTTCGACGACCACCCAAAGCCCGGTTTTGTTGTCCATGCCGGGTGCATTAGCCAGCCCGTTGCGGAGCTCCTGATAACCTAACTGGAGCGTTACCGGATCACCCACACGAACAATTGACTCGGCATCCTCCTTGTCCGTCGCACCAATGTCCAGCCACAAATCCTTGGTCTTGACCACTTGCTTGCTTTCTTCGTCCGTCAGCAAATGGATTGGCTTGCGGGCAATCACGGCGTTAATGGGTCCCGAGTCGGTCCAGATCGTCATCCGCTGGCCGATCAATTGTTGCGGGTCCCACCCACCAATGGTTTGGGCGTACAAAAAACCATTCTCGTCAATTTGGGAAATCAGCATGCCGATTTGGTCGCAGTGCCCGGCCAGCATCACCCGCATCTTGCCGCTGGGATTACAGCCGGCCATCACATTACCGTGCACGTCGGTCGATACCTCATCGGAAAAATCGCTCACGTATTGGCGAACCAACTCCTGAATCGGCTGTTCGTACCCTGATGGACTGGGCGCCGCGAGCAACGCAATCAAGAATTCGTGGGCTGTTTTTTCCAAGCTACATCTCCTCGCCCTCGATCGGGCACTTTGGTAGGTTTGAGCGGTGTTGTCAGGCCGCTTGCCGATATCTGGTCGACCCTCAGTATCACCGGACGGTTGATTTCCGCAACGCCAATTGAACCACCCCACTATGTCCGAGACCCACCCATTGACCGATACGCTACAGCGGCTGCGCCAACGGTTCGTCGACCGTCGCGAAACTTTGGCCGTCGCCGAAAGTGTGACGTCCGGTATGATCCAGTCGATGATCGGCAGCGTATCAGGCGCCTCCGATTACTTTGTCGGCGGCGTCGTCGCCTACAACCTGCAGCAAAAGGTCCGACAGCTCGGTGTCAGCCACGATCATGCCGCCCAGGTGAATTGTGTCTCGCAGCAGGTCGCTGCGGAAATGGCCCGTGGCGTAGGTGGGCGGTTCGATGTGAGTTTCGCAGCCGCCACGACCGGATATGCCGAGCCGGATCCGCTGTTCGGCGTCGCGACGCCGATGGCTTATCTGGCAGTCTGGAAAAACAACGGCAATGGCGAGGGTGAGGTAATTCGCTCGGAGAAATGGACCGGCCAGGGGGGACGAACTGAGACCCGGACGGCGATCGCCACCAAGGCAATTGAGTTGTTGTTGGAAGCAATCGAAGTGGCTCAGTGATCTGAACGGGAAGAAGGTTTTAGGAATGAATTGTTTTGACATTCGATGACTAGGTTTCAAAACTCTTGCTCCTACCGGACAAGCCGGACAGGGAGCAACAAATCCGTTCCGGCACCCTAACAGAGATCGCTTGACTACCTGAACCGCCCAAATACCATCTATAACTTTGTGACCATCCGCGGAGAGTTCGAGTGAATCCAACCGATCAGAACGCCGTCGAAAAAACCAGATTTGACAATCCAGGCGCCGTCCGAGTTGGCATCGTCGGACTTGGAACCGTTGGTTCGGGCGTCGCCAGGCTGTTGATCAACGAAGCCGAACGTCTGCGGCGACATGCTGGCTGTGAATTGCAATTGGCTCGAGTGGTTGTCCGCGATCTCGGCAAGCCACGAGATTGCCAGCTTCCCGACGGGACGCTTAGCAACGATATCGCCAAAATCGCTGAAGACGAAGATATCGATGTCGTGGCCCAATTGATGGGTGGCATCGAACCAGCGCGCAGCGTCATGGTCCAGCTGCTGGAAAGCGGTAAGGATGTCGTCACGGCCAACAAGGCATTGCTTGCCGAACATGGCCCGGAATTGTTCGATCGGGCGCGTCAATTGGGCCGATGTATTGCCTTCGAAGCCTCAGTCGCCGGGGGCATTCCGATTATTGCCAACCTATGCCAGTGCCTATCCGCCAACCAAATCATCTCGCTTTGCGGCATTCTGAATGGCACCAGCAATTTCATCTTGTCCCAAATGGAGGAATGCGGGGCGGACTACGACGTGGCGGTTAGCGAAGCCCAGCAGCGTGGATTTGCCGAAGCCGATCCGGCGATGGATGTGGATGGGACGGATGCAGCGCAAAAGCTGGCGATTCTGGCCCATCTGGCTTTTGGCGCTCGTGTGAATTGGGCCGATATTCCCCGAAATGGAATCGACTCGCTAGAAACCATCGATCTTCGATTTGCATCGGAATTGGGTTATCGCATCAAATTGCTGGCGATCGCCCAATTGGCCGATGGAAGCGATCCAAACGGAGGATTGGACCTGCATGTCTCCCCGACACTGGTCCCTGTCGGAACCCCGTTGTCCGACGTTCATGGCGCCAATAATGCGATTAGCGTAGTAGGTGATGCCGTCGGCACCGTGTTCTATGAAGGACTTGGGGCTGGGCAAATGCCGACGGCTTCCGCAGTCGTAGCCGATCTCGTCGATACCGCCGTTGGCCGTGCTCAACTCACTTTCAGAACAGTTCGGGCCTGGTCCAATCGCGAGCCACTGGTCCAAGCCCGCGCGCCGGAATTGGCACCAGGCCGATATTACCTGCGCCTCATGGTTGACGATCACCCTG
>Ga0310121_10004069_pt1 | contig 13085 bp, 7 predicted proteins | sample CB27_Tmax_986_MG_FD_203504 | JGI IMG/M metagenome (GOLD analysis project Ga0310121, IMG submission 203504) | Marine microbial communities from Western Arctic Ocean, Canada - CB27_Tmax_986 | ecosystem: Environmental > Aquatic > Marine > Oceanic | place: Canada: Western Arctic Ocean | collected... | reverse complement strand
TCCGTTGGGGAGATTGTTTGCCGCGCCGTCGTAGCCGATCTTGTAGCGATACTCGGGATCGGCTTCATGCTCGTCAATCGTGACGACGAGGTTCGTATCGCCTCGCGTTTTCAGCCCCTGCAGCAGCGAAACGAGCCGAAAATGAAGGCCGTCGTCGGACTCGCTGTAAGCCCGGTAGTAATCGACGCCGACCCCGATCTCTTCCGTCGTCACCTCTTCGTCTGCGCGCCTCGAGCGGTCGTTGAAGGAGACCCGGTGCCACATGCGGAACTTTTGCCGGGCGGAATCGTAGTAAACGGATGCGAAGAGGGGCCACACGTCGATGGGTGCCCAGCGGCCGTCTCTCAGCTTGCGCGTGAACAGCAATGGCTTGCCATCGTTTACTTTGGTGACTTGTCCCAGCTGGCGAGTCACGTTGGTCTTTGAATCGATGACAAGATCGTCGACAAGAAGTTGCTTGTCCAGGCCGACGTCGACGCGCTGCGATTGCGCCCACGCTCCGGTGCAGACCAGCGACACAATGACTAACGTTGCGGCGGTTGGGACTTTATTCATAATGGCCTCTTTGTAACAGCTGCTTGCTCGAACTCAAACTCCGCCTGCGCACTAACTAGTGTCTGTCCGAAAATGAGAAAGAGACTGCTCGCTGATGAGTTGCGCCCATGAACTGGCGTGAAGGTTGTATCGGAGATATTCTTGCCATCTCATATTTTTGCCTATTTCGTCCATGGCATGAATGTGGGACTGGCAAGCATATGAAATCTTCATTCACGTCTTTGTGCACAACCAATTGGCAGTTCCCGTATTGTGCGTTTCCCGTCAGACACTAACTAGACCGCGATGCGCCACAAGACAGCCGGCGCTCGCCACCCCATTTTCTTGCTTAATTCGAACCATGGCAAGATTATGAAGTCTTTGCACACCAAGGCAAGCACTACGTAGGGTGTGTGAAGAGTCGCTGGGCTTCGCGTGCGATCATTTGTTCTTCCCGCGTCCGAATGATCAGAATCCGGCCCGCCGACTGAGTCGTTGCGATGTCGCAATCGGCTGGGCGGCATTGATTTTTGTCAGCGTCAAGGTGCAGTCCCAGGCATTGAAGCCCGCCGCACACTCGGCTGCGCAGGGTCGAGGAGTGCTCGCCGATCCCGGCGGTAAAGATCAGCGCATCAACGCCTCCGAGAGACACCGCCAGAGAACCAATCGTTGATCGTACCCGGTCGGCGAACATTTCTATTGCGAGGCGCGCCCGTTCGTTGCCGGCGTCAGCCGCTTGTTCGACCTCGCGAAAGTCCGATGAGTTGCCCGACACGCCAAGCAGGCCGGACCGACGATTCATACTCTCTTCCAGCCGATCTGCATCGAATCCTTGTTGCTGCATCAAGTGAATCAGAATCCCGGGATCAATCGAACCGCTCCGCGTGCCCATCATCAGGCCCTCCAGCGGCGTAAATCCCATCGTGGTTGCCACGGGGCGTCCATCTCGGACGGCGGTTGCCGAACAGCCGTTGCCCAAATGACAGATTATTAACCGGAGCGGCGCTGGGTCGTGCCGGCCGAGTAGTTCGGTGGCGCGAGCGGTGCAGTAGGCGTGACTGATTCCATGAAAGCCAAAGCGGCGGATGCCGTATTGTTGGTACCACTCGTACGGAACCGGATAGAGAAAGGCACGGGGCGGGAGATTGGCGAAAAAGGCCGTGTCAAACACGGCGATCTGAGGTGCATCGGGGAGAGCCGCTTGCGCTGCCTCGATCGTTGCCAAGGCTGGCGGATTGTGCAACGGAGCAAGGTTGGAAATTCGCTCCAGCGATTGGCTGATTCGTTCATCAATCCTAGTCGTCTGTCTGAATTCCGTGCCGCCATGAACAACACGATGACCGACGATGCGAACCGGTTTGTCAAGTGTGTCTTCGACAAGCGACCGGAGAATCCAGCCGACGGCTTCGCCGTAATCCGCGACCTCGGCACAAGACCGCCTTTCCCCGATCGCCGGAGATCGAAGAGTCAGTGTGATGTTCTCACCGCTGCCCCGCCAATCGACCAGGCCGCTGGCAAGCTCGTCGCACGCCGGCTCTTCAAAGAGGGCGAATTTCAAACTGCTCGATCCGGAGTTCAGAGTCAGAATACTCATCTGCTGCCTCACACAGGTAGCACGCCCGCCCCGCGTCCCGTAGCCGTCAGTGTGGTTGGCACGGGTGGCACGCTCAGAACGAAGTGATGGGCGTGGTTTTCCGCGATGTCCTGCGGTCACCCTCTGCCGTATCAGATCAGAGACTGTGGCACAAGAACCCCGCGGTTGTGATACTGGTAACAAGCGTGAACACAGGTAACGCAAGTTCACCACGCCCTTCGCCAAGGGCTCAGGGACGTGCCACCCGATTTCTTGTCATCAGCCGTCAGCGTGGTTGGCACGGGTGGCACGCTCAGAATGAAGTGTTGGGCGTGGTCTTCCGCAGGGGGCCGTGTCTTGCGGAGGCATACTTTGGCCACAACAATGTAACTTGCAGGACCTCCGCGAAACGTGGCAGGGAAATCGTCCAACCACTCAAGTTCCACTGATCGTTGAGATAACATCATGTCGAATGCCTCTCGCAACGAGTATTGGTTTCGGTTCGTTACGGTGATCGGCATCGTTCTCTCTCATGCCGTGCTATCGGCAGCCGACGACAAGAATGCCGATCGGATCAAACCCTACGCCGAAAATCTGCGATTCTGGCAGTACAAAGGCAAGCCGGTTCTGCTGCTGGGCGGCAGCAAGACGGACCATATCTTTTTGCTCGCTGACCTCGAAACACATCTCGACGAGATGCAGGCAGTTGGGGCCAACTACGTCCGCAATACGATGAGCCAGCGTGAGGGCAAAGATCTCAAACCGCACCAGCTGCGGCCGGACGGAAAGTTCGACCTCAAGCAGTGGAACCTGGAATACTGGCAGCGCTTCCAGAACATGCTGATGTGGACCGCCGAGCGGGAGATTTTTGTGCAGATCGAGGTTTGGGACCGCTTCGACTTCTCGACCCTGAACTGGGAGACCAGCCCCTGGAATCCGAAGAACAACGTGAACTACACCTACGAGCAGACAGGCTTTGCTTCCGAGTATCCTCAGCATTCCGCTCGGGACCTGCAGCCCTTCTTTCACTCGATCAAAGGCCTGCCGCGGTATGACAAGAAGCTCGATCTGATTCGGAGGTACCAGCAGGCATTCGTCGCCAAGATGCTGTCCTACAGCCTGGACTACGGGCATGTCCTGTACTGCATGGACAACGAGACGTCCACTCCGGCCCAATGGGGACAGTACTGGATTGAGTTCATCAAGGCCGAGGCCACCGAAAAGGGCGTGACGGTTTGCACGACCGACATGTTCGACGATGCCTTCCAGGGCGACAAGGCAGAACATACTCCGATCATTTTCAACGACGCCGAGCACTATATGTTCGCCGACATCTCGCAGGTGAACAGCCGGAACTACGATGAGCTGCATTGGGATAGACTGCAGTGGCTCTTGCGGCAGGTCAACTCGCATCCGCGCCCCAGCAATCACACCAAGATCTATGGCAGTGGCTACAAGAGCTTTGGGACCGGCGGACCCGAGGATGGCGTCGAGCGCTTCTGGCGAAACATCCTCGGCGGCTCCGCGAGCGCCCGGTTCCACCGCCCGGACTCTGGCAACGGGCTCAACGACTTCGCCAAAGGGAGCATCAAGGCCGCGCGCATTCTGGAGAGCCTGATCCAGTTTTGGGATATCACGCCCCAGATGGGTCTGCTAACAGACCGCCACAGCAATGAGGCCTACCTGGCAGCGAAACCCGGAGAACGCTACGCACTCTACTTCACCAATGGCGGGTCCGTGGGGCTTGATCTGTCCGGCACAACAGGCTCCTTCGACGTAACCTGGATTAGTGTCGCGATGGGTGTAAGCACTCGGACATCGGCCGCTGGGGGTTACCGCCTGATGAAAAAGACGATTGAGGGTGGCGATGCCGTAACGATCTCTGCGCCGTACAAGGGCGGCTGGATTGCCGCGATTGTGCGAAAGTAAGCCGAACGATCTTGAACAATCCTATCGGTCCGGGACGGCCGAGGCGTGTGAAGACACCAACGCGGGCGGCCAATCGTTCTACGTTGAATGGGAGGTCGATGGGCCTGGCTCACGATGCCACGTCAACTTTGCGGCCCACTGAGTGCATTGCTCACTGTTACACAGCTCAAATGTCAATAAAAGGTTCCTGACACCTTTTTGTTAATCCAGAGGTTAATGATGCAGATCCGGGTCGGCTACGAATTAGTCTACGACTGCCCGCAACCCACGCCTATGATACTGATGCTGCACGTCCATTTTACGCGCGTCTCCGACATCATCGTTCCCGATCACCTCATCACCAAGCCGTCCATCCCAATCACTGTCTATCGTGATGCCTTCGGCAACTGGTGCAACCGAATCGTCGCACCGAAGGGCGAGATCCGGCTTTCCACGGATGCGGTCGTGAACGATACGGGTGAGCCGGATGTGGTTGCGTCCTTCGCCCCCGAGCACCCGGTGCAGGATCTTCCCGAGGAGACGCTGGTGTTCCTGTTAGGAAGCCGGTATTGCGAAACCGATCTGCTGTCCGAAGTAGCTTGGGGCCTCTTCGACAAATCGCCCACCGGATGGGGACGTGTCCAGGCTATCTGCGACTTCGTCCATCAACATATCGCCTTCGGTTACGAGCACGCCCGCGCCACGAAGACGGCCTGGGAAGCTTTCAATGATCGGACCGGTGTCTGCCGTGATTACACGCATCTCGCCATCGCGTTCTGCCGTTGCATGAACATTCCGGCACGCTACTGCACTGGCTACTTGAGCGACATCGGCACACCGCCGCCATACAACCTGATGGACTTCGCCGCCTGGTTTGAGGTGTATCTTGGCGGTCATTGGTACACCTTTGATGCTCGGAACAACGTGCCGCGTATCGGCCGAGTGCTGCTCGCGCGAGGTCGCGATGCAGCTGATGTGGCGATCAGCAATACGTTCGGCCCCAACACACTGAAGAGCTTCAGGGTCTGGACAGATGAGGTGAACGCCGGGTCTCCCTGATCACCCATCCGCGTCGATGATTCGTCGCGCAGGCCACGTTGCGTCGAGGCATAACGGGACTTGCAAGGAAATGAGTTGCCGTTTCGTCTCTGCCAGTGTTCCGTGTGCCACTGGCTCTGCCAGTGCTGAATCGCCGTGTCCACGTCGCGTAACGAACTCTGGCAGAGCCAGTGGCACCCGAAACGGACAAGTTAATTCGACAGTCCTCGCCGACCCCGACTGGCGATGCCTAGGAGACCATTACGCAGGCAGGTTTTTACAGGAGTAAACAGAGGTAACGGAGATAACTGTAGTGAATAAGCTCGTGGCATCTTCGCCTCCTCTCTGTTTTCCTCTGTTTGCTCCTGTTCCCCTGTTTTCCCGTACCACTAACGGAGTCTCCAGCTAGGCGTCTGTCGGTTTCAGTGAGGAGTCTCGTTAATTCCATACAGTTCCTGAGCGCCGGCCGCTTCGCCAAGATCGTCGAATTCACCAATGAAACCTCTGCCGATCATCGGGAGTATCACCGCATGTCAGGCACTGTTAAACTGCCTCTTTGCCTATTTTACGGTCAGCTAAGGTCGACATTTCAGGAGCCATTGATGGGCGTTTTGCGCTTTCGAGATTCCGAAGTTTCCAAACTAGTCCCAGCCGCAATTCTGAGCGTTTTGGTATGCGTGTTTGCACTCACCCTTGCCGCGTCGGCACAGGAAGAGATCAAACAGGCTCCAGAGAAGTTTGAGGAACGCCTGGCCACACTCGACAAACGGCTTGAAGAAGCGCGGATCAAGAACAAGATTCCTGGGCTGGCAATTGCGATCGTCAAAGATGACCAGGTCGTGTTTGCTAAAGGCTACGGACACAGCGATGTTGAAGCAAACACGCCTGTCGACACCGAAACGCTTTTTGCCATCGGGTCGTCGACGAAGTCGTTTACGGGTGCCTTGATCGCAATGCTTGTCGACGAAGGCCTGATGCAGTGGGACGACCCCGTAACCAAGTTCCTCCCTGATTTCAAGATGAAGATCGATACCGGCGACAAGCAAATTACGGTTCGCGATTTGCTGTGTCATCGCACCGGATTTGCGCGAATGGGACTGCTCTGGGCCGGTGGCCGCTTGACTCGTGAAGAAGTTATCAGACAGGCCGCTCAGGCAGAAGCCTATGCCGGTTTCCAGGAAAAATTTCTTTACAACAATGTCATGTTCATGACCGCCGGTATTTGTGCCGCACGTGCCGCCGAGAGCGACTGGGATTCGCTGATCGCTGAAAGAATCTTTAAGCCATTGGGAATGAAAGATTCCGATACAACGATTCGTGTTGCCCAAAAGGATTCTCGACTCTCATTGGGCTACATTTGGAACGAAGACAAGAACACATTCGAACACTTACCGATGAGGAACCTCGATTCAATCGGACCTGCTGGGTCGATCAATTCGAATGTCATCGACATGGCTCAATGGCTGAGGTTTCAGTTGGCGAAAGGACGATTCAATGATCATCAGCTATTAGATGAAGAGCAGCACGCGGAAACCTGGACCAAGCAAATGGAAATCGCGGGCGGGATTAATTATGGTTTTGGTTGGATGTTGCAGGAATGGAACAAGAAACAGGTCGTGGAACATGGCGACAATATTGATGGCTTTGGCGCACAAGTCACTTTGTTGCCAGAACTCAATACGGGCTATGTCCTGTTAACCAACGTGACGCTAACGCCCTTGCAAGGCAGTTCGATCAGTCTTGTATTTGACACGCTCTTTGGTGACGTCACCGAAGACAAAGGGCTGGACGGAATCGACACGGCGAGCTTTGTCGGCAAGTACATTGCCAATTTCGGTCCGTTTAACAACGCGACGTTCGAAGTCTTGATGAAAGATGGCAACCTGGCGATCGATGTGCCGGGTCAAACAGTGTACGAACTTAAGGCTCCTGACGACGAAGGCAAATGGTACTTTGCTGCCACCAACACAATCGCCGTTTCATTTAACAACAACCAAGAAGGCAAAGTCATTTCAGTCAACTTACATCAGGCCGGAATGAACCCCGAGTTCATTCGAGAGGACGTCGAACTTAAACCGGAAACACCCTTGAAAGAAACAGCCGCCTTGGTAGGAAAGTATCGCGACGAAAAAGCCAAAGTGGATATTGAAGTCGATGTCAGGAAAGGCCGTTTGGTCGTCGCCACGGGATCCAATGGAGTCTTTGTCTTTCTACCGGCTGACAAGGACGGCAAATGGGCGTTGCGCGCCAAGCCGGACATGCTGCAAATCCGCTTCAACAAGAACGACGACGGAACCATCAAATCAGTATCTCGATTTCAACGGGGCAACGAAACCGAGATGCTACGTGTTGGCGAATCGTCAGCAAGTGCGATTCCCACGATCGACGAGTTACTTGGCAAGCTACGGAAAGGCTACGGATCGAAAGATAAAGCTGATTTCGCAGGTATCCGAATGACGGGCATTGGGAATTTCATCCACCAAGGCGCCCAGGGAACCGTCGAGTTGATATTCTCGAAAACCGGTCAACATGCAACTCGCCAGGACTTTGGGAAATTGGCCACCATCGTCGCGGCATTTGACGGCAAACAGGGCTTTTCTGACTCGAGCGTGGGGCGGTATGAAGAACTGGCCGGTCGAAAACTGAAACTGCTGAGATTAAGTCATCCGATATGGTTCCTTGACGATTGGACGCCGGACTATCAAGACGCATCGATAACTGGCGAAAGCGAAATCGATGGGCAGAAGACGTTTGTTATTTCCTTGTCTGGTGAGGACCTTGCGGAGCGTAAGCTGCATGTCGCAGTGGATTCCGGGTTAATCTTGAAAGAGGAAACTGTCTGGCCGACCGATTCGATTGGCGAGATACCGATCACGATCATTTATGGGGACTACCGCGATGTGAGCGGATTACGATTGCCGTTCAAGATCGTCACGGAAAATCAATTCACGGGCAAGTTCGAAGTTCAATTCAAATCGGCGGAGGCGTTGTCAGAATTGCCCAAAGACGCGTTCGTGGTTCCACCGCCCGACGATCGATAATCCAGGACCCAAGCCCACTGTCTTTCACCCAGCACACGATGTCGTTTCGTCATCCGGAAGTAGCTGGCTATGCACGAGTCCCGTCGAATCGTAACCAATCAACCAGAAAACAGTGAAACGCCGCTGGACCAGTTGCGCAGTTGGGTCACGCCCAATCGGTTGTTTTTTGTGCGGGACCACTTCGACGTGCCGCCGATAGACGTGACCGATTGGCAATTGCGAGTGGAAGGATGCGTCGAACGTCCCGCGACGATCACTTGGGACGAGTTGACCTCGATGCCCGTTCGTTCCGTTTTTGCCACCGGGGAATGCGCGGGAAACGGCCGGTCGTTTCTACAGCCAAGCGTGCACGGCGTGCAATGGGGCGCCGGAGCGATCGGGCACGCGGAATGGACGGGCGTTCCGTTGAAATTGGTCCTGGAACGGGCAGGCGTCCAGACGGATGCCGTGGAAGTCGTGTGCTATGGCGCAGACCAGGGAACCGAGTCGGATCATCCCGAGCCGATGAACTTTGCGCGCGGCCTGCCGCTCCCCAAAGCGCTGCATCCCGACACGCTGCTCGCGTACCGCATGAACGGCGAGTTGTTAGATGCGAATCACGGCTACCCGCTGCGTCTGTTAGTTCCGGGTTGGTACGGTGTGGCGTCCGTAAAGTGGCTCACGCGTATTGAAGCGGTCGCGACACCCTTTGAAGGTTATTTCCAAACGCGAAAATATACGTACCAGCGCAGCGTGGGCGACCGGACGGAATCCGCCGTGGTCGGCCCGATGGTCGTCAAGTCCGAGATCATCCGACCTCGTGCGGGCGACGTGCTGGGAATCGGCACAAACCGGGTCTTCGGAGTGGCATGGGCCGGTGAGAACGCAGTCTCGGCAGTGGAAATCAGCGTCGACGGCGGCAGCACTTGGAATGACGCGCAACTGCTCGGTCCTCGATCGCGGTACTCGTGGTGTTTGTGGGAGTATCTCTGGGACGTCGCACAGCCCGGTGAACATTCGATACTCGTCCGAGCGGTCGATTCGACCGGCGCGGTGCAACCCGAAGAGCATGATCGGTTGCGCGGAGGATACATGATCAACTTCATCCGCACCACAAGCGTGTGCGTCAAGAGCTCACGCGAAACGCGCGATCAGCCCGACGACGCCGAGGCCTTGCTCTACGACATGAACGCCTTTGCCGAGGATATCAGCCGGATGAAGTTGGACGTGGAGGTGGAATTCACCGCCGGAGCCGGCATCTGAGCCCGTCCAGTCGAAAGCCGAACGACACTCAAGCTCGTTGACAGTCTGGTTTCGCGGGCGTTGTTCAGCGAGATTCTCAGCCGGCGAAATTGCAGTTCTTACTACCTCGTTTCGTGTGCCACTGGCTCTGCCAGTGCTGAATCGCTGTGTCCACGTCGCGTAACGAACACTGGCAAAAGCAAAGCCCGTGGCACACGGAATGGACAAGTTATTTCCATACCGTTCCTAACGCGGCCGAAGGCCGCAACCAAATATTACTGTGGCTTCCAATCCTCAGCGAAGTCAGCAGGAGGCCCACGGATAAGGGAGACGTTTTCATCCGTGGGTCCGCTTTGCCATCCGTGGGCTCTATCTTGAAAAGTTGCGCACGATGCAAAGATTTGAACCATTAGTAGCACGACGAATCTGAGCCTTCGTGGTTGAAACGTTTCTACAAACCAGGATTGCTCGGCGCGATTCTCCAGCTCCACGAAAATGGATTATCTACAGCTGCTTAAAACCCGCGCGCACGGCGCGCAGATCTTACTGGCCAAACCGGTTATTTCATCGACGCACTTAACAATTGGTGCCGATTCAGAGTCCGATCTCAACGTGCAGTCTACCGTCTTGAACGGTCACGGACTTCAAGACAGATTTGGCAGCGTGGGAACCGAGTTCGTCGGAGCTCAGAGTATAGATCGAGTTGCTCGCGAGGTACTTGCTGAGTAGTTGCTCGGCTCCGCCGCGCGCCGGCTCTTCGAACTTCTGCGGGAGGTCCTCAAAGTGCAGCGTCTTGACCTGAGGATTCTTGAAGTAGAAAGCTCCTTGTGCCGCATCATAGCTCAGATCTCCGGAGATCATTGCTTTGCCCGTGACCGTTTTGGCAGCCAGTGCGTCGGGCTTTTTCGGGCGGGTAGGCGTACGACCCATCGGTCCAGGGCCGGGCAGCGGGGGCAAATTCGGTTCGGGTACCGTGACTTCGGCAAGCTGCACGATAATGTTCGTTTCAAGACCGAACTGGTCATTGAGAATCACAAGCGGATCAGAGAGTGTAATCTCGATCGGAATGTCCTCGTCACCTTCTGTGGACATGGGGAACGATCCTTCCACTCCTTGTTGGATGGCGGCCTGTGGAATCTCAAGGGTGTAGGACAACGCGCCGCCGCACCCGGTTGCAGACAGGATCGCGATTGTGGCGCCAACACAAAACGTCCGATACATCGTTTACTCCGAGTTACCGGCAGTGATCGCGCGGATGGATTCCTGAGCGGCCTTTCGAACTCTCGAGTCCGGATCCTGGGATGCGTACTTCAGGGCCGAGAGTGCGCCGACCGTTGGTCTCCCAAGGCTGCCCAGTGCGTGAGCGGCGGCCAGGCGTTCTACCGCGCGATCCGCTTTCAGACTCTCGATCAGTTGCGGCGTCGCTTGCTTGGTTACCGTCTCGTCACGCGGGGCGATGCCCACCAGAGCCCATGCTGCAACCGGTTTAACACTGGCATCCGAACTTGCGAGTATCTCCAAAAGCGGTTGACGAGCGGCCGAGGCTCCCGAGCCGATACTACCGAGCGCGTAGGCCGCCGCGCGGCGCACCTCGGTATCTCCGTCGGCGAGCACGGCAATGAGGCTCTCCGTCGCCGCTTCGGCGGAAGGACCGATCGCGGCAAGTGTCAATGCTGTATCGCGCCGAATCGTTGAGCGCGAGTCTGTCAGGGCCTTTGCCAGCGCGGGCACGGATCCCTTGGCCTTCGGACCCAATCGCTGCGCGACGGCGATGGCCAACTCTCTGAGCTGTGGGCTGCCCAGCGCCGTATTGAGGACTGGGCTGGGCGGAAGTCTTTCCAAGATGGTTGCCAGCCCCTCCACCGCGTTGGCACGAACGACCTGGTCTGGAGACTCGAACGCCTGGCCCAATTTCGGCAGCAGCTGGGGGATCGAAGCCGGCCCAAGATCAAGCTCGGCCAGCGCCATGGCAGCGGCTTGCTGCGTACGCGGGTCATCGCTTGTCAAGGCTGACGCGAGGCTACGAATAGCTCGGAGACCATGTGGTGGGCTACGCGGATTCATCCGAGCCAGCGCCCATGCCGAGAGCATCCTGAGGAATTCGTCACCCGTCGCGTAGTTCCGCTCCAACGCCGCTTTCGCTGCGGCATCTTTCGCACCGATCGAGGCAACCGCGAACGTTGCCGCATAGCGGATTCCCTCATTTTCGTCCGACAAGTTTGGCACGATCTTGGTGAGCGCCGGAGCGGAGCCGGCACCGATTTTTGCGAGCGCGAGCAAGATCTCCAATCGCACGTCGACGGACGCCGCGTCCAAAGCCCGGGTAAGTGCCGGCACAGCCGCCTGTGCGGACGGTCCGATGGCGGACAATACCAACACGACCCAGTATTGCGCGTGTTCGTCTTGGATCGCCTGGATTAGCGCAGGAACGGCCGGTTCTCCGATATCAGCCAAGGCCTGCATCGCTTGTGTCGCGACGGCCGGTTTCGCCTCAGCCAGCAATCGTATCATCAACCCAGTGGTCTTGTTCGGGTCAGGCTTCAGCTTCATCAGAGCCTCGACGGCCATGCGAGCCGTCGCTTCGTCCTTGCCAAAGCCAGCTCTTGCCAAACCGTTCAGAACGCGAGGTGTTCTGACGTCGATGCTCCCTAAGGCCGCCGCCGCGCTGGCTCGAACCGAATTGCTGTTGTCGCCGCCTAGCATCTTCACAAGCTGATCAGCGCCGCCTTTAGCCGCGGGTCCGATTTGCGCGAGAGCGCGCGCCGCCGCAGCTCGCACTTCCGGACTCTCGTCATTCAATCGTTGAATGATCTCGCCGGCCGAGTCTCTCGCGCCGATTCGACCCAGGCCGTTGGCTGCGAGCGCGCGAACTTGCGCGCTATTGTCGTTGAGTGCTTCGGTCAGGGACATCGTGGCCGGAGTACCCGCTTCGCTCAGCGCATTTGCCGCCTCGGCCGCGACCCAAGCGTCCTGGGAACGCAGGGCAGCCGCTAGAGTCGGTAACGCCTCAGCGAGCGCATCTTCGTCCTTGGAGATTCGCACGAAGGCCGAAGTTGCCAGCAGACGTTCAAACTCACTGTTTCCCTCCGCCATTCGCTGGCGAATCCCGTCCAGCGCACCTGCGGCATCTCCTCGCATCATACCGAGCGTGTGCAAGGCGGCGAAACGAACGTCCTCGCTGTCATCCCCGATTGATTCGGTTAAAGCACCAATCGCTCCCTGAGCCTCGCTGCTCAAAGCTTGAAGTTGCTCGACTGCCGCAAGCCGCTCCGCTTTGTCCGCGGACGCCAGACGCTTGAGAATTGCGGGGACATCCGGCAGGTCTTCCGGGCGAGGCGGCAACTTGGGAGCAAAGGGTGGCGGCCGAAACGGCGCGCGGGGTCGTTTCTTGTCCTGGGCCACTGCCGTCGACACCACCCACAACACCAGACAAAGCGATGAGAGCAAGAGTATTCGCACAAACTCTCTAACCTTGAACTGTTCCTTTGTTGCGGCTACTTAGGCGCTGCGTTGAAGTAAATTACCGGATTGAAGGAAGCGGTGGGGCGCAAGCCCTCCGGTTTTGCGGCACCGGACAGCTTGTGCCGTACCGCTATAATACTGTGCCAATGGCGCGAGCCCTCCGGTTCAGTGGATCTCGGCGCCCAACCGGTCGGCTTGCGCCGTACCGCTAAACTGAAGTTCCCGCGTAATTCTGAGCCCTGATTCTCGCATAACTGCTTGAAAATCAGGGTTGTTCTTGTGCGCCGGGAGGAATATTGGTGCCTATT
>Ga0310121_10004068_pt1 | contig 13087 bp, 9 predicted proteins | sample CB27_Tmax_986_MG_FD_203504 | JGI IMG/M metagenome (GOLD analysis project Ga0310121, IMG submission 203504) | Marine microbial communities from Western Arctic Ocean, Canada - CB27_Tmax_986 | ecosystem: Environmental > Aquatic > Marine > Oceanic | place: Canada: Western Arctic Ocean | collected... | reverse complement strand
GTCATCGACGGTTGCGACGCCGAACAACCGCGGATCGTCGACCTCTTTGAGCAGGATCATGCTGTCGGCGCCAGAATCTTCAAAGCGTTTCCTAAATGCGCCGATACCTTCTTCAAGGAGATTGTCCCCCAAGTACATGATGAATGGATCGTCTCCAAGAAAATCACGGCTCACCTTCACCGCATGCGCCAGCCCCAATGGTTCAGCTTGCTCAATAAAAGTGAAATTGACATCCCACGGGTTGGAACTCAACGCGTTCCGTATTTGCTCACCGGTTTCCGGCGCGATAATAACCCCAATTTGCTTAATACCGTCGTCGGCCAGATGCTGTATGACGTAGTGAAGCACCGGTTTATTGGCGACCGGTACCAGTTGCTTGGCCATCGTGTAGGTCAAGGGGCGCAGTCGTGTTCCAGTGCCGCCGGCGAGCACTAGCGCTTTCATCGTGGGGCTCTCAAGGTCAACTGGTTTTTAGATCCGAAATGATTCGCGTTCGATGAAGCTAAGAGCATCACCTTCGCGCTTCACTAAAAGGATAGGGAAATTGAGCGCTAGGGGCTACCAGCTTTCGCCGTAGTCTTCCTGCGTGGTTGCTGGCTAAGTCTTCCGCGGACCACCGGAAAATATTCCCCTTGCATGACCAGGCGGATCAAGTTGGTATCGCGCACGTCGATGGCCATAAAAGCAGCGTCGTCCATCTCGGCGAAGACCTTATTGGCAAACTCCAGGTGATGGTAGTGGAAGCCTTGCCCATGGGAATAGAGGGCGATGGAATCGACACCGTAAAACGGCGCAAGGTATGAGAGGCCTCCGTAGGTTCCAACGAAGGCAAGGGCGCGACTAACCACCTCGGTTTGGACTGCCAGGTTGTTACTTGGTTCCATCACGTGGTCGATCGTGTGCAGTCTGGGAATGTGCTCAGGGGCGAAGTCCCAATGGTCATCCATTGCAAAGCCCGGATTCAACAAAACTACGTCGTGTTGCTGCGTCAAACTGGTGAGCATTCCTTCAACGAACATACGATTGTCTTCCGTGTCCGGGAAGGAATCGTTGAAATAAAAACGCACCGCGATGTATTCGTCAGGCAGATCTGCCGCCCAGTCTGAACGCTGTGTCTCAGTAAAGTGTTTGAATTCCGAGAATTGTTCCACCAAGCGCACACTTGCCTGCCGCTTCCAATAGAGCATGAACAGGTTGTACATCGTCGAGGGATGAAGGAGCTCAAACTCTTTTTCTTTCAGGACGTCCTTAGCAATTCTGATTGCTTCGTTGTCAAACTCCGTGGGTTTCCGTTGCTTTTGCTTGCCCGCCTGGATCCGGCGCATGTTGTTGTACATGTAGTGATCTGGCGTCATGTGGTCGAGGACATCAATGTAGTTCTGAGTCACACTTTGATACCAGCCCCCCACGCCACCACGTGACACTGCTACAAGTCGCTCGCCAAAATTCTGATACGACTTGACCCAGTTCAAAAACGGGATCCAATAGAGAAGCTCGAAGCCGACCTCGCTGAGCCAAGGGCCGACAATAATTGTCTTGTTGCTAGCCGCTAGCCGTCTTATTTCGCGCTCGGTAAGCGCCATCTCGTGGTGAGTCATTTCCCCCGAAACTACTCGAGGAACGACGTAGCGGTTGATGATCGAGCGCACCTTCTTACGGCGAAGAACTCTGGAAAGCAACCGCAGCATGAACTTTCGCGGGATCGTGAGGATCTGACGCCATAGGCTCTTGTGCCGTGTAGCCCGTTCTACCTTCTTCCTTTTTTGTTTCAGTTTGCGACCCAGGGCCATCATCGATGCAACAGGGTAGGCAGCCCATCGTACTGGGTAGAGCCATAAGCTGAGGGTCTCAGACTCTGACCCTTCCGCGCACCCGAATGCCTCAAGGTCGCCGACGAAGACCTCAGTGGCTGAAACATCAAGGCCCAGTGGACGGACGAATTCTTTGATGAAGTCCTGGCCTTTGCTAGCTCCTGAGGCCGCGGTGGCATTCCCTATCCCGGCAGCAGCGAGTTGCTCAAGGTGCTCCGAGAAGTCTTTGGCAACACTTAGCAGCCCCCCCCCAATATCTACGAGATAATGAAAATGAAGAGTCCCTTCCTGAGTGCCCATGTGGTCTGGGTCGAGGATCGTGAAGACGTCGCGCCCGACGATGCCAGCCTCAATCATGCCGCTGGTGTTGACCCCTACAATGCCGACGCTGTGGTACATCGAATCAAAATAATCGGTTCGGGCGTTGTCGTTTACCGGGTTTGCGCCCCGGGGAGGCCACACGACAACTTGGTCGAACCCGTCTCCTTCAAGGCGACCCCATTCTTGGGCGTTCTCCGGATGGGGGCGGACTAGGATCCCGATATTGCGCAGCTCAGGAGTCCCGTAGCGACGGATCGCCGTTATCCATCTTTCGATCAGATCGATCTCTGTGGCAGCAATGAAACGGGATGAACCTAAGTAGAGCAGGTATGGCTTGTCGGCAGCGAGGCCAACCTCGGTCTTAAATACAGCTGCTGATCTGCTGGGTTCTCGGTCAAACCAGTGGTCATATGTGTTAGCACCTGTGACAACGATGTTAGAGCGATCAGCTCCGTGGAACTCGATCGCTTCTTTACACTGAACTTCGTTCCAAACATAAATCCGACCAGGCATAGATCGGATTAGGCCCTTATTAGTGAGGTTGTCCCAGCTGTGAACGCACAGCGCCGACTTTATTCCATGGGCTTTGGCGACCTTTACGTATTCCACCTGGTCGGAGCCTAGGTCAACCAATGGAGTAACCAGTACGAGGTCGGGGGCTTTTGAAGCGACGTCATCTTCAATTAAGGGGTTAAGCGGAATGCTGCGTTCGACAAGCTTCAGCAAATTGCTCACTACATGATTGAAGAACCGCCATCGAAGCAGGGGGAATTTGGTGAGTAACCGAACTAAACCGGGGAGCCGTTCCTCAGCGCGCTCGCGGAGTTTGTGGGCGTCGTCATACTCGGGGAGTTTGTAGCGCAGGAAGTCGACGAGAAAACGAATCGCACGCGAGAAATCAAACCATCTAGAATCTGAGCGCTTTGGGATCCAATCGAACGTGATGGAGGGAAACTCACGGCTGAGCCGGGTAACCATTCTCTCGTCACCCTGGGCCATACGTTCATCACCGAGCTTGTCGCGCAGTAGAAACGACAGGTGTAGCTCATGGCCATGCTCACATAGGCTGCGGATGACTGACTCGAAGTTACGGATAGCCCCCGAGTGGCGCATCGAGAAGAAAATCTTCATGCTGTTGCCTTTGAGTCGACTCCGTCCCCGTCAAGGTCTATCAAAGGTAAATCGTGCTTCCGGATGTATTCGAACAGATCGATGCCTCTTGCACCGTATTTCACCAACATGCGGTAGGCGCTAGAGGGGTCACAAGCCGGTATTTCCTGGCCTACGTCGTTGCGCAGGAAAAACGCGTTTACTCCTCGAGGTTCTGTCAGGATTAGGCGATAGCCTTTTTGCTTGGCGAGTTGGTTAAGTGCCTGTAGCGAGGACCCAAAATAATAGAGGTTCCCACCTTCGATAGTTTTTGCGACCTGGTGCCGATCGAATTCGGGGTCGTATGGGACGGAAACAGACCGGTCGGGGCCGAACAAAGAGTTGTATTCAATGATTACCAGTCGCGGGGAACAAGCTGTCACGGCCTCCCAGATCCAGTAGTCGTTGCCGTCAATGTCGATGCTCAACAAGTCGATTTCACCTTCGCAGCCGTTTTCACGAATAAGATCATTGATGTTTTCGCAGGCAGCCCAATCGCTAAGACAAGCGACCCCCATTGGTTCAAAACGCATCTTTAGTCTGTCGGTTCGGCCAGAGTTGGCCTCGAGCATCATGCCGCTCCAGCCGCACTCGCTGGCTAGAAACCCTGAGTTGCCTCCGTTTGTTCCGGCACCAATCTCGACGAAGCGGCGTGAGCCTTCACCGATCTTGTCGAAGATCGCGTGGATGATGCCATCTTCCTCATTCTGAGAAAAAAGCTTGAACCGCTGGGTACTGAGGTTATGGGGATAAGAAAGCCTAGTTGAATCGACGAACAGTGCGCGTTGAACCGCCTTCATCATGATCGAAAGATCCCGAAGATCTTTCTTTAATCCGCGCGGGCCCATCTTGTGCATGATGCGATCAATGCGTTTTGCTAAAAGACGGTTCTCTTTTTCGGCTTGCTTAACTTTCTTGGCGTTGTAGATGTCCCGGCGATGGACGACGGCTAGACGCTCTTCCAGAAGATTACGCCCGTTTCTTCCATCCTTTTCGAGCTTAACGAGGCGCTCCAGGTCCTCGGTGGCACGTTGGAGTCGTTTGAGCGCTTGCGGGTCTGAGAGAGTTATAGGTAAGGCAGCCTTTCCCCTGCGACTTTTCCCTAAGGCTCGCCCTACCCACGACTTGATTGACTTCATCGTCATACGGGTGCCTCTGTGGCACCTCCGCCGGCGTCGAGATCCATCAAAGGTAAATCGTGCTCGCGGATGTACTCGAACAAATCGTGTCCCCTTCTCCCATATTTCACCAACATGCGGTAGGCGCTAGAGGGGTCACAAGCCGGTATTTCTTGGCCTACGTCGTTGCGCAGGAAAAACGCGTTTACTCCTCGAGGTTCTGTCAGGATTAGGCGGTAGCCTTTTTGCTCGGCAAGTCGGCTCAGTGCCTGGAGAGAAGCCCCGAAGTAATAGTGGCCACCTTCGGCGGCCTCCACGAACCGGTGCCGATCGAATTCGGGGTCGTATGGGACGACAACAGCCCGGTCGGGGCCGAACAAAGAGTTGTATTCAATGATTACCAGTCGCGGGGAACAAGCTGTTACGGCCTCCCAGATCCAGTAGTCGTTGCCGTCGATGTCGATGCTCAGCAGGTCGATTTCACCCTCGCAACCACTGTTACGAATAAAGTCGTTGATGTTTTCGCAGGCAACCCAATCGCTAAGACAGGTGACCCCTAATGGTTCAAAATGCATCTTTAGCTTAGACAGGCGATCCTCGTTGGCCTCGAGCATCATGCCGCTCCAGCCGCACTCGCTGGCTAGAAACCCTGAGTTGCCCCCGTTTGTTCCGGCACCAATCTCGACGAAGCGGCGTGAGCCGTCGTCGATCGTATCGAAAATCGCGTGGATGATGCCATCTTCCTCGTTTTGGGAAGAAAGGCTGAAACGTCTTGCAGTGAGATTATAGGGATAGGGAAGATCGGCCGGATCGAGGAACAGCGCGCGTTGAATCGCCTGCATCATGATTGAGAGACGTCGAACATCACCCTTTAACCCGCGGGCGCCGACCTGGGCAACAACGCTGTCGAGCCGTTTTATCAACCGCAGATTTTCCCGGTGCAATTTCTTTAGTTTCTTACTGTTTATGTCGGCACGACGTTGAACGAGTGCTAAACGTTCTTCCAGAAGATTGCGAGTGCCCCTTCCTTGTTTCTCTAGTTCAACGAGGCGGTTGAGAATCTCGTTGACGCGTTGAAGGAGCTTTAGCGCCTGCTGGTCGGAGAATGCGCTCTCGGGAGGAGGTTTTGCTCCAGAGCTTTGTCGCATCCATGACTTAATTGACTTTGATATCGACATTTGGGTTTAAGATGGCACGCTTAGTGTGTCTTAGCTACTCTTATCGGCGATCTGAGGGCGTAGATGCTCTGCGGAGAACTCAGTGATGAATTTGGCTTCCTTTTGGGGCCGCTTGATTCCCGGGGGCGGAGGTGGGGCCAGACTCGGTTGGGGGGGGGTGATGGGCGATGAAGTCGCAACAATGCGAGGTAACCGTCGTGGGAGCTTCTGCGGCAGGACTCTACATCGCGATGAAGCTGGCGCGCGAGGGAGTTCGGGTTCGTGTCTATGAGGCCGCCACAGCGATAGATCCGCCCCGCCGCACGCTCATTGTCACCGACAAATTTCGCGAGCAGATGGGGCTGTTTGCTAACAATGTGATCGTCAACGAGATTCACGTATTCGAATTGTTTGCTAACGGTAGTCAGGCTTCGGTAGAGCTCGATCGTCCCGACCTGATTATCGAGCGGGCCGAGCTGATCAAGGTTCTCGCCAAGGAAGCGATGGCGGAAGGTGCTGAGATTATAACGGGGCGTCGACTCGTGAATTTGAAGGCTCGTACGTCGGATACAGGCCGATCATCCCCCTCGACATCTTCAAGCGAACAAGATGGTGCCGATGCAGGCACGAGGGGTGCCATCCAACTAACGTTTAAAGGCTCGAATGCTGCCGAAACTTTCGTAACGATGTCTGACACCGTAATCGGAGCTGATGGTGCCTTCAGCGTTGTGGCCCAATGTGCTGGTTGGCCTCGGCAACCGACGGTTCCGCTAGTGCAAGCTATCGTTGAACTTCCAGACGACATGTCACCCGAGTCCACGCGCGTCTGGTTCGAGCCCGAGGACACTCCCTATTTCTACTGGCTAATCCCGGAAGGTCCCAGTAGGGGAGGGCTTGGCCTCATTGCCGACGAGAAACCGGGCGGAAAGAATCCTCAAGAAGCACTCGAAAGTTTTATGGAAAAACAGGGGCTTAAGGCTATGGAGTTCCAAGCAGCCAAAATTCCTTTGTATTTGAAATGGACCCCTGTCCATCGACGGGTGGGAGCCGGTGATGTCTATCTTGTGGGTGATGCTGCTGGGCAGGTGAAGGTAAGCACGGTCGGTGGAATCGTTACCGGATTTCGTGGAGCGCAGGGAGTTGCCGATGAACTGTTACATTCGAATGGGACTGGCAGTGGCCAAACTGAAGTGGGTCGGGATGGCCCCTTTTTGACATCGAGAGCACGCATCTCGGCCGATGATGCCGGGAGTAATGCTGAAATCCGGGCGCTACGGCGAGAATTGGATCTTCACCTCGGTATTCGGCGAGCTCTGCATGACTTTAACAGTGCTGATTACAGTCGTTTGCTTAGTCTCCTCAGTAACTCTGCCAAATCCCAACTGCGGCGTTTTCACCGCGATGAAGCTTGGCGATTGATGACACACCTTGTTTTGCGACAGCCTCGCCTACTGTCGTTGGGAATTAGGAATTTTCTGTTGGGGGGGGGCTTTGGCGACAGTGTTAGATGATTCTCAACTGCGGCTTATACCGGTTCCATGATTAAGCTTGGCATAAGTGATCTAGCTAGGACTTGCCGCGCTGTTCCGGAACCCGGGGAGATTTCGACCGAATATTTTCCCCTGAGCGAGTCGCTGGATGTTCTGACTTCGACTAGTGCATCCACATATATATATAGAATGTACCCATGCAATATTCGCCATCGCGATTGACGACCACGCAATGCCGCAATGAATGATTCTCGACGTTTTCTCGTTACCGGGGGTGCCGGTTTTATCGGTTCACATCTTGTGACCGCACTGCTAGCAGGTGGGCACGAGGTTGTTGTGCTCGATGACCTGTCAACTGGGCACCGTGAGAATCTCGAAATGGCAGTAGCCGAAGCAGTGGCTGCGCCGATTGCTACCAGCGGGGATGCCGGCGAAATTGTAACCAGTGGCCCAAGTGTGGGGCCTGTGCCTCTCCCAGATCAGCTCCGCTTCATCAAAGCGTCACTATTGGACTATGACGCTCTCGAAGAAGCTGTTATCGGTGTGGAAGCCGTGTTACACCAGGCGGCGGTACCCTCGGTGCCGCGCTCGTTCGCTGACCCCGTGGCCACGATGCGGGCCAACGTAGAAGGGACAATCGCGCTTCTGGAGGCCTGCCGGAAGGCAGGCGTGCGTCGCATTGCGATGGCTTCGTCATCATCAGTTTACGGTGACACGCCTACGTTGCCTAAAGAAGAGTCGATGCCGCCAAGCCCGATGTCGCCCTATGCGCTCAGCAAGCTTACTGCCGAAGAAGCAGGTGGCATCTTTGCCCGTACTTACGGTCTCGACATTTTCGCACTGCGCTACTTCAATGTTTTTGGCCCACGCCAAGATCCGGCGTCGCAATACTCAGCGGTAATTCCCAAGTTTATTACCCACATGAAGAGCGGTGAGAAACCAACGATATACGGGGACGGGCTGCAATCACGTGACTTCACGTTTATTGACAACGTGGTTTACGCGAACCTGCTGGCTGTTGGTATTGACAAGCCAGAGGCAGGTTCCGGCGCAACGGACGGTGCCGAAGTCGACACTGACAATAGGGTCTCCGGTGCCTACGATGTCCTCAACATTGGCTGCGGTGATCGCTACACGTTGCTTGACCTTATCAAGTTCTTGAATGAAATCATGGGCACGAACGCTGAACCGGAACATGCCGATGGTCGCCCCGGAGATGTCCGCCACTCTCACGCTGCCATCGATCGTGCCCGTGAAGTAATCGGCTACGTGCCCAAAGTGGATTTCGAGGAAGGCCTGCGCCGCACCACCGTGTTTTATACCTCCTAGAAAGCATCTGAGGAGCCGGACCGGCTTCTAAGTTGGCGCCCATTGGTCTGTGTTGGCTGTTATCCTTCCGCATGCTTACCAATCAATCTGTCCAGCGGACCGAACTGGGAAACCACCTTGTCGTCATCACCGAGTGCGTGCCCACTGTGCGCTCCGCTAGCCTCGGTATCTGGGTGAAAATGGGCTCGCGCTTCGAAGCACCTGAGCAAGCGGGTATCTCCCACTTCATCGAACACATGCTGTTCAAGGGAACGGCGAATCGATCAGCCAAAGACATCGCCTACAAAAGCGATGCCATGGGGGGTCAGCTCGACGCGTTTACCACTAAGGAGCATGCCTGCTACTTTGCCAATGTCCTCGCTGTTCACGTCGAGGACGCCTTCGAGTTGGTCTCGGACATCGTGCTGAATCCGTTGTTCGAGGAGCACCAAATGGAGCTTGAGAGGGCGGTGATCCTCGAAGAGTTAGCTGCCGTTGAAGATGCTCCTGAAGAGTTTCTCTGGGAGGAATTCAGTCGCACATTTTGGCTCGATCACCCTCTCGGGACACCGATTCTCGGCACTCGTGAAACGATTAAGTCGCTCAGTTGCGAAGAACTTAGCGTGTTCTTTCGTCGAGCCTATGAACCGGCGAACGTCGTCGTCGCTGCCGCGGGCCGACTTGATCACAAGGAGATTTTGGAACTCGTCGAAGCAAGGTTCGGAGGCCTGTCCAATCACTCCGAGCCTCTGGAGTTCACCGCACCGAGGACCTTTCAACACTTCCGAATCCTCAGAAAGGAGGAGCTTGAACAGGTTCACATCGCAGTTGGTTGCCCAGGCCCCTCGATAGACGAAAAAGAACGTTACGCTGCTTTCTTACTCAACGCGGTGCTTGGTGGCAGCGTTTCATCGCGGCTGTTTCAGTGCATTCGTGAGGAACACGGTCTTGCTTACAGTGTCTATTCTGCGCTCGAGACCTACGCTGATGCGGGGTGTTTCTGGATCTACGCAGGTACCCGGCCAGACGCGGCGGCCACGGTTCTCGACCTTATCATTGAAGAACTCAGCGTTTTGCGGGAGGTGCCAGTCTCGCCCAAGGAACTTTCTCGCATGAAGGAAAACCTGAAAGGCAGTGTGATGCTCGGGTTGGAGAGTACTGTTGGCCGTATGAGCACCCTTGCCCAGCAGGAGATGTACTTCGGCCAAACTTTTGACATGGACGAAATTTTGTTAGGTATTGACGAAGTGGATGCCGAGCAAATCCAGCAGATGGCACGTCGTGTTTTTGCTGACGAGGGCATTGCGGTCGATGTATTGGCCCAACGGTCGGTGGCTGACAAGCTGAACGCGCGTTTCGGAGACGGACTCACTCTCCCTGCCGGCAGCCGGCTAGTTTTGGCGTAGTCGGTTCGACAAGTCGCAGCCGCCAAGTTTGGTCGCCCTGAAGTGCCGGGATAGAATTAACTGATAGATCGTCGTCCGCTTCCAACTTGGCAACGTATCGTGCCCGAAAACTTTTCTGAGCCTTCGCGATGATCAGCCGTTACACGCGTCCCGAAATGGGCAGCATCTGGGATGAAGCGGCTCAATACGCTACCTGGCTTGAGGTAGAGCTCGCAGCTGCCGAAGCGATGGCGGAGCTCGGGAACATTCCCGCTAAAGCCCTCGAAAATGTGCGCCGTGCAGTTCCACCCGATCCTGAACGGGTGTTGGAGATCGAGCGACGAACGAGCCACGATGTCATTGCATTTCTTGAGGCCATCGAAGAACAGATCGGCGCCGATGCCCGTTATCTGCACCTTGGGCTGACATCTTCTGATGTGCTCGATACATCGTTAGCGCTACGTTGTGTGCGTGCCGCCGACCTTTTGATCGCTGGTTGCGATGATCTCGTTGAATTGTTCATGGCAAAAGCGCTTGAGTACCGGGACCAACCGATGGTTGGTCGCACCCACGGAATCCACGCTGAACCCATTACGCTGGGGCTCAAGTTCTTGCGCTACTACGAGGAATTCCGTCGTGCCGCTGACCGATTGCGACGAGCTCGAGAGGTCATGCGCTTCGGCCAGATTTCGGGGGCAGTGGGTAGCTATGGAACACTCGATCCCGCCGTCGAGCCGCGAACATGCGCCAAGCTTGGACTCAACGTTGAGCCCGTTTCGTCGCAGGTCGTGCCACGTGATCGGCACGCCGAGTTTCTCTCGCACCTTGCTGTCGTCGCAGCATCGATTGAAAACGTTGCTCTTGAGATTCGCGGCTTGCAGCGTACCGAGGTTCTTGAGGCAGCCGAGCCGTTCGGGAAGGGCCAGAAAGGCTCGTCCGTAATGCCGCACAAGCGTAATCCGATTAAATGCGAGAACCTTGTTGGTTTGGCGCGGTTGGTGCGAGCTTACGCCGTGACTGGCTTCGAAAACGTTGCTTTGTGGCACGAGCGTGACATCTCGCACTCGTCAGTCGAACGGGTTGCTATCGCTGATGCTTGTATCGCGCTTGATTTCATGCAGTATCGCTTAAGGGGTGTCATTGATGGTCTTGATGTCTACCCGGAGGCAATGGAACAGAATCTAAGCCTGACCAACGGACTCGTTTTTTCGAGCCGAGTCCTCGAAGCTCTCCTGCAGGCGGGTTTGGCCCGGACCGATGCCTATCAACTCGTCCAGAGAGCGGCAATGAATTGTTGGGAAACTGGGGAGCCCCTCAGAGAATTGCTCGCCGCGGATGACGAAGTTATGGAGTGGTTGTCGGAGAAGGATCTCGACCAAGCCTTTGACATTAAGGCGGCACTTTCTGGGGTCGAGGCAGTCTACGAAAGAATCCTTGGGGCCGTCGATGCCGTGACTGGTAGCGTTCCTGGTGAACATGATTGTCGTTCCGCGACACGGCAAAGAGTAGACGAATGAAATCTGCGGGGGCCGTATGGCGCAAAGCCTGAACCATTGCTGTGGAGTCTTTGGAATCATCGGCCACAGCGAGGCCGCAAGGCTGGCGTATTTAGGACTCTACGCACTGCAGCATCGGGGCCAGGAAAGTAGTGGCATCGCAACCGCTAACCTTGGTGCGATGTTTGTTGAGCGGGGCATGGGTGAAGTTGCAGAGGTGTTTGATAGTGAGCGACTTGACCGGCTGCCGGGCCGGGCTGCGATTGGTCACGTGCGTTACTCCACCGCCGGCGCGAGCAACCTTGCCAACTCTCAGCCGGTTCGAATCGAGTCACCCTGCGGAGCGATTGCCCTGGGACACAACGGCAACTTGGTCAATGCTGACCAAATTCGAACCCATCTTGAGCAAGAAGGTTCCATCTTCACATCGAGTAGCGATACCGAGGTTCTCTTGCACCTCTTCGCACGCAGCAAGTGTGACACGATCCTTGATGCCTTAACTGAAGCCCTTGGGCAGGCAGAGGGGGCGTTCACCATGACGGTATTGGCCAACGATTTATTGATTGGTGTCCGCGACTCTCTAGGCTTCCGGCCGCTTTCGATCGGTCATGTTGATGGTGCCTTCGTCTTGGCGTCGGAGACGTGCGCATTCGATCTGATCGGGGCGCAGTACATCCGCGACGTGCAGCCTGGAGAGATGATTCAAATCGGCGAGGAGGCGGTCGGCTCCAAGGTGGCCCTCGAGGCGGCCTTTGCCGGACCATGTGCGGAAGCGCCTGGTTTCCGATCGATTCAGCCCTGGAGCCGGCAGCCAGAACGGCGTTGTATCTTTGAACATGTTTATTTTGCCCGCCCCGACAGTCGATTGTTTGGTGCTGGCGTCATGGATGCGCGCAAGCGGATGGGCAATATTCTTGCTCAAGAAGCTCCAGCTGATGCCGATCTGATCGTGCCGGTTCCCGACGGCGGAACTTTCGCCGCTTTGGGATATTCGTCCGAATCGGGATTACCCTTCGAGCCCGTACTGATCCGCAACCATTACGTTGGCCGTACGTTCATCGAGCCGCGTCAGTCGATCCGCCATTTTGGCGTCAAGGTGAAACTAAACCCGGTGGCGAGCGTAACTAATGGAAAGCGCATAGTGCTGATCGATGATTCAATCGTAAGAGGAACAACTAGCGCCAAGATCGTGGAGATGATGCGCACTGCCGGTGCCCGCGAGGTTCACGTTAGAGTGTCATCGCCACCGTACATCTCGCCATGCTATTACGGCATTGACACACCGAATCGTGAGGACCTTGTAGCAGCAAATCATTCGGTTGAAGAGATCCGTGAGCAGATCGGCGCTGACTCGCTGGCTTATCTTTCTCACGCTGGCCTGCAGCGGTCGCTTCCTGATGGTGACGTATCGTATTGCGACGCCTGTTTTACTGGGGAGTATCCGACTCCGCTCGGCAGCGAGCTTGAATCGCAGATGGAACTTTTCGAGCCTGTTGGAGCTGGACCAGCAAAGATCAACAGTAGTTAGTCACTGAGGCCATGATTCTGGCCACCCCTGGGATACAGGACAAGGCAGTGTCAGGACCATCACAAAATCCAAAACTTACTTATAGGGACGCGGGTGTTGATCGCGTAGCTGCGGCAGGAGCCAAGAAACGGATCAGGGCTCTCGTCCGCAGTACGTTTACAGAGAATGTAGTGGGTGATATCGGTAGCTTCGGCGGTGGGTTTCGCTTGTCGGTGGGTGACTCAAACGCAGTGCTCGTTGCTTCGGCGGATGGCGTTGGTACTAAGCTCAAAATCGCGGTAATGGCTGGTGATTATGAAGGTGTCGGATACGACATCGTGGCGC
>Ga0310121_10004067_pt1 | contig 13088 bp, 11 predicted proteins | sample CB27_Tmax_986_MG_FD_203504 | JGI IMG/M metagenome (GOLD analysis project Ga0310121, IMG submission 203504) | Marine microbial communities from Western Arctic Ocean, Canada - CB27_Tmax_986 | ecosystem: Environmental > Aquatic > Marine > Oceanic | place: Canada: Western Arctic Ocean | collected... | reverse complement strand
ATCCGAGCAGTTGTTCGACGCGGGAGCGCATTTCTTCTGCGGCTTTGTTAGTGAACGTGACCGCAAGCACTTGCTCCGGTTCGGCGTGACCATTGCCAATCAAATAAGCCAAGCGAGAGCAAATAACACGTGTTTTTCCTGAGCCAGCGCCTGCCAAGATCAGGAGTGGGCCGTCACGATGTAAAACGGCTTCACGCTGTTCCGGATTCAGTTGTTCCAGAAACGACATCTACTCAACGGTGACAATTGTTTGGGGTTGAGGGATAGGTTTTTTGAGCGCCCTAAAAGTAAATTTCATATATAGATGTCGTTCTTCCAATTAAACTCAAAACTCGCGTATCGAGTGTTGGTGGTAACCCGATAAATACCCTTTAGCAAAGAGAACAAAACTCCTAGGTATTACCTTCGCTCGTTTACTGAGCAGAATATTTTGATTGGTGATACTCAATCAATTTATTAAATCCAGCGCTGTACATTCCTTTGCCACGCTCATCGAGTTCTTTGTACTTGGGTATTCCAAAATACTCTTCCTTTAGCCTAACCAGATCTTCCGATCGCATTAATTCTTCTAGCGAAGAATATGTAAGTTTTAGGCGAACAAGATCGTTATTTATTTTTCTTACTGCCTGGGTGTAATTTTTTATCGATTTTTCAGATAGATCCGAATGCTCGCGCATCCATTTCGTAAAATCACTTTCCCCGATGACGCTCTTTGCAAAACTCAGTCGGTCCCAAACAAGTATCTCTATATTTGAAAGAAACTCGTCAAAATCAATGTTAGCAACTGTATTCGGAAAATCGAATATTACTATCGGGTCTGGGTTTCGTTGACAAGAAACAAGAGTTTTAAACTCTTCAATAATCCGTTCATCACTCATCACTCATCGCTAAAGCAGATAAAACAGTAATGACTTGCGCGAATTCCGGGTTAGAAAGAGCAGCCTCACCTTCTTCTAAGACGATGGGAAGGATGATGTAACCAAAGTCTTTGTCATCAAACTTTCGCAACGCACGACCTGCTGCCTGAACGATATCAATCTTGCTTTGCTTAGGATCAGCAAAGAGGACAGCATCGATTGCGGGGACATCCACGCCTTCAGTGAGGCATCGAGCATTCGTGACTAAACTAGGTTCTACATCGATAAACCTTTCGAGTATTGCTGCGCGCTCACCGGCGTTATCCTTTCCAGAAACATGAAATGAAGTTAGTGCACTGAAATGATTGTCTATCTTGGATGCTTCGACATTTAAGTCCATAAATTCTTTGGACCGTTTGATGGAGCTATGGAATGAAACGACGTGTTTTAGGCCTCGCTCATCCACCATTCTCCTAAGTGCGATTAAAGATGCAAACGTTGGTGCATCACCTTCAATTGACCAATCTGTTCCATCTGATTTCACAAAATCATTACTCTTAATCAGTTCTTCAATCTCGAACTTGGTCACTAACGTAGTAACAACTTTGTAATCGCTAAGAACAGGGGGGACTTGCTCTAAGGCTCTCTTAAACGACAAATGGTCAATAAGGTTGCCGTAAATGTCTGGGTCATCCATCGATAGAATGTCATCTGAATTGCCCTTAAACTCGCGTTCTGTCGCCGTCATAAATATTCGTTTATGTACCTTAACGTTTTCATCGTGAAGAAGATGGGCGAATGTTTTACTCCTCCGGCCGACAGTTTTGTGTGCTTCGTCATAAATGCCCAGATCGAACACAACATCGGTCTTCTTTAAGGCTTTACTAACAGCGCGACCACTTTGGTAGGTCGTAATAAGAACTTTGGTGTCCGCTGTTGCGTTTGAGAGAAACATTGCAATTGCATCAGGATCTGTATCAACCTCTATTCCGAGATCGACGGTATACATTGCCGCGTCGTCTGACTTCGATACACCTTCATCACTACAAACTGCGATCCAGTCCATATCGAGATTGTTCGCAACCGCTTCACGCGCCCACACACGAAGTGTTTGACGAACGAGCGCAAGAGAGGGAACCGCGATCAAAATGGTTTTTGCCTTTAGAGAACGCGAGACCCAATACCCTATTAGACTTTTCCCTGATCCGCACGGGTGAGTAATCTTGCCTCGGGTATTGGTAGGGTCATTGAAGTATCTCTCACACTTTTCTAACGCGACACGTTGATGGTTATGAGGGTGGTACGGGTTAGGGGTAGGACACTGCCCAGCAATCCATTTCCGGAACACGTCAAATTCTTCTTGTCCGAGTTTGGAGAACTCTAAAGAGGTCAGGTATCCGATTTTTTCTGGGTGAGCCTTATTAACTTTGGGACTGACTCCGTTTGCCGAAGTGCAAACCAATCGGTGGGAAAGTTTGGGGTAAGTCCTATCCCGTTCAGTGATGCTGAAAAAAGTACTCAGTTCATCGTAAGTGACATTTTTAGTTCGATCTTGGTGAAATTTGCACTGGATCGCCCAATAGGTTTCATCGCTTATCTGTGCAATAAGGTCTACACCAATCTCAGGTTGTTGTAATCCTAGGTCATCAACGACCTTCTGAGGCATATCAGAGTGAAGCCATACATTTTTGATTTTGGTGCGGAAGGTAGGGTCGGTTAATAGGTGTAACCGAGTTAACTGTTCGAATGCATGGCCCTTCTCGGTTTTCCCGAGCGGTTCAAGGGCCTGTTCAAATTCCTTCCAGTTGTTTGAGGAGATGATGTGTTCCACAACGCCAGTATAGGGGGAGTGGAAAATCTATTGTTGAATCTCTGATTCTTGCTGCAAATCCATGTAGTTAATGAGGTTGTTTGAAACGGAAACTAATCTGGAATAAAGGAGTTGAGTATAGAGTTATTGAAAATAAATACTGATTCGAAGCACTACTCAACGGTGACACTTTTTGCGAGGTTTCTGGGTTGATCGACATCACAACCTCGTAGCACAGCGATGTGGTACGCAAGAAGCTGAAGAGGAATCACCATCAAGATCGGCATTAAGAGTGGGTGCGTTGGTGGGACTGGAACGACAAAATCGTTCTTGTCCAGCACGTTGCGAAAGGCTTCAGGGTCGGTATCTGTTACTACGATCACCGCACCGCCGCGGGTCTTGGCCTCCTGGAGATTCGCCATCATTTTGTCGAAGACGGCGCCGCTGGGTACCAGTGCCACAACAGGCATCTTCTCATCGATGAGCGCAATAGGGCCGTGTTTCATTTCACCCGCTGGATAGCCTTCGGCGTGGATATATGAAATTTCCTTGAGCTTTAGAGCGCCCTCGAGCGCGATTGGATAGTTGATACCGCGACCTAGATACAAGAAGTTCGTGTGTCGATAAAAATGCTTGGCTATCTCGGCCACCGCCGTGTCGCACGTCAAGCTGTGCTGGACCAACCCTGTTAACTGTGTCAAACCTTCGATCAGGCGATGAACTTCGTCTTCAGCAATAGTTTTTCGGATTTTGGCCAAGTGTAACGCAAGCAAACTTAAGGCCACGAGCTGAGAAGTAAATGCCTTTGTCGACGCTACACCAATTTCTGGGCCGGCGTGGGTATAGACCGTGCCGTCGGCCTCTCGGGTCGCCATGCTTCCGACGACATTGCATATAGCGATACTTCGGGCACCGTGTTGTTTAGCTTCTCGGAGGGCTGCTAATGTGTCGGCGGTTTCTCCAGATTGCGTGATCACGATGGCAAGCGTATTCTCGCCGGCCATGGGATTGCGGTATCGGTATTCGGAGCCGTAATCGACGTCAACGCGGACCCGGGCGAGTTGTTCAATGAGAAACTTTCCAACCAGTCCAGCATGCCAAGAGGTGCCACAGGCGAGAATTACCACTTGGTCAATGTTCTGAAGGTTGTCGACAGAGAGGTTGAGCTCACCGAGAATGACGGCGCCTTGCTCTTCCGACAGTCGACCTCGAATTGTTTCCTGAACGGCCCACGGTTGGTCAAAGATCTCCTTCAACATGAAGTGCTTGTAACCAGCCTTTTCGGCCATGATTGGGTCCCATTGAATTCTTTCGGTTGCCTTTGACACGCTGCGTCCGGCAAAGTCAGTAAACTCGACATGGGACCGTGTGATGACAGCGATCTCTTCATCACCTAGGAACACAACATCCCGGGTGTGACTTAGTACTGCTGGAATATCGGATGCGACTAAAAACTCCCCGTCGCCCATTCCGAGAATAATCGGGGGACCGTTTCGAACGGCAACAATTTTTTCCGGGTCGTCAGCTGCTATGAGAGCGAGGCCGAACAGGCCGCGCAAGTGGCCGAGTGCGCGACGCACAGCGTTTTCCAAGCCATCATCTCGCATTTCACGTTCGACGAGATGGGCGACGACTTCGGTGTCAGTCTCTGTTTTAAAATGGTGTCCTTCGGCTTCGAGCTGGTGTTTTAGCTCAAGATAATTCTCGATGATACCGTTGTGGACGACAACAATTTGGCCGGTGCAATCACGATGAGGATGCGCGTTTTCTTCTGTCGGTCGCCCGTGAGTGGCCCATCGAGTATGCCCCACGCCGTAATCACCACGGACCGGTTGTAAACGGAGGGCTTTTTCAAGTTGGGATAACTTGCCAGCACTACGCCTGATCTCGACAGTCCCAGCTCTAATGAGAGCGATACCCGCGGAATCATAACCGCGATATTCCAGCCGCCGAAGACCTTCGACTAAAACGGGGACCGCGTCTTTAGAACCGATGTAACCGATGATGCCGCACATGACGGGTAAGCCTCAGTGGATGAAACGTCAACCTCGAATCGAGACAGTTAAGGATTACGGATTTGTCTATCTTGTGCAACGGCAGTAGGGCCGTTTCTTGTACAACTAGTCAGACTTACGCTTCTTTTTCACCCAATCTTTTTTGTTTTGTTGATGCGATCGGGCAATGCCGAGTGCGCCAGACGGCACATCATCCGTAATACAGGAGCCGGCAGCGATGTAGCTGTCTTGTCCTAGCTTCACGGGTGCAACCAGTTGAGTGCCGCTGCCAATGAAGACGCCATCAGCAATCACCGTTTGTTTCTTTGTGACACCATCGTAGTTACAAGTGATTGTGCCGGCTCCGACATTTACACGGTCACCAATGGTTGCGTCACCGAGGTAGCTTAAATGATTGGCTTTTGAGTTTCGGCCAAGACTACTCCGTTTCGTCTCGACAAAATTTCCTACGCGTGCCCCCTGCTCGAGCGTCGAACCGGGCCGCAAGTGCGCAAATGGTCCAGCAGAACTTCCCGAAGCCAGATGTGACTCGGTGATAACACAACAGTTTCGAATTTTGCAATCATCCTCGATGGTCGAATCTACTACGCGCACCCACGACTCAAGCTCGCATCTTTGTCCCACTGTCGTCCGGCCCTCAAGGCGCACCCCTGGACGGATAATCGTGTCGGGGCCAACCGTAACGTCGTCATCAATGTAGGTCGTTAACGGATCCTCGATAGTAACACCCGCCGCCATCAATTCTTCATTCTTGTTTTTTCTCACGATGGAGCTCACCTCCGCCAGTTCGGTCTGGCTGTTGATGCCTCGGATTTCGTCAGGCGTTTTGGTGCTTACAGTAGCAACTCGGAGTCCCTGTCGCAGGTACAGAGGAACAAGAGTTGGAAGATAACGTTCGTGTTTGGGTCCAGTCCCTGGGATTTGTTCGAGGGCCTTGAACAGGGGCGGGATATCAAAGACGTAAATACCGCTGTTAACCTCATTAATTCGCCGCTGAGCTTCAGTAGCGTCAGCTTCTTCGACGATACCAATGATCTTGCCATTCGATCGCACGACACGCCCATATCCGAATGGCCGAGAGAGACTAGCGGTTAAGATTGTTGCCGCGGCACCAGTGGCCTCGTGTTTCTCGACAAGCGTAGTTAGTGTCGAGCGCCGAATGCGGGGAACATCCCCTGACAGAACAATCAAACTGCCTTCAATGCTCTCGAAAAATGTTTGTGCTTGTTGCAGCGCATGGGCTGTACCAAGTTGCGCGGTCTGTTCAGTGAAGCGGAGACCGGTATAGCGACCCAGAGCGTTTTGAACACGTTCTGACTCGTGGCCAACCACAACGGTGGTTGTAATAGGGTTAATGGCAACAGAACTTGCTAGAACCCGTTCAATTAGAGGCCGACCGGCAAGCTTATGAAGTGCCTTTGGACGCTGACAGCCCATCCTCGTACCCCGTCCGGCTGCGAGGATGATAACGTGTCGGTCTCGCCTCATAATACAAGCAAGTTTATATCGGGAGAGGGGGTACTTTGGAGCCCAGGCTTTCAGTCTGCGTGGCTTTCGTCCGGGTCATCGAATGGAGAAGCCAACAACTGCTGAACAACGTCGTCCTCTTGAAATGTGTCGAAACTCACTTCGTGGCGAGCCAGGAAACGGTTGTCCGGATTGAGTTTGATAGCCTGACGAAGATAGTTAACCGCTGCTTCCTTGTTTCCAGATGTTGCATGTACAACGGCCAACATATACTGAACTTCCTCGCGTTCGGCGGAGTCAGCTTCGGCGGCCTCTAGCTGATTTAGTGCCCCTTGTTCGTCCCCAGCATTGAGCGCCAAAGTTGCTGCGTAGACTCTTTCTTCCACTGTTTTCGGTGAGAACACCTCGATTTGTTGTCGTCTGCAGACCTGCAAATAACTTTGACTTCTTTCGTTTAAATTTATTTCTTCAGGGAACTCATTGACTAGCTTTTCAAATTGGCTTCCCGCTCGGCTAAAATTTCTCCGTTGCAGAAAGCCCAAAGCCTTTTCATAGAGGCTAACAGCCTTCAAGTGTTTCTCCTCGCGAACCTTAGCTGCTTTGAGAGCTTTGTCAACTGCATTGCTGAGAGCCGTGGCCTTCGCCTTCTTGGCTCTTTCACTCGAGGCTTTGCTAAATTGCTTCCGAAGTTGAGGTTTCTTAGCCATAGTAGTTTTTGGGGGGGCACATTAGCAGAATAAGGGGGAACCGATCAAGCAAATGATAACAACAGAACATAATATGTTATATGACCTATTTAAGACTGGTTTTCTTCTAGGATTTGATAGATGGTCCGAGGCCTGAGTCCATATTTTGTCGCAACTTCCTTTATCGCGGATCGCCTAGACGCACTTGAATAGGCTATTTGACCGAAATAGTTCAAAACATCTTCTTTTTTTACTGTCGCCATTGGCAGGATGTTCGGAGCCACCACAATGGTAAACTCGCCCCTAGGAGAATTGAGCCGATCGAGGACGGACAATATAGGTCCATTGACCAATTCCTGGTGCACTTTGGTCATTTCTCGGCACACTGCAACCTGCCGATTTCCGAGCACCTCAGCCATGTCCCGTAGTGAACCTAGTAGTCTGTGCGGTGCTTCGAAGATAATTAGAGGCCGAGTCTCAGAGGTTAGAGTTTCGAACCACTTTTTTCTAGCGTGAGACCTATTTGGTGGAAAGCCAAGAAATGTAAACTGGTTTTCAACAAGGCCAGAAACCGCAAGAGCTGCGAGGATTGCACTCGCTCCGGGAACAGGGTCGATTGGGATACCTCGCTCGATGGCAGTTCGGACAAGGTGCAATCCAGGGTCTGAAAGTAAGGGCGTTCCAGCGTCTGTGACGAGTGCTATAGATTGGCCAGCTTCGAGGCGTTTTATTAAGCTTGGCGTTCGTCGTTTCTCGTTATGCTCGTGCAGGCTGGCAGTTGGGGTGGTGATTTTGTAACGATTGAGCAGCTTAGCGGTCCGGCGGGTGTCTTCAGCTGCGATGAGAGAGACGTCCCCAAGTAGTCGGATGGCGCGGAAGGTAACGTCCTCTAGGTTGCCGATGGGCGTGGCAATGAGATATAGAATTCCTTTTGACATGGTCGACCCTACATGTGAGTCGGATTTTGTTTGCCTTGCGCACGGGCAAGACCGAGCGTGAGGAATGAGGTATCTATATTGTACCATTCACAGGGCAGTGAACCGGTGGAGGCGAAGAGAGGAGCAGTTGGCAACACTTGGCGTCTGAACGGCCCAATACGGCTATGAAACCATCTCGGTCTGGATATTCCACGGAACCTTTTTCACACTTCGTAGATGACTATCTTGGTTATCTACATGAAAGCCATCCGACGAATGCGGCTTTTGACGGGATTCATCTTTACGATGATCTACTTGAAGACTATTCTCGCGAATCAATTGACAGACAGGCTCGAGAACTGGGCGGATGGGCTCGCCGACTGGAGAGTATCGACAAAACGACATTAGCGCGTGAAGAACGAGTCGAACGTCGAATGTTGACCGATAGCATTCGGGCGAGACTGTTCGGATTAGAAGAGCTTCGTCCTTGGCAGCGGAATCCGTTGCACTACGCCACGACGTTGGCGAATAGTGTGGCAGGGCAAGTTTTGTTTGCGTACGCTCCGCTCACTGAAAGGGCGCGACGCGTTGTTTCTAAGTTGAGACAAACGCCGCGTTTCTTGGAAGCGGCTCAGAAGAATGTGTCCGATCCTCCAGGTTTATTCGCAAAGGTAGGCATCGAAACTTTTGAGGGCGTACGGGATTTCTTCGAGCGCGATTTACCCTTGGCGTTCCGAGAGCTTGATGACATGCATTTACTTGGCGACCTCGCCGATGCCTCATCGCTCGCTCTTGACGCGCTTAATCATTACATTGGACATTTACGCGAATCGGTTGCACCAAGAAGCCGCGCATCATTCCGTCTTGGCGAAGACCGATTTGGGCAACTGCTTCGCTTGACGGAGGGAATCGACGTTCCCGCCCAGCACCTTCTTGAAATAGCCCTTCGGGATCTTGAGGCGACGCAGGAAGAATTCAGGCGAGTCGCAAGCCAATTAGGAGACGACCCGCTAGAGGTTTGGAACGACGTCAAAACACGGCATCCAAGTGCCGATGAATTAATCGGTGTGGCCAATGGACAACTTGAAGATTTGATGACGTTTGTCCAGAGGAAGGGTCTCGTGACGGTTCCGGATCACGAGCCGATCAAAGTGGCACCAACCCCTCAGTTTTATCGATGGACATTTGCGAGTATGTGGTCGTCTGGAGCCTTCGAATCAAAAATGCTCCCGGCGCACTACTGCATTACGAATGTTGATGCTAACTGGTCGGAGGAACGTCAGGAAGAACACCTACGGAATTTCAACTATGCGACACTTCCATCGATATCAATCCACGAAGTGTTTCCGGGGCATTTTCTTCATTTTGAACACCTGCGCCGACTGCAAGCGCCTCTCCGCAAGTCGGCTTTCCTAATGCCGGTTTCATTAGTAGAAGGATGGGCGCACTATGCCGAACAGTTGATGTTCGATGAGGGCTTCGAAAAGGGCAATGCAGAAATGAAGCTTGGCCAACTGGCTGAAGCGCTTGTGCGCCTGGCTCGGACGATTGTAGGAATTCGGTTGCACACAGAGGACCTGTCAGTTGAGCAGGGCGTCCGATTTTTTAAGGAGGAGGCCTTCCTCGAAGAAAGCACGGCGAGAAGCGAGGCTGAACGTGGAACCTTTGACCCTCAGTATGTGTTGTACGCAGTCGGCAAGGCGATTCTGCTCAAGTTCAGAGCTGATTATGAGGCCAAAATGGTAGACAGTTTCTCATTGCTGAAGTTCCATGACCAATTGTTGGGCCAAGGTGTACTGCCTTTCTGGGCACATCGTGAGTTGATGCTGGGGGAGCCTGGAGAGCTACTCGATTAAGCTGTGTAATCCCGTGCTTTCAGGGACTCTTAGACTGCACTAGAATTTTGAGATAATCATGCCTCTTTATGAGTACCAATGCGAAAAGTGTGAGCATCGTTTTGAAATAATTCAAAAGTTTTCTGATGCGCTTGTGTCGAATTGTCCCAAGTGTGATGGTGCAGTAATCAAGTTGCCGTCGTCGCCAGCCATTCAGTTTAAGGGTACGGGCTGGTACATCACCGATTACGCGCGTAAACCGCGTGGCGGCGAGCCGTCTAGCTCTAAGGAGGGCGAGCCGTCTAGCTCTAAGGAAGATGCTGCCTTGAAGAAGGACAGTTCGAAAAAGGAAAAACCCACTGGGTCCAAATCGCCAAAACCTTCCAAGGACAAGTGATTCGGTTTAGGCATGATGGAGTTGTCGCGTGAAAGCTACCGCAGCGACTGTAAATATTCTCTCAAGGCCGGTTCTAAGTCAGGCTGGGCTAACGCGAAGTAGACGACGGCTTTGATGTATCCGAGTTTGGTGCCGACGTCATGCCGGACACCAGAAAGTTCACAGGCGTAAAGCGGTCTGCGTTCAAGTAGAAGCCGAAGGCTGTCAGTCAGCTGCAACTCGCCATCGGCATCTTGGTTAGTCTGTTCAAGTACCTCAAACACGTCCGGGGTCAGGATGTAACGACCGATGATGGCGAGGTTCGACGGAGCGCTGTCAGGGTGCGGTTTTTCCACTAAGTTTTGGACTTTGAATACGCCGTTCCCGACAGGAACAGCATCGATTATTCCGTAGCGGTCGATTGCTTCATGGGGTACGCGTTCGACCAGAATGACTGGATTGTTAACCTCATTGAACACCTGAATCATCTGGCGAAGTGCTGGTGGGTCGGCGTCGATGACATCATCGGGCAGGGCCACAGCAAACGCACCGTCGCCCACCGCAGGTTTGGCCATCAACACAGCATGCCCAAGCCCCGCAGGTTCCGCTTGGTGAACGGTTGTTATGTTGGCCATTGTGGTCAGCGCGCGAACCTTTCTGAGGGCGTGCTCTTTTCCGCGTTCGACCAGCATTGCTTCAAGGCGTTCATTCGGTTCGAAATAGGATGGCGTCATCGTGTTGTCCGGATGGGTGACCAGCACGACTCGGTTAATCCCGGAGTTGACTGCTTCTTCGACACCACACTGAATCACTGGACGGTCCACTATCGGAAGTAATTCTTTTGGCAAAGATTTTGTGGCGGGAAGAATACGGGTACCAAGGCCAGCGATTGGGAAAACGACGGTTTTAACTGAGGAGCCCATATTTCTCTGATCGTATCCTAAGTGTTAGAAGTTCTAGAGAGATAGAGAATATGAGACTGGTCTAGAATGACCCCACGCTATCTAAGGATTTATTGACCAATGCTTAACCCTATATTGTTCAGAGAACATGCTGACCGAGTTCGTACAGGTCTGGACCAGCGAGGGGCCAACCTCCACGACGAGATTGATTCTCTTATAGAGCTGGATACAGAGCGACGCAAGGTGTTGCCGCTTCTCGAAAATGCCCGGAGCGCGCGCAAGGACGTTGGTGGCCAGATCGCTCAGGCCAAGAAAGAGGGGCGACCCGTTGAAGACCTTCTCAAGGTTGGCCAGGGCCAGGGTGAACAAATCGCGTCTCTTGAGGAAAAAATCGGACGAATAGAGGTTGACCGCCATCGATTATCGCTCACATTACCCAATCTACCCCACCAGACGGTTCCGGTTGGGAAAACAGCTGCTGAGAATGTGGAAATCCGCCGACATGGAACAGTAAAAAGTTTTGATTTTACTCCCCAGCCACACTGGGACCTGGGAGTAGGCCTTGGCATTATTGATTTTGAGCGCGGCACAAAGATCGCGCGCTCGCGTTTTTCTGTACTGGTCGGTGCCGGGGCCAGACTAGAACGCGCCTTGATCGACTTCATGCTTGACCTTCATACATCGGAGCATGGTTACACCGAAGTTTCACCACCGTTTCTAGCTAACGCAAATGCGCTGACGGGAACGGGGAACCTCCCAAAATTTGAGGAAGATCTGTTTAAGGTCGCGGGAGACTGGAATCTTTATCTGATTCCTACCGCTGAAGTGCCCCTCTGCAACATGCATCGGGACGAAATTCTTGATGGGACAAAACTCCCGATTCGTTACGTGGCCTACACACCGTGTTTTCGAAGGGAGGCAGGGTCTTACGGAACAGATGTTCGTGGGCTCATCCGACAGCATCAATTCGACAAAGTAGAACTTGTGTCTTATTCCATACCGGAGCACTCATACGATATTCATGAGGAACTAACCAAACAAGCGGAGGAAGTGCTTAAACGCCTAAAGCTTCCCTTCCGAACAGTTGCTTTGTGTGCCGGCGATATGGGTTTTGCCTCTGCCAAGACCTATGACATCGAGGTTTGGTTGCCGAGCTATAACACCTATCGCGAAATATCCTCATGCAGTAACACGGAAGCCTTTCAAGCCCGGCGGGCCAATATCAGGTTTAAGCGGGAAGGCCGGAAGTCGAAACCAGAGTTTGTCCACACTCTCAATGGTTCGGGTGTTGCCGTCGGGCGAGCGCTGGTGGCAATACTTGAAAATTATCAACAGAGCGATGGGTCAGTCATTATTCCTGAGGCCTTGCGCCCGTACATGCGTGGCCGGGAGGTGATCGAGCCAAGCCCGTAGACTCACAGGTGTGGGTGACGGGTGAAGACGTGTCAGTCTTCAGGGTGAGGAGGGATGGCCGAGTGGTTGAAGGCGGCGGTCTTGAAAACCGTTGGCGGGGAAACTCGCTCCTGGGTTCGAATCCCAGTCCCTCCGCCATATTACAGCTGGCTCACCTCTTACAGGAGTTTCAAATATTCTCCAGATCAAACGGCGAATATCGTGGCTATGACCGGGATCGCTTTAACGATGCATGGCTTCGCTACGGCGTGACCTCTCAGGGGGAGATTGAACCGTCAATTCGTCATAAAGTAAACAAAAGCAGGGCTGGTTAAATGACGCTTTGATCGGAGGAAGAGGGATTTGAACCAGCGACCCCCCTGACCCCCAGTTCGAGAGACTCCCGTCCGGATACGTCCACCGAGGTCTATTGCTTAGAGATTCAACGATTCACATTCCAGTGTTGTCCGTTATATCCACCGGCGTCCATTCGTTAAGCTGTCAAATTAGATACCCGGAACCACCCACTGAAGGCCTAGCTTCGGGTCGGAGTTGCGGTCGTGTTGGGGTAGAGATGCACGTCCCGCTGCGGAAACGGGATTGTGATTCCCTCGGCGTTCAATGCCTTGTAGATGGCCGTATTGAGACCGTCCACGCACTGACCGCGTAGCTCGGGGAACTCGATCCAGCAGAGCACGCTAAATACGAGTGCGGAATCGGCCATTTCGGTGAATCGGATATTCGGTTTTGGATCTTCCACGACGAGTTCGACGCCCTGCGCAGCGCGCAGAAGAACTTTGCGCACCTGATCGACGTCGGAGCCATAGGCCA
>Ga0310121_10004066_pt1 | contig 13088 bp, 14 predicted proteins | sample CB27_Tmax_986_MG_FD_203504 | JGI IMG/M metagenome (GOLD analysis project Ga0310121, IMG submission 203504) | Marine microbial communities from Western Arctic Ocean, Canada - CB27_Tmax_986 | ecosystem: Environmental > Aquatic > Marine > Oceanic | place: Canada: Western Arctic Ocean | collected... | reverse complement strand
CAATCAAAGTATTGTTGTACAAGCATTAAACTCTTGCAACGGTGTGTGCGCACTTGTAGGCTTAATTATTGGGGCCAGGCTGTAAGTACTTGACGGGTCGCCTTTGCAGCAGGGGTCGCCTTTGCAGGAGTCCCCATTGCACGGGTCGGCGACGAGCCCCAAAGCCCACCTCGAACCAACTGGAGAAACACCATGAGCGTTGCCAAAATCACCTAAATCAGTGCGACATCCAAAAAGAGTTTCGACGATGCCATTCGCAGGGGACTCAAACGTGCCTGCAAGACGCTGCGGAATGTGACCGGCGCCTGGGTACAGGATCAGAAGGTTGATATCAAAAACGGAAAGATCATCCGTTATCGGGTCAGTATGAGGTTAACCTTCGTGCTGAAAAACTAATCGCGATCCAGCCAAAGTCGATTCGTCGTCCAGTTGTCATGCTCGAAGACGATTTTGTTCATATCAGGAACCGTTCATCAGAATCGTTCATCAGAATCGTTCATCAGAATCGTTTATCAGAATCGTTTATCTGGCACCACCACTAATATTTCTCACCGCCATGTCACAACCTCTTACGGCTATACCGGGAACCGAAATCGCGTTAGCTGATTTCGACACTTCCTATACGGATGGGTCACACGACAAAAAGTCTGCCAAGCGACAGCTGAAGGAAAACGCCCTCGCTCTGGCGGATTTGGGCTATCGCCTGTACGCCGAGAACAAACGCTGCTTGTTGCTGGTTCTGCAGGGCATGGATGCCGCGGGAAAAGATGGCGTGATCCGCCATGTGATGCGCGGCTTGAATCCACAGAGCTGTCAGGTTCATTCTTTCAAACGCCCCAGTGAGGAGGAATTGGACCATGATTTTCTGTGGCGTATCCACAAAGCGGTTCCACGGCGGGGCAATATCGGGATTTTCAACCGTTCCCAATACGAGGACGTGCTGGTGGTTCGCGTTCATAACCTGGTTCCCAAGCAGGTGTGGCAACGTCGCTATCAACTCATCAATGAGTTCGAACAACTCTTGACCGATGGGGACATGGTGATCGTGAAATGCTTCCTACACATCAGCAACGACAAACAACGCGAGCGTTTACAGGCTCGCTTGGACGACCCCAACAAGCGCTGGAAGTTCCGCCACGGCGATCTGGATGAACGAGAGCTTTGGGATGACTACCAACGCGCTTACGAAGCCGCGCTGAACCGATGCAATACAGAACACGCTCCCTGGCACATCATCCCATCGGATCGAAAATGGTATCGCAACTTGACCGTGAGCAATCTGTTGCTGAAGACAATGCAAGAGATGGATCCACAATACCCGGCTGAGGAAGAAGGGCTGGAGGGTGTGACGGTTGTGTGAAACTTCGCAATCAAGAGGGGCGAGTGTGCCGGATGACCAGACCGGCCACGAACCCGGCTGGGCATCGCACTATTTCGAGCCTAGGACGAAGCACTTTGGAGAGCCGCGCGGCCAGTGACGGAACACTCAAGTTTCTCAAGGGCATTCGCAAGAACAACACAAAGAAATGGTTCGACGCTCGAACTACGATGACTATTACGTTGTTGTCGAGGACAAACCGCAGGTCGCCTGCGATCCCAGCCTTATCGACCTGTGCCTCAAACACTGGAAGGCAGCACTCCCGTTGCACCGTTGGCTCATTGCTCACGTCCGATAGATTCGCAGTGACCTCAGCTAACCATCCGTATCCTTCAGATCCTTGTACTCGTACGTGAAGGAGATATGGTCCCCGTCGAGGAGCTTTCCGTCAGCTTCGACGTAGGGGTGAATAAAGTAGTTCAGCGGTGGACCAGCCTGTCGCGGTTCGAGGTGGATATCGCGACCGATACTGAAGGCGACACGGTTCTCGGTCAGGTTTCCGAAGTAGTAGTCTTTCATGTCTGGATGTTTGTCGGCTTCAGAAATGTCAACGGGAATCCAGCCACGTTCTTCATCGAAGAACGATGCCCAACAATGGTAGCCACCAATCGTGCCTGAGCCACGCTTGGGTGGCAACGGAAAGCCGATCTCAAATCGAGAGGGAATCGCTTGCGATCGCGTTAGCGATATGAACAAACTGTGAAAGTCCGTACAGTTGCCATGGCAACTGTCAAAGACCCAAAGTACATCCCCGTTTCCGAAGCCAGGTTTTGACTTGTCATATTTCACGTGCGCGTCCACACGGTCGTACAACATTCTTGATCGTTGTAACACGCTAGTGTTGGAGCCAAAATCGGGTAACAACGAAAGCGGCTTACCCGTCGTGGGGACAAGCTTGTTGGGGCTCAGAAAAAGCTGCCGCTCTTTTGCGGAAAACGAAGCCGCGGAATTCGAATCCTTTCCCTCATCAAACGCGCGCAATTCTCTTCGCTTGACCACGTAATCGATGTGAAGCTCAAACTCTTCACGTGACGGGCCGACTTGAAGGTAGACGATTGAATTGTCGAACGTTTCGTCGCGAGTTATTCGGTAACTACCGGGTGACAAAGAATTCTCCACCATCGTGACGTCTTGGGCTGCGTCCGAAGTGGGGACCGGCAGCCATACGCGAATTCGCTCAAAGTCCTGGAGATCTTTCAGTTTAGCTCCGTACCTCAATTGAAATGTTCGCGACTTAGTTTCGCCGAGAGTCTCTCCGACGTGGACGAACGCCACCAGGAATGTCGTGACCAGCAAGACGCGAAAGATGTGTGTAAAAATATTCATCGACAAACGAAATTTCGCTAAGGGCTTGGAGGTTGGGTAGCTGCAGCGTGCACAGCTAAGTGGAAATTCTAGAGATCTTGGATGATTGAGCCAGCCCGGTTACCTGGCCAGTCCGTTTTCCTTTATCCGTAGTGGTGGCTTCCAGCCACCGCGTGGCGATCGTGCTGTTATCGCGGCGACTGGAAGCCACCATTACGGCACCGACACGAATAAAGGTAAGTTGCTCAAGACGGGAGGGCATGTTGCCGAGGCTGGGCCATTACGATCCGTGACAACCCAGTTCGTCGGGAGGACGAGGTTCTCACCGAGCCTATCTCCACCGGAAAACCCGGTGATGACTCGGTGGAGCCTCGCCCTCCCGACTAAAAACCCCTCCCTTTTGGCACAAGCCTAGTCCGACGATTCGGCCGTCATCTGTGCCAGCAAACGGGTGAGCGTGTTGGCGTGAACTCCGAGGAGTCTTGCCGCCCGTCCTTTATGACCTTTGGTCGTTTTTAACGATTGGCGCACAGCTGCCGCGCGTAGCGCATTCAAATCCAAGAACGGCAAACTTTTATTGGTGCTGATCTTTGCCTGGGCGCTGGGCAGCTGGGGTGCACAATCCAGGACATAGGACTGTTCGATGATGTGGGCTAGCTGACGAATATTTCCTGGCCAGTGGTATTCGCAGAAGCGGCTGAGCGTATCCGAGTCGGGCGACCAGATAGGGCGCTCGTATTTGTCAGCAAACTTCCGCGCAAAGTACTCGACGAACTCCGGAATGTCTTCGATACGTTCGCGCAGCGGAGGTACCTGCAACTCGACCATATTTAGGCGGAAGAAGAGGTCTTCGCGGAAGTTTCCGGCGAGGACCCCGTCATCCAAATTGCGATTCGTTGCCGCAATGACCTGAACATCAATTGGCACCGGTCTTGAAGCGCCCACAGGCACCACTTCGTGTTCCTGTAAGACGCGCAGAAGTTTCGGCTGCAATTCAATCGGCATCTCGCCGATCTCATCCAGGAAAATAGATCCTCCATGTGCAGCGCGAAAAACGCCCAAAGAAGCGCCCGTGGCGCCAGTAAATGAACCCTGTTCGTGGCCAAATAATTGACTTTCCGCCAACGTCTCGATGAGCGTTGCGCAGTTGACTGGGATGAATGGCTGGTCTGCACGTTTACCTTTGGCGTGCAGCTGCTTGGCCCAGACTTCTTTGCCGGTTCCCGTCTCACCGGAAATGAGCACCGCGCAACCAAATTGGGCGGCACGTTCGGTGTGACGGGCAATCCGACGTATCACCGGGCCGGCGCCGAGAACATAATTTTCTGTTTCAGTTCTCAACAACCGACTCGGAGACATGTCGGTTTTTCTGGTCGTGTGCGACACTCCATTGCCGTCCAACTTAATCGTCACTTTGGTGCTCCTGGTTGCGGACCACGACCGTGTACCTGATTTGGTTTCCCACGACGGTTATCGTCGTTTTTCCGTTTGGATTCGCGCGAACCGAACGAGGGATGGTGCTCGGTGTATCTCTCCGAATCACCGTACCTCGCGGACGCACAGACCAAAGCAAAGGGGAGTGTGGAGAGAACGAAAGGCCGGATGTTCTCTACCATTCCTCCCCGGAGCTTGGGCCTAACGGCAGGGGAATTTAAAGGAAACGGGGGGTGATAGCTTCCTTTATTCTTCCCCAAAACATTGGCCAATGCAGAGGGACGAGCGAGGGGAACGGTTGGCTGATTGTTCCCTTCTTTTTGCTCTTCCTTCAGCTTGGACCGACCAGTGGGCAGGACCAACGGCGACTGGGGGTGTGCGTCGCCCTCGATCCTTCCCGAAATACTGGCCAAAGCCGACGGTCGTTTAAGGGGAATAGAGAGACATTTATTCCCTTCGTTTTCTCCCGGAAGCTCAAGCCAAAAAGGAGGGGAAAACGACGGGAACGTGGGGGGGGTGTTCCCGTCGTCTCTCCCCAAAATCTCGACAGTTACTTGTTGTTTCGTGTGCTCCATGAGCCGTCTATTGCCTCGGTCCATCCTGATGATGTCAACACCATCCCGCGAACTCAAAAAACGATGCGGTGTTTAGCGGAGAGTGACCTTGGCCCTTCTTCTCTGGCAAATGCCACCTCGCGATTCCGCAATCTGTCGACTAACTCGCCGTGAACTTTCCGTCTTGCGGGACTCTCGGAGTGCGCGACGGTGAGCCGATACTGGCATGGCCACGGGCTTGCGGGCATTAAATCTCTCGAAATCTTCTTTTTCATCGCCGAATTCGCCGTCAAATCGCTGGTCGTCCAGGCTGCTCATTCGATAATGGGATTCTGTAATCTGTTGCATTGGTAACCCTTTCTTATTGATCGACACCAAGGTCGGAAATGTTCGTCATCGGCGGAAGTTCATCAACCGGACCATGACTCGATGGAGACGCGGACCGAATCGAATTTAACTCGCCAACGAGAACGGGAGGTTGTTGCGCCAGTTTGGCTAGTTGCTGTTGCACCAGCTTGTCCACAAACGATGGCGTGATGGGCTTGCAGACAAAATGCAATGCTCCAACGTCGAGGACGGACAATTCCTCTTCACGACAATACCGGTCGGCAACGAGAACGACGGGAACGGATCCCAGTCGACGGTTAATCGCGTGGTACAACTCGACGCCCGTCATGTCTGGCAGCTGGGTGTTGATCAAACAGAGGTCGACTCCCGCCAAATCGGCGGATGCCATGACGTCTTCTCCGTTCTGATGAACCCGCCAGCGAATGGCGTAAGGTTGATCCGCACCGAAGATTTGCAGGTAATCACTCGGCTCAGGATCGACGAGCAGTACGTAGACATAATCAAGAGACGTTGTCTGCACGAGCTTAATTTCCTCTTCCTCGCGGTCTGTCGTAGAACTGATCGTTCAGTTCATGCGTGACCAAAAAGCACTTGCCGTGCCATCGCGTGATTGGCGACTCGCATTTGCGATGCAAGTTGAGTGTTGATCAGCAATTAGAAAATTCGAGGATCGTCGAAAGCCGCCTCGAACGACTGGATTCGCCGCCGTAGAGAGTTGCACCGTTTGGTTCAATGTGCACGAAACAAAACAAAGCGCACCGATCGGTGCACCGGTTTGCGCGGCGCAAAAAGGACCCGTAAGCTGAACATTGACGCGACCGCTGCAGCAAACAGGGATGAGAACCGTAACGGGCAACGAAGCCATCAAGAGGCTCGTCTAGGGGACGAGGCGCGGACGTGCGCTGAAGATTGCCGTTTCTCCGCGATTCGGTAGCCAATACGGCGAATATGAGACGAAACGGGCTCTTAAGCCTCGTCGGGAGGGCTGGACTCGTGGCGAGGGAGGGCCGGCTGAGGCCGAGTTATTTGCAAACCGAGCTTTTTTATCTTGCCAGCCAGCACCCGACGTGAAATGCAAAGCAGCCGAGCTGCTTCGCTCTGATTGTAAAAGGTGTACTCCAGTGTCTGACGGATGTGATATCGCTCCAGACAGTCCAGACTTACCCAGCTACTGTCGCTCGGGACCGCGCCATCCAGATCGGAGACGCCACCGAGAACCTGTTCGGCGGTCAACCGACTCCCTTTTTCACCGATTTCGCGTGGGGACTGCCGCTGGACAGGCTGAGGGCGATCTTCATGCATTAGTCCCGACAATGGTTCAGCTTCGATTGTGTCGCCATCGATGAAAATGACGGCCCGTTCGAGCAGATTTTGCAGTTGACGTGCATTGCCGGGCCAATCGAAAGATCGCAGCAGATCGGCGGCCGCGGGCGAAAGCCGTTTGAAGGGCAGTGCGTTTTCGCTTGCCAAACGTGTCAGAAAATGCGACGCTAGCACATCGATATCCTCCGGCCGGTCGCAGAGGGGCATCGTGCGCAAATTGATGACATTCAAGCGGTAAAAGAGATCCGGGCGGAATCCGCCGTCTCGTGACATATCACCAAGCTCGCGATTGGTGGCCGCCACAATTCGAACATCCACGGGCGTTGGTTCCACACCACCCACCGGCACCACCGCTCGCTCTTGCAGTACCCGTAGTAATTTGGCTTGCGTCTCTAGATCCAACTCGCCAATTTCGTCCAAAAACAGGGTCCCCCCATCGGCTGCCCGAAAGCTGCCAATGGCCTCGTACTCGGCCCCGCTGAAGGCCCCGCGAAGGTGGCCAAATACCTGGCTGGAAAAGAGACTGGTGACCACAGCCGCACAGTCCACAGGGATAAATGGCTTGTTGGCCCGATCACTTCGCGCATGTACGGCCCGGGCGATGAGCTCTTTTCCGGTGCCCGTTGGTCCGGTGATGAGGACGTTTGACGAATGTTTGGCAGCCCGAAGAATGTCAGATCTTACTCGCTTCGTCCACGCAGATGCGCCGACGATGCCATCCGATAATGGTCCTAATGTACCCGCAAAGCTTGCGCCCATAGCGTACGCCCTCCCTGTTCGGGTCGCTGACTCTGGAATGCCTAAATCTCGCGTCGACTTCGTGCTGATTCCACCCCGGAATCGTCCGAAACGGTGCCAATCGCCAACGCGACTGGCATTGCGCGCGCGCATTTGGGAAGGTTGCCTCTCAGCGACCCGATTGAATGTCGTTACCTTCTTCCCAGTTGTCCCAGACCATTATTTCTACCACAGAAATCACTTTCAGCAATCGAAAATATCGCCAATTCCTTTTTCTTTTCCAGACCCCCCCCCACTTGGAATTCCTTACCCAATTCCTTACCACTTCCGCCCAAGATCACACCCAGCCGCGACCTTCCAGGCAGATGCGATAAGGAAAATTAAAAAAATAGTGTATTAAAATAACAAGCTGGGCTTTGGGTTTCTTCGTGATGTCACTCACGGGGTCGCTCAACGTTGCAGCCTGTCGGGATGACGAGGAAGGATGAATTTTTCCACCCGTCGCTCAAGCGATCGGCATCAAGCGAACATCCCAAATCGGCTTTCTCCAGCCGATGTAAAACAAACGTGTCGGTGGCGGTCCGGACACGTGGTACTTGTCGGTTCGCTCGGCATCTTAAAATTGTCGGATTCGAGAATTTACCATTACGCGACGCCGGTTAAGATTGGTTAGACTGTTCGTGCCGGCTCGAAGAATCCATGTCAATCCTTCAGCACTGGAACGGATCATGGGAACGACTATCAAGCAGCTGACATTTGTTTCCAGGAGCGGGTATTCGCAAACGAATCGCCAACGGCAGAGGCCGATCGATGATGAGCGGGTAGCCAATAACAGATTTGCAACGTCGATCAATCTTGACCGATGGACGCGCTAGTTTGCGGAGACGGAGGAATGCACGCCTGTTCGATCGTCTGAAAAAATCGAGCGAACGACAATCCACGCGAAGCCCAGACTCAAAAGCATCTAGGCCGATGGCTCCGGCAACCCCACTTCGACAATTCCACCTTGGTTGATAACGGCAGCTACCAGGAATGCGTACGAAACGGCGACGCCGGCAAGCCGGTTTTGTTGGCCAGATTCGGCTCCGCTTCCTCGTGCCATCCGAAACGCACGGCAAGCGGTTCGGGAACCGTATCGGATTGCACCACAACCATGTTTCCGTCAATAAGCGCCTCCGCTTCGACAAACGACTGGTCCGCCCCGGCAATGGTGAACCACGAGAGCGGTTTGCCGTCCAGCGATACCAGTCCGTCGTCGGCATGTTCAAAGAAAAGCCGGATCCGATCACCTTCGTTTTTCATCGATTTGTAGATGGGACCCGAGTAACTGAGGAGATCCACCTCGTAGGTCTTGGCCAACGCCCACAGCGCCAATCGACGACCTACCTCCTGTTTGTTCTTCGGATGGATGTCAGTTACGTTTCCAATATCGGTCGTCACAGCCATTCCCGTATGGGGAATCGCCAACGCGGCCAGCCGGGCTTCCCAAATGTCGGGCAGCCAGTCGGGAGTGTTGTAACGATATGGTGCCAGTTGGACAAAGTAGAATGGCATTCGGGCATCGTCCCAAACCGTTCGCCAACCGGTGATGAGAGCTTCCATCTTATCCCGATAGCTCATCCTCTCTCCGTTGTTCGACTCTCCCTGATACCAGATGGCATCGCGTACGGTACGAGCGGGTGGATCATGCCGTTGTAAATCGCCATAGCGGATTGTTCTTGAATGCTGCCATCCTCTTTGGTTGTGGGATACTCATCGAGATGGTCGGCGATTGCTGCCAGGGCGGGGACTCGGCGGAACCCTTCAGGTGGAGTCCAAGGTTCGATGCGAGTGCCGCCCCAGTTGCTGCCAATCAGTCCGACGGGCACTTCCAAATTGGTGTGCAGATGCCGGCCAAAGAAATACCCGACCGCGGTAAATTCGGCGACCGTTACCGGGCTGCAAACCTTCCATGCTGAGGTTTCCACCTGATCTTGTGGCAACTTGGTGGGCGTTCGTGAGATCTTGATATGTCGGATGCGCGGATGATTGGCAGCGGCAATTTCTTCTTCAGGATTCGTCGCTTGTCCAACTTGCCATTCCATGTTCGATTGGCCGCTGCACAACCAGACTTCGCCCACGAGCACGTCATGAAGCGTGAGGGTTGATGAGCCCTCCACCGACAGGGAAACAGGTTCAGTCACAACCCCGTGGGCAGGCAAATGAACGAGCCATCTTCCATCGGCACCCGCCTTGGACTGCGCAGAGTACTCCCCTAGAGTCGCGGTAATAGACGATTCAGGATCATCTCAACCCCAAACGGGAATCGGGCGATCTCGCTGCAATACCCTGTGATCGCCAAATGGAGCGCCCAATCGCAATTCGGCTTGGGCACCGGCGGCAACGAGGATGGTTAGCGTCAATGACGACAACGATTGCGAACGCTTTATTTGTGGATTCCTAATATCTTGATTGCTTTCTCAGTGACTATCCGATTAACCGAACGCCCATGTGTTAGGTGGACATTATGGTCACGGTAGTCCGTGGATGCAAACGTTCCAGAACCAGCCGTTGACATGCGGTTCCGAGGCGTCAAAGACCAGCCCCGCAATCCCCATTCTCCATGGTAGGGGCCATCCTGATTTACCTTAGAGCAACCCCGACGTCCGTCGGGACAGGGTACATGGGGATCTAGCAAGCGACTCGATCTAAAGTATCAAAGTTTCTAAGCTGGCGGGGGGCGGATAACAACTAAAGCGGAGGTACCAAACCAATGTTTGATAGATCGAACCCAACACCTGTGTGGCGAGCACCGTTTTGCCGGCGCCGGTGGGGGCCTTGATGGTGAAATTCAGGTCGTCTTCGCCCAGTCCGTTCGATCGCTCGTGGTATTCACCCAGCCGCAGCTCGCGCCAAGCGTCGACCGCCGCATGGCGCAGATTTCCCGCCTCGCGCTCGCCGACCACGGCTTTGAGGTAACGTTCGACCTCGTTGACGACTCGCTCTTGGTATTCTTTCAGTTGCATCATTGGCTCCCTCGCCCTCTGGGAGAGGGTTGGGGCTTAGGTTTACCCACATCTCACCGTCGGCCCTGTGCCGGCGGGAGAGTGACTGGTCAGCTAGAAGACCGCCCACTGGTGGCGGAATCCGCGACGAAAAATCCTCCTTCACATTCCCCGTCGTGGTATCTATCGCGCCTGCGTATTCCAGGATTGTGGGTGCGATGAACGTGTGATAATCATGTCGGTGCCCGTAATGTCCGTTGGCGTGGTTGTGCAAGCCGGTAAGGATTACCGAACGGCTGGCAGAGCAGCTGGCGGTCGTGCAAAAGGCGTGCGTGAACAGTGTGCCGTCGCTTGCCAATGCGTCGAGATTGGAGGTCTGAATGACCGTGTTACCGTAACAGCCGGCGTCCAGGCTCTGGTCATCGCTAACCACCAAAACAACATTTCGTTCCGCAGCCCATACCGCTTGTGCCAGCAGCCATGGCGTGACGACAGTCGGAAGAAGTAGACGCCGCATAGGAAAATCGCCACTTGGTGTTTATCGCTGATTCAAACGTCATCGGAGTAAGCAGGGTTAGTCGTCAGCCACCGGTCCCAGGTAATCACGCGGCAAGGTCACCCAGATATGGATGGCGAACATAACAACGCCGGCCAAGGCAACACCACTTAAATAGGCGAATGCCGTGCCGTAGTTTTCAATGATTCCCTTGTCCATCAGCGCACCGAGTCCCGGACCTACCAACGAGGGAAAAGAGCTAAAGACATTAAGCAGCCCGAGGGATGTCGAACGGGCCGCCGGGTCAATGATCTCAAACGTAGTCGTCCAAAGGTTGGCGATGTAAACGCCAAGGACAAGACCAAAACAGATCATCGCCATGGCGATCACTGGCGTCGAGCGGCCGGTTCCCATCAGCAGGAGAGCCGGTATCCAGGCGACAAGTGCGATAGCGCACGTCGCTGAGCGTCCACCTTTCCACCGACGTGACCAACGGTCTGCCACCATGCCACCGAGCAAGAGTCCAGCGAAAGAGGCCGGCTGAATCCAGATGGTGGCAAATCGTCCTGCCTCGCTTTCGCTCATTTTAAGACTTGTGTAAAAATACTTGGCTAACCAAATGTCGCGAGCATTTGTAATGATGCTGAAGAGCACGAAGATGGCCGCTAGTACCCAAAATGATGGTACCCGTAGGACCGCATAGAGGGTCGCCCAGTAGTTGCCGCCGCTGGTGCCGAGCCCCTTCTCTTTATTCCTTTCCGTGCGATCCGGTTCGCGCAGAAGCAGGCCGAAGGTGATCAGCATGATAGCGCCAAAGACACTGAAGGCAAGCATCGCCATCCGCCAGCCCGTTAAGGTCAGAGTCGATTCGCCCAGCGAGAAGGTCCACGGATTTTCGGCAAGCTTCCCTCCGACCGAGCCAGCCGCCATTAGACCGAGCGTATAGGACAGTAAATAGATGGAGACGGCTGTGGAACGATTCTTGGGCGAAAAACAGTCGGCCATGATGCCGCCGATCGCCGGGACGCTGGCCGCTTGTGCCAATCCAAGACAGGATCGCAATATCAGAAGTTGGGTGAAGTCTTTGGCAAATGCCATAGCTGCAACTACCAAGACACTTCCGGATAGACTGTAAAGCAGAATCGAACGGCGCCGAAAACGGTCGCTAAGATATCCCATGAACAGCTGCGACAATCCATACGGAAAAATGAACGCAGGCAGCAGCCAGCCTTGCTGGGTCTCGGTCAATCCGAGTTCCAATTCCAGTGGTGGCAGGACATAGCCAATAACCTGTCTATGAAGCAAGAGTGTGAAATAGTTCAGCGAGACCAACGCAAGAATAAACCATCGGTCGGGCGGATCGGATCGCTCAGGCGGGTTCGGTTGCGATTCGATCATGAGAGGTTCCCGACGTGATGGTAATCGTGGAGTCGGTTACTTGGGTTTGAATTTCGGTCTCTCAAATCGCAGCTCCCGACATACGGGAACTCATCACTTCGTGCAGCGGCTCCTTGACGCGGCCCGGACCATGCAGACCATCGTCAATCGCCATCCTCTGCTCCTACGAGTCCCAGGCAAGGGTGCAGCCAAGGCAGGGAGTATTGTAACGGCTAATGAGCCAACAACCATTCCACCACCCATTGTTCAAAATCTTCGGATTCTCCGCAGATTGTAACACCACAGAACTTGGACAGTCGATGTAGTAAGATTCTTGGCTCTCAGCCAACAGCTGTCGGTTGTCAGGTTTCCGGGGTGAGGAGAGAATCTCGCATCTCGCATCTCGAACCCGCATCCCGCATCCTCAAACTCAACCAGGATCGCACTAACCCGGATTATTCATGAATTCGATCGCGTTGTAAGTATTCGCCGAACCCGTGGAGCACCAACGCTAGCCACCCCAAAAAGGCCGGGAAAAGTGGCGATAGCAACCTGATGCTCCACGGGTTCGGCGAATATTTACATCGCGTTCGTCGTAAGCCATTTGTCCGTAACGAATTGCGGCTATCTTATCCAGTTCACCATGCAATTGGGCGTGCCACTTTTCCGATACGTGACCCTGGGGCACATTCGAGGATTCCAAAGGGTGAGCTAGAAGCCTAACCCGATCCGCCAGCGTGGAGAAACTCCGTATAACTTTTTTAAGTCACTTATGTCGAATATCGTAAAGCCCGGCAATACGTACTGACAAGTTGCGCATGCGTTTGACAATTGTTTCAAGCTCACGATGATTCGCAATCCACTGCTTACACAGGTCCGCTTGCTCTGCGTTCAAATACCGTGAAACGGTCTTTCCTTGATGCTTCCAACTCCACTGGTAGTAAGGACCATGTCTTGACTGTGGTCCGTCGCGGCAACGGCAAGACGCATTCCCACATTCGATCCATCGTGTCGTAACCGAGCCCTGAAGTACATGTCCTACCTGTAGCAGTTCCTTTTTCAGCTGGCGGTAATCCTCTTCATAGCGCAACAGACGGCGTTGCTTAGTTGGTGACAAGTTCTTGATCATCGCAAAATTGGCCTCGACATTA
>Ga0310121_10004065_pt1 | contig 13089 bp, 14 predicted proteins | sample CB27_Tmax_986_MG_FD_203504 | JGI IMG/M metagenome (GOLD analysis project Ga0310121, IMG submission 203504) | Marine microbial communities from Western Arctic Ocean, Canada - CB27_Tmax_986 | ecosystem: Environmental > Aquatic > Marine > Oceanic | place: Canada: Western Arctic Ocean | collected... | reverse complement strand
GGCGCGCGACCTGTACGAGTAGGCCGTGCCGGTTCACAGCGGGTGAAACTGGTGTCTCACCAGCCAAGGACAGACCGGTTCCCCGTAGCGCGAAGAGCCCCATGCCAGCGAGCAAGATCGCGACCACGACCGCGACCGATTTCACTGGCGGCTGAGTCGGAGCCTCAATCGCGACGAGATGGATCGAAGCGAGATCGACCGATTGACCGCTGTATCGTCGGTATGTCGAGCCCACTTCCAGTTCTACCCTCGTGAGGAAGCGCAGACCCTCGACCTCCATGAGCGGAGCAGGCTCTCGGATGAGCACCTCGAACTGGTCGGTGACACCGGGCGTCGGTATCGCCGTGAACATGTCTTCGAGCATGTACTCCACTACGAACATTCGGGAGCCGGGGATCATGGGGGCTCGGAGTACCAGGTCGCCGTCCTCGAGCTCCATGACGTCGGGGGCCATGTCACCCTCAACTACCGCCAACTCGGCCGCTCCGGCCGCGAGCGGGTACCTCCAGACGGCGCCCGTGTCCCGCGCCACGACCGTACGCGCTCGGCTGTTGGCTAGCCGAAAGACATCCGTTACGCGCCAACGGTTCTCGACCGCTTCGAAGAACAGTGTCCTGATCTCGATCTGGAGATCGACGCCCTGCTCCGGAGCCAAAAGCGTATCGTATGTTTGAATCGCGTACACGGAGTCGAGCTGACTCGCCGCGGTCACGATATTGCCGAAGTAGCTCACCCCCTCGCGTCGTATCGACGCGAAGAAGACGTCTCCACGATCGGGGTCGGGCACGTTCGGTAGGCGGAGCGAGAACGAACCGTCCGGCGCCACCTGTGCGGAGTCAACCTCACCTTGGGTCGTGTCGGTGAAGTGGTGCAGGACGACCGTGCCGCGTGTGAGCGCGGTATCGCCCAGCAGCGCGCGACCGTTCAGGACTGGCTTAGCTTCGACCTGGGCAGAGATGCCCGCAGGAACCGCGGAGGCTGACAGCGCGACGAGGAAGGCGACGAATGCGGCTCGCAGCCGATTCGTGACCGTGCCGTCAGGGCTTGAATCGCCCAAAGTCCTCGGGGTTGAGCCTGCGAAGGCGCTCCTCGAGGTTTTCCGCGCTGGTTTCCTGGACGATGTCGAGCGTGACCTCCCCGAACATCGTCTCGCCCGCACCCTCTTCTTCAGATATTTTGAGTCTTTCGGCCTCGAGCAAGTCTTCGCTGGCAAAGATGCCGGCGGCGGCCCGCAGCGCGAGCGCTATGGAGTCCGAAGGGCGCGCGTCCAGACCGAAGATTTCACCGTTCCGTCGGACGAGCAGCTCGGCGTAGTAGGTGCGCTCCTCGACCTTTGTGATCACCACCTTATGAAGGCTGCCACCCAGGCCACTGAGAACCGAGCAAAGCAGGTCGTGCGTCAGCGGTCGGGGAACCACCACTGCCTCCAGTTGCATGGCGATTGCGAGCGCCTCCGTTTCTCCGATGTAGATGGGGAGGGACCGGTCGCCGTCCGCTTCCTTGAGGATGACCAACGCGATGTTGTCAGAGCGGAACCGCAATTCATCTACTCTGACTTCTACGAGCACCTGATATTCTCCGAAGTGAAGAAACCAGCCTGGCGTACATGCCCGACGGTTTCCACCAGTACTCCAAAGCTCGACTGGGGTTCTATTCGGCCGATCCGGCCGTCTGTGCGACGGACCCGCGCGAGTCGGGAGTGTCAGCCGCCCAGCGCCGTCCTGAGGTCGTCGGCGCGGTCCGTGATCTCCCACGGGAAGAACTGCACCTCTGAGCCGCCGGCGTCGGGTAGGCCCAGCTCGGGGTCTCGACCGAAGTGGCCGTACGCAGCCGTCGCCGTATAGATCGGCGACCTCAGCCCGAGTCGGTCGATGATCGCCGCGGGCCTGAAGTCGAAGACGTCCGAGATCGCGCGGGCCAAGTCGGCCTCGGACACTTCGCCAGTACCGAACGTGTGCACGCGGATCGAAACGGGCTCGGCGACGCCGATGGCGTACGCAAGTTGGATCTCGCAGCGCCGTGCGAGCTTAGCCGCCACCACGTTCTTGGCCGCCCACCGGGAGGCATACGCCGCCGAGCGATCGACCTTGGTCGCGTCCTTGCCAGAGAACGCCCCACCGCCGTGTCGTCCGACTCCGCCGTAGGTGTCAACGATAATCTTCCGGCCGGTGAGACCCGCGTCCCCGTGTGGCCCGCCGATCACGAAACGGCCGGTCGGGTTGATGTGCATGACGGAGTCGGCGTCGAGTAGTTCTTCCGGCAGAACCGGCTTCACTACCTTCGAGACGATCTGCGGCACGAGGTCGGCATAGGCCACGTCCTCGTCATGCTGCGCGCTGACGACCACCGTGTGGATGCGAACGGGCGTATCGCCCTCGTACTCGACCGTGACCTGCGACTTGCCGTCGGGCCGGAGCCACGGGAGATCTCCGTTCCGGCGTATTCGCGCTAACTGCCGAGTGATCGCGTGGGCGTACTGGATCGCCGCCGGCATCAATTGAGGCGTCTCGTCGGACGCGTAACCGAACATCATGCCCTGGTCACCCGCGCCGCCGGTATCTACGCCCATGGCGATATCTGGGGACTGCCGGTCAAGGTTCGTGAGCACCGCGCAGGTGTGGGCGTCGATGCCGAAGCTCGAGTTCGTATAGCCGATTCTGTGGAGCGTACCGCGTACTACGTCGGGCACGTGCACGTAGCAGTCGGTGGTGACTTCGCCGGCCACCATCGCGAGCCCGGTCGTCACGAGTGTTTCACACGCCACCCGCGACATCGGGTCCTGGGCCAGGAGATGATCCAGTACGGCGTCAGAGATCTGATCCGCGATCTTGTCCGGGTGGCCTTCTGTGACCGATTCAGACGTGAAGAGGGTACGGCTCAACCTAGGCGCCTAGTTGGGGTCGCGTTCGCGGGCCCGCGAACGCGGGACCCAACGCTAGGCAATCACGGGGGAAGCGACAAGTTCCAGCGGCCCTGGAAGACCTTGAGATCAACGGAGTCCCCGATCCCCTCGACGAGACAGCGTGTCACGTGCGCGCTGGTAGGCGCCGCGAGCGCCTTGCGGGCGGCTTCGCGGGCGTCCTCCATGCGGACGTCGCGAATGAGCTTCTTGATCTCCGGGAGCGACGGCCACGCCACGGAAAGCGCGGTGATATTGAGGCCGAGCAGCAGGAACGCGGCGAGCGGATTGGATGCCATCTCACCGCACACGCTGACCTCGATTCCGGCCGCACGTCCGACCCTCGCTACCTGGTGCAGTTGTCGAACAACCGCCGGATGGAACGGGTTGTACAGTTTCGCGAGTCGGGGATTGGTTCGGTCCACGGCTAGCGTGTACTGGATGAGATCGTTGGTTCCGATCGAGAAGAAGTCCGCGTGACGCGCGAGTTCCACGGCTTCGAGCACAGCCGCGGGAGTCTCGATCATTACACCCAGCTTGTACCCGGCATTGAAGGGAATCCCGTCAGCCTCGAGCCGAGCCTCCTCTTCCCGAAGCAGCGCGCGCACCTGACGGATCTCTTCTACGTCGTTCACCAGAGGGATCATCATGCGCACGTCGCCGTACGCCGTCGCCCTCAGCAGCGCCCGAAGTTGTGTCCTGAACAGCTCTGGTTCGTCGAGGCAAACGCGGATCGAGCGCCATCCCAGAAACGGGTTTCCTTCCCGGGGCATGTGCAGGAACATCGGGAATTTATCTCCCCCGAGATCGAACGTACGGATGTACACGGCACCCTCGGGAAACATCTTCACCGTGGCTTTGTACGCTCGGAATTGCTCTTCCTCACCGGGCATCGTATTGCGTCCTACGACGAGGAACTCGGTGCGGAACAGCCCTACACCGTCGGCTCCGTGCAGCCGCGCCTGCTCGGCCTCGACGGGTAGGTCGAGGTTGGCGCGTAGCTCGACGAATTGACCGTCTTTCGTCACCGACTCGTGCTTGGCGATGATCGCCATCTCGCCCTCCCACGCCTTGAGCCGTCGCTGCCGCTGCCGAAAACGCTCCTGGTCGTCTTCGTCTGGGTCGAGTATGATCCGCCCGATCCGACCATCGACGATCGCGTGCTGACCCTCGACGGCTCTCTCGGACACATCGCCCAGGCCGACGACGGCCGGAATTTTCAAGGAGCGCACGAGGATCACCCAGTGCGCGGTGCGGGTCCCGAGGTCGGTCGCGATGCCGAGTACCGATGCCGCGTCGAGATGCACCGCCAGGCTCGGCGTTAGGTTCGGCGCGACAATGATCACGGACTCGGCGAGACCTTCGAGATCGGTGGGGTCGTGGTCCCCCAGGAGGCGGTGAAGCACCCGGATCATGAGATCCTCGAGGTCGTTCAAGCGGTCGAGCACCATCGGATGGGAAGTGCGACTCCACATCGCCTGCAGCTCGAGCATGCGCAACTCGAACGCCCTGCGTGCGTTCAGCCGATTCTCTCGGATGTATCGAACCGTACCGTCCACCACCTCCGGGTCGTCGAGCATCAGGATCTGGGGATCGAAGATCCGGGCCTCAACCGACCCGAGTCGCGTCTCCGTCCGGTCCTTCACCTCTAATAGCCGAGCTTTCGCCCACTCCCGGGCCTCCTGGAATCGCTCAACTTCTATGGGCACATCAGCCTCTTCGAGGGTTTCATGCGGCACGAATGGGACCCCCCAGTCGAGCACGAAGACGCGCCCGGAGCCGATGCCCTCGGACGCGGCGGAGCCGTCGAGGATGATCGACACTAGAAGACTCTTGAAGAAGTACAGCGGGCCGCCACCCGTGCTAACGCACGGGTCCCCGGGATGTCACGGCTCCAGATCCAAGGCGGAGCGACGACGCCATAGCCGTCGCTAGGGCTAGGAGCCCCAACGACGGAGACGGCGCCGTACCATCCCAACCCACAGACCTGCGTGTTCATATCAGCCATGGCGTTGGGCGCATGCCGACCAACGCTTTGCGTCGGTGTCCGCGCGGTTGATCCATCGTCTCTCCTAGTCGTTCCTTGCTTGAACGCGCGCAAGCACCACGCGCGCGGCCCACTGTACTTCTTCAACAGCCGTCTAGTTCTCCTCGAAGCCCCGTCCCACTAGGTCGGCCAGAGCGTCGACGGCGTCTCCGGCGTCGTCACCGTGGGCGGCGACTCGTAAGGTTGAGCCCCGTTCAGCCGCCAGCATAAGCACGCCCATGATGCTCTTTCCGTTCACCTTCAGGCCGTCCTTCTCGACCGTAATCCGTGAGGCGAAGCTGCCCGCTATCTTGACGAACTCGGCGGCCGGACGTGCGTGCATGCCAGCACGGTTCACGATCTCTATTGCTCTCTCGGCACGTGGGGGCTCGATCACCGCACCACCCCCCATGCAGCGATGAGCACGATCGCGCAAACGGTGCCGATCGCTGCGGGCCTCCAAATGCGATGCCCGACGAGGAGCCCCAAAACGAAGCACACGATCGCCACAACGACCCAGAGGAGACCGGCCTCGCTGAGTCCTGACCGGCCGGCCAGCACGAGGCCGGCGATTACGCCGACGAGCAGCGATGCAATCGACTTGATCCGCTCGCCCAGTTGCGCCAATCTCGCTTCCCTGAGCGTGCGCGCCACGTCGCGTCCGTAACGGAGCCCGCTGCGCAAGCCCCACACGCGGAGGGCCAGGTGGCCCGCGTTGTAGAGAACGAGAAAGAGCCCCACGACCACCCACACGGGGAGTCCGATCCACCACAGCGCCAAGCCTGCCATGGAGACCATGGGTAACCATGCCGCCCAGACGAGGGAATCGCCGAGGCCACCTAGTGGCCCCTGAACGGCAGTCTTGAACCGGCGTACCGTCTGTGCATCGGCGCCGTCAGCCTCCAGCCTGAGCACGGCACCTAGTGCGACGTTCACCAGATACGGATGCGCGTTGAAGTGGTCTAGCTGACGTCGCACGGAGGCGTCCATGGCCTTCGCATCAGCACCGAAGATTCGCCTCAGACCGGGCAGCATCGCAAAAGCGAAACCCGTACCGAGCATCGTGTGATAGTTCCACGAGCCCTGCACCAGGAACGAACGCATGAAGGTCGACATGATCGCGCGACGCGAGAGGGCGCTCACAGGAGCCGTGCCCCCACAATGCCCAAAGCAAGACCTGTGACGAAGAGAGCGCGGCGCTTCCGAAAGCCGCCGAGGTCATGGAGCAAAATTCCCACCGACACCGCGGCTCCCGCGATCACCAGCGCGAAGGACTCTCGTTCCCCGAGTGGCCACGGCGCGCCGACCCGTGCAACCACCATGCGCCCGATGGCGACGCCGGTCCCCGTAATCAGGACCCCGCGAAAGAAGTCGAGCCCGACCGCGGCGAGGTGAGCGGCTGCAATTAGTTCCGTGCCCCTGAGGGAGTCGGCGGGCTCCGGCACGATGAAGCCATTCGCTTTCCGCAGCGCGGTGATCGAGAAGCCGCCGATCTGGCCCCACAACAGACCGACCGCGATCGCGACCGGGACCGCGCCCGGTGTGCTGGACGCCGACGCGGTTGCCACGGCCACGACCGTAGCGGTCGCCCCCTCCGGGAATTGTGCGCCGCCACTGGGAAATGAAACGAGCAGATACAGCTCGAGCAACGTCCCGATCAAGAGGCCGAGCGCCGGGTCCCCGAGCATCCAACCGGTGAGCGCGCCAGCGACGAGGGGCCGGGATAGCATGAATTGTCCGACCGACGTCGCGTCCAGCGCCAGTCCTCCGCCTAGCAGGGCGATCAGAGCAAGTTCCATCAGATTTACCGGAGTGTTTCGAGTGGAACCCGGTGTGCGTCTGGCAGATCGCGGGCGCTTACTTCCACACCCTCTGCGGCGAGATGCACGAGGTGGTCTACGTCCTCGGGCGTCAAGTGGAGATAGGGGAGCAGCTCACGCCGACCCGGGCCGTGGTGGATTCCGCCCAGATTCACTCCTTCCCCTGACAGCATCCCACCTGTGCCGAGACGCCACATGGTCGTGACGTCCCGAGTGAGTAGGATGGTCCGCTGCTGGGCATCACGCCACTCGGATAGTCGGTCGCGCGCGTCCTCCGTGGTCGTGAAGACGACTTGGGAGGTACCGGCACCGAGGCGATACAGGTCCTGCTCCCAATCACTCCCGGAGAGGTCGTCGTCGACAACCGCATATCGGTCAGGACGGAGGTGATGGCCCCACCCGATGACCACCTGTCCGTGGATCAGACGCTCGTCGACCCTGAAGAGGACAATGGCCATTCTCCACCGTCACTCGGTCGCGGGGACCGCTGCGATCGATGCACGGCCGATCTCCAACAGACGCGGTACCAGCTGCTCGAGCGGCAGCCCACGATTGAACGCGAAATCGAGCAGCATGGGCAGGTTGACCCCGGAAACGACGACCCTGCGCACAGAATCTCGGCAGCACGCCAGAGCAGCCAGGCCGCAGCTACCCGACTGCAGGTCGACGAAGACAACCGACCTGGAGTCCCCCACCATGCCGTCGAGCTCGCTCTTCAACTGCTCGGGATCTTTTCCGTCGTTAGACAGAGGAGCGAGACAGTCAGCGACTCCGCCAGTGATACGCTGTGCCGCGTCCACGAGACCCTGCGCCATCACCCCGTGTCCCACAACGACTCCGAGAGCGCCCTGAGCCTCACTCATAGTCCTGCTCTAGGGACTGCTTGAGCTTCTCGTCGAAGATTTGGGCCGAGTTCACCCCAGTGAACCGCAGCAGATAGTTCATAGCCACGACCTCGGAGATCACCGTGATGTTCTTCCCTGGGTTGAGTGGCACGGTAACCTTCGGGAGAGACACCCCGAGAATGTCCTCGTATTCGTCTGCGATGCCGGTCCGGGAGTACTCCCGGCTCTTATCCCATATGTCCAGGGAGACGATCACCTCGATCCTCTTCTGCCGACGGATCGCGCGCACACCAAAGAGTGCCGGGACGTCGATGATGCCGATGCCCCGGATCTCCATATGGTGATTCTGGAGTTCGTGTCCCCGTCCGATGAGCACGTCGTTTCCCTGCTTGGAGACGAGCACGAGGTCGTCCGCCACGAGGCGGTGACCCCGCTCCACGAGGTCGAGCACGCATTCGCTCTTTCCCACGCCGCTGTCGCCGACGAACAGCAGGCCGACCCCGTACACGTCGGCGAGCGAGGCATGCAGCGCCGTGGTCGGTGCCGTCATGAGCTGGAGAAACGGCTTCATGTGCCGGTAGAACTCGTTGGTCGACACGCTGCAACGGAGAACGGGTACACCCGCAGAGTGGGCTTCCTCGAGAAAGCGCTCAGAGACCTGCTGACCCTTCGTGACGAAGACCGCCGGCACGTCGAAGCTGAACAGAGTCGCAAGGCGGCCGTAAGCGGCCGCATCGGGGAGTGCCGCGAGGTAGGTCATCTCCGTCTCGCCGAACACCCACATGCGTCCACGAGGCGTACGCGTGGTGTGGCCGGCCAGCGCGAGGCCCGGCGACGTGACGTCGGGATCCGATGCCCCACGATCGAGCGACGTGCCTTTCGTGAGAATCTCGAGTCCCAGGATCTGCTGCTTGGCTGCCAGGATCTCCCGGACCGTAACGCTCCTCGGGGTCAGTGGGGCCTCACTTCTCGGACAGCCTTCTAATGTGGGTGGAACGCTTCAAGACGGCTCGGCTTCAGGCGCACGCTCAGGGAGCGGCGGGGCCCGGTGATCGCGATGCTGCTGTCGCTCTCGCTTCAACATGCGCGTGATCCGGTCGATCGCCTTGTCTAGCGCGGACCTGAACTCACGCTTCTCGGCACGCGCCACGACAGGCTCTCCGCGGTCGATGTGAAGGACCACTTCAGCTTTTCTGGAGCGCTTTTCTTCCGTGTAGATCACTTCTGCTGAGCTGATGCAGGAATCGTACCGGCTCAGCTTTTGGATGTGCTCCTCAGTACGGCTGAGCAGAGCGTCCGGGACGTTGCAGTGCCGCGCCGTGATCTGGACTCTCACGAGAACCTCCCGAAGGGATCGTTAGGAGACCGCCCTCCCAAAAACTAGCCGAGCGCCGATGCGGCCACCACCCGACAGAGGAACGCCTCCATCTGGTCCGCGGATGCGTCCCACGAGTACTGCTCTGCGAAGCTCCGCGCCTGCCGGCCCATCGCTCGTCGTCCCACGTCGTCGTTGATCAATAACGCGATCGAGTTGGCGAGTGCGCGCACGTCTCCGTGGGGCACCAGCAGCCCGGTCTCTCCGTCCACTACGCTTTCGCGGAGACCGGGGGCGTCGCTCGCTACGCTGGGTGTGGCGCAGGCGCTCGCCTCCATGATCGAGATGCCCCACCCCTCGTTCGGCGACGTCAGCGCGTGCAGCCAAGACGTTCGGAACAGATCCAGCTTCTCCTCTTCCTCCACGAAACCCAGGAAGTGGACCCTGTCCGCCAGGCGGAGATCGCGCGCGACCTTCTCGAGTCGCGGACGATCGTTGCCGCTCCCTCCCACTCGGAGCGTCAGCTCCAAGCCTTCGGAGGCGAGCAGAGCTACCGCACGCATGATAAGGTCGACGCGCTTGTACTTCTTAAGGCGCCCTAGGTAAAGCAGAGAAGGCTCAGCCGTTTGGGCGCCGTCGGGGTGAGGTGAATAGCGCTCCAGATCGATCCCGTTCGGAATCACTTCGATGCGGCTCGCGTCGAGACCTCTGCGCCCCAGGTCCTCCCGAGTGCTCGCCGACACGGCGATGGTGGGTGTGGTCCGGAAGACGAGCGGGATCGGCCGTTCGAGCAACCATGTCGCTGCCGCCAGCGGGAACGAGGCCTCTTGGAACGCGGTCGCGCCGAAGAGATGGTGGATCAACGCGACCACCGGTGTTGGCGTCCAGTACCGCGTGAAGAGGGGCACCTTGTTTAGGTCCTCGACGACGACGTCGAAGGGTCTGTCTCCTAGATGGCGCCAAAAGTATCGGGGTGCCGCGAGCGAGAACGTGTAGCGCGCACCGGTACGGTGGACTTCGATCCCATCGAGCTCGGCGCGGGGATCGCAGTCCTTCCAACCAGAGGCTAGGAGAGTGATCTCATGGCCGCGCCGCGCGAGGCGCCCAAATATCTCGTGGAGGTGCGCCTCTGCTCCTCCGGCTTGAGGGTTTTGCCGGTCGAGCCAATTCACGACCAGTATGTGCATCCGCGCGGTTCCGTTCACCACGGATGACCTTCATGCCTCTTGAAGAGTGCGTCGAGCACGCCGTTCACGAATCGCGGCGAGTCCGGGCCGCCGTAGGCTTCCGCGAGCCGAATCGCTTCCTGGATCGAGACCTTCGGGGGAACCCCCTCGACGTACAGAATCTCGACGGCTCCGATGCGAAGGATCGCGCGATCGATCTTCGAGACCCGCTCGAGCCTCCAGTTGTCCAGCGCGCTCGCCACGGTCGCATCCACTTCATCGAGATGTTGATCGAGTAGCCCGAGCACCAAGCGGATGTACGGAAGTCTGCGAGGAGAGATTCTCCGAGTAGCGGCGGTATCCACGAGCGCGTCTCGAAGGCTCCCGTCGAAACTCGCGCTTTCCCATCGGTAGTGGATCTGAAGCAACCACGCGCGCGCTCGGCCCCGATCGATGCGCGCGGCAGGCCCGTGACGTTCGAATTCGGTCACCGACGGCCTAGAAGGGTGATCGGAAAAGGGAGCGGGGCGCCTTGCCACCGCAACCCACACACTCGTTTGTCCTTATCAGCCATGGCGGTGGGCACATGGCGACCAACGCTTTGCGTCGGTGTCCGCGCGGTTGATCCATCGTCTCTCCTCGTCAGACCACCGCCTTCGGCGGCGGTGCCCGCTAGGCTACGACCCCTTGTCGTTCCTTGCCTGCACGCGAGCAAGCGCGTGGCACCCACGCCGTATGGCGTGGGTTGCGCGGCTCACTCCCCTTTCCTATCACCCTTCCAGAGCCCTGTACACGCTCACCATCTCGAGTGCTGCAAGCGCGGCTTCATACCCCTTGTTGTCCTTCCCCTCTCCCGCGCGCGACAGCGCCTGTGCGTGATCGTCCGTGGTCAATACGCCGAAAAGCACGGGAATCGATGCCGAGCGGGCCACTGTGCCCAAGCCCGCCGAGGCCTCCCTACACACGTAGTCGAAGTGGGGTGTGTCACCGCGGATCACACAGCCCAGCGCAACGATCGCGTCGTGCCGACCGAGCTGGGCAATGCGGGCAGCCGTCGGCGGTAGCTCCCACGCTCCCGGCACGTGGATGACCTCCAGGTCGTCGCGCACGCCGCCGTGCTCCTCGAGGCATGTGAGCGCGCCCTTCAGAAGACGGTCCGTGACGTCGGCGTTGAAGCGAGTCACCACGATCGCGAGCCGGAGGCCGGCTGCGCCAGATGAACCTTTTGAGTTGTCGACGAAAGAACCGTCGGTCGTCACAGGAGGTGTCCGAGCTTCGAGCGCTTGGTCTCGAGGTACCGCTCGTTGTGCTCGCCCGGATCTACCAGGAGAGCTTCACGACCGGTGATCTCGATGTCGTAGCCGTCGAGGCCGACTATCTTGCGGGGGTTGTTCGTCAGTAGCCGGATCGAGTGCAGCCCGAGATCCAGGAGGATCTGCGCGCCGATGCCGTAGTCGCGGAGGTCGGGCTTGAAGCCGAGCCTTCTATTGGCCTCGACCGTGTCCATGCCTTCGTCCTGCAGCTCATAGGCCCTGAGCTTGTTGACAAGGCCGATGCCGCGGCCCTCCTGGCGCAGATAGATGAGGGCGCCTTGCCCCTCTTCTTCGATCTGACGCATCGCGGCAGTCAACTGCTCTCCGCAATCGCACCGCGCGGAGCCGAAGACGTCCCCCGTCATGCACTCGGAGTGCACGCGCACCAGCACGTTTCCCTTCCCAGTGATGTCGCCCTTCACAAGCGCGAGATGCTCACGCTGGTCGAGGATACTCTCATACGCGACGACCCGGAAGTCCCCGAAGCGCGTCGGCAGTGCAGCCTGAGCCATGCGTTGGACGATACGTGTCTTCGTCAGCCGATACGCCACGAGCTGACTGACAGTGATGAACTTGAGCCCGTGTTCTTGGGCGAAGGTCTCCAGCTCGGGACGACGCGCCATCGTGCCGTCCTCGTTGAGGATCTCGCAGATGACGCCAACGGGGGGAAGCCCCGCGAGCCTCGCGAGGTCGACTGCGGCTTCGGTTTGGCCAACCCTGCGCAAGACGCCACCAGCCTTTGCACGGAGCGGGAACATGTGCCCGGGCCGGCGGAGATCGCCAGGCACCGTCTCGGGGTTCGTCAGGACTTCGATGGTCTTCGCGCGGTCGTGCGCGCTGATCCCGGTCGTGACTCCAAAGCGTTCGTGGGCGTCGACCGCGATCGTGAACGCGGTCCCCTGGGGATCGGTGTTTCTGTCGGACATGGGTGGAAGTTCGAGATCGTCTGCGCGCTCGGGCGTGAGGGTCACGCAGATGAGGCCCCCCGCATCCTTGCGCATGAAGTTCACGTCATCGGGCGTGACCATCGCCGCGGCCATTACCAAGTCGCCCTCGTTCTCTCGATCTTCGTCGTCCGCCACGATTACCATCCGCCCCAGGCGAATGTCCTCGATGGCTTCTTCGACGCGATCGAGCTTCATGATCTGTTCCTCTCCTGGTTCCCGCGGCTCGCGATGATTCGGTCGACGTATTTGCCGATCATGTCACCCTCGACGTTGACGGGTGTGCCGGCCGTGAGGGTACCGAGATTCGTACACTCATACGTGAAGGGAATCACCCCGATCCGACAAACCCGATTCGGTAGCATATCGCTGACCGTGACGCTTACCCCATTGAGCGTGATGGATCCGTGCATTACGGTCAGGTCGAACACCCCCGGGGGGACCTCGAAGTCCATCACCCAGTACTCACCATCCTTCATAATATGAATCAGATGACCAATGCCATCTATATGTCCCTGAACGAGATGACCGTCTACATGGTCACCCAACACCATGGCTTGCTCAAGGTTGAGTCGCTGCCCTTCCCGGTAGGATCCGGCGACGGTCCGTTCTAGTGTCGTGCCGATGACATCGACCGTGAAGTTCGTCTCCTCGACGACCGTGGCGGTCAGGCACGCCCCGTCGACGGCGACCGAACTACCGGCGCGGAGTTCGGAGGCGATCTGGGGCGCCTCTATCCAGAGCCTACGAGTCGAGTCCAG
>Ga0310121_10004064_pt1 | contig 13090 bp, 7 predicted proteins | sample CB27_Tmax_986_MG_FD_203504 | JGI IMG/M metagenome (GOLD analysis project Ga0310121, IMG submission 203504) | Marine microbial communities from Western Arctic Ocean, Canada - CB27_Tmax_986 | ecosystem: Environmental > Aquatic > Marine > Oceanic | place: Canada: Western Arctic Ocean | collected... | reverse complement strand
CCGCCTGTTGCACCATTTGAAGATGGATCAGCTGTAAGAGCATCAATAATAGCCTGATAACCAGTTGTTCCAGGTTCTTGTAGATGATGCTCCAATACATAGAAACTTTCTAAGTATGGATCATTAGAACCACCTGAAATAGCATGATCGCCGGCAGCTAAGTTCCATTCACTATCGCCATCTGGATCCCAGTACATGGGCATCAATTGGAAATCATCTGCTGGGTCTGCGACAACACCAACATTCCAAACTTCCATCGGGACATCAATGAATACACCGTTAGCGTCATCCCACATTTTTCCACCGGTTGCGGTAAAGCGGAACTCAAAATCGTCTGGAATTAGGTGCTTAATACCACCATTTGGATTTGAATAGCCAGCCGTGTAACGAGTGATGTACCCGTAGAAATCCTCGTAGTTCTTATTAGAACTATTAGAAGTAGTGAAAAACCAAGTTGAGCCATTGGCCTGTTGGCTACCTATATTGTCTCTGCCCATACCGGGATAGCCATTATAATCAGCTGCAGCACCGGCATAACCATCAATAGCACCACCTGCATTGTGAGTAACGTAGAAATCCTTGAATTCATTTGGTGGACCACTTACCATTACCTGAAGTCCTTCAACTATCGGATTTGCATTTTCACCAACCGTCTGCTTGGTTTCCATATCAACTCCACCCTGAATGGGGTTCCCCGAAATAAGGGTTGTGCCGTCAGAAGTGTTTTTAACATCCCAAACAAGTGTCGTCTCATCATCATTAAGGCGAAATGAAACTGAATAATCATCACCTGTAACCGAAGCTGGATCAGTGACCACTATTTTAACAGAGCCATCTGAAGCACCAGAACTGTGTGTGGCGGCAATAGATGATGAGCCATCAGCACTTGACATGACTTCTCCACTTGTGGTTGAACTTTGTGGTCTAATAGTCAATATGTTTGTCGGACTTTCCAATGTTTTCGGAATACCATATGGATTATATCCATATGAAGTAACACCAAAGTAATATGCCCGATTGGTTTTCAGCGGAATTCCAGCATTTAAACCGTCACTATCTATGTAAATAGTGCGTTTGATACCACTATCATTACCAAACTGCACCCGGCGATTGATTGTTTCACCAAGAACTGGGTCAAACACATCATCGAAAATTTCAGTGATTCCATCATTCAAATCATACGTGGCGACTCGCTTAACAGCTCCTTGTCCAGTAGCGGTCTCTAATTGATAAACATTGTATCCCTGAAATGTAAATGTAGTGTTCTGACCTATATATGTAGTGTCAATTACATCTATGTATTGATATTCGTAAAGCGTATACCATGTAGAAGTAGCAATATCATAATCCGTGACAGAATCCAAAACTGTAACGCCTGCTAACCCAGCATCGGATAGGAACCATCCAGTTGTATATGTTGTATCAAAGGATTCTGGGATAGGCAGTTTATCAATTACGTCCACTGCGCTATAACTTTCTACAGTATTCACGCCGTCGTCCCAAGTAAGAACAATGCCTTCTTCTTCAGTACTTACAACAACATTAGGAGCAGTTGGAGAGGCCGGTAGTGCAAACTGAATATCGTATGCAAGTTGGGCCAATTGATCTACCTGTTTCAATGCAGTAATTGAAGAAAGTGCATCGCTCCCGCGGGCGATTAGCATACCAAAAACAACTTCCTGAGTATCGCCACTCGCAAGAGTAAACGGACCAGCATTCATTAAGAAACGACGGTCCCCTGAAGCGTGATCATCAGAATCAACCCAGACACCATCACCGGCACCTGTATTGTCATTTGGATCATCAGGGTGAACAAACCTACTCGCTACACCTGTTTCAGAGTTAATAAAAGGAGCGCCATCACGGAGAAAGCCGGACATATAATTATATGCTTCTACAGCGTCATTTGGATCCGTATAAACGGGGTCACCATTAATATATTTTACAAAAGAACTCATTTCCAAGTTTTTATATCCGGGGATATTTCTACCAAGAGCAAAAGCTGTATCACCGGCAGATTCTACTATCGGACCCTGGAAAAAGTCATAGCCAATAGCTGGCGCATTTACACCATAATCACTGTCCGCACCATCGTTATAGCAATAACCTAAACTGAGCGTTGTATCGCAGCCTACAAAGTCATCACCTGCATCACCCAGATCAGGGTCAGCCCATAGTCCAATAATTGTGGAATCTACGTCAACACCGCCTTTATTAATAAAAAGACCTTTAACAAACATCATGTCGCCAAAACCATCAGGTCTGTCATAACCCCAAATTGTCATTTGTACTTCAACACCAAGAGGTAATGTGTTATTAATAGAGTGTTGTGACTGTACTCCATCATTCATTACCCACCATATCACCTGATCACCAAGAAATTCAGGATGATCACTACCAGAGGGCAATGGATTATATGAGCCGTTACCATCTACATCAACATACGGAGCGCCCAAATCAGCAGGCCAGTTCTGGAAATCATCGCTTGCTAGCGGATCTGCAAGATCACTCTTATTCACAATATAAAGTTGATGTTCAGACGCACCTTGGTCTGAGCCCCAAGGCCCGGCAACAAACTCTGGACCATACTCAGCAACTGCGGTACGAATATCACCACCAACCTTACCGGCAATCCAAAGACCGGATGCAAAGTTAATATATTTATGGGAACCTTTGGGCCATTCCATTCCTGAATGTCCGGTAATCCGATGGGATACAAGCATACCATTGTTTTCTAAGTCATCACTTATTCGATTACCATCAAATCTTCCCGAATCTGCTTTGTATCTTATCCCAGGCAATACCTTGCCGTCCCCACTTCTTCTTGCAGCTTCTAATCCTGTGGTTATGATGGATAAGAACAGCACAAAGAACAACGTATTTTTAATCTGCTTCATTAATAGATACTCTCTCATTATTATTACCTCTATTTTATTTAAATTAAAATTACAGGCTGTATGATAGACCGAATCGAACCATCCGCGGATTAGCCCAACGGGTGGGGTTTTTCAACCTATCCTCATAAAATGTTGCGCCCAGAGGATTTCCCTTTGACCATACTTGGCCTGCACTAGTTTCAAGCCAACCGTCTTCACCAGCATTACCCGTTCCCTCATACACGCTGTTTACATTTTCTGTGTTCAAAGCATTCAACACAAGAATATAAGCCGATACACCTGTACCAGCGAAATCAGAAAAATTGATTCTTAAATCCATTGTAGACGTCCATGGTTTATATGCCGAATTAACACCGGCAGTTGGTCTATACCATCCACGGCCAAAAATAGCAGACTGCATCTCTGATGGCGTATAAGCTGCACCACTGCCAACTTGGTATAAAGCATTGACGCCAAAATTAAAAAGATTGAAAACTTTACCGGCTTGATAATCTACCATGACAGAGCCAGTATGGCGCTGATCAAAATCAAGCGGATTAACTGATGTTGGATAATTATCACCAATCCATGCAATATTGAAGTTTGTTGCTGGATCAGATCCAGTTCCATTTGCCCATTGCATTGTATAGTTTACATCAATCAATACACCGCGCATCCGGCGCATTTTTAAAGCCGCCGACAATCCTTTTATAACGCCATAATCTCCATTCTTGTATTGAGACCAACTAAATTCAGCCTCATCTACCATTGAACCTACGCGATTGGACATCATTGTATAGTCGCGAACTTCCTTGTAATAACCGGTCAAATCAATCGCCGCATAACCACCTATTTGTTGTGCAAAACCAATTTCATATTGCGTTGTGCGTTCAGGCTTCAGGCTGCCATTAGGACTTACCGTCATATTTCCTTGGGTCAAGTTTGCAGCAAATTCTGCATCTGATAAGTACAACCTATTCAAAATTGGGTGTTGAACAAACTTGCCATACTGGGCATGTAACACCGTTTTATCTGTAACAGGAAACGCTACTCCAACTCTCGGAGAAAGATATGTATATGCATCAACAGTTGCATATCCAGACGCAGCATGGTCGATACGACCGTTTTTCAGATGAATATCATTCCAGTCTGCTGGTGCTTCTGAACCAAAATCAAAACTGTCATAGCGGATACCAATATTTAAAACAAGATCGTCAAGTTCCATTTTATCCTGTACATACGCACCCAAAATCACTGGTTCCCCAGGAGCGGTTGCGCCAGTGGTTTCATCATAGCTGTCCGATGATGAGCCTTGCATGTCATAGCCAATATTATCGGTATATGCATTTCTGTACAACGTATACAGCCAATCGGCATTTGATGTGCTTTGTCCGGATGCCGCTGCTTTATCATACCCGTCGGCTAATTCCATTGGTTGGCTTAGGGTATAACTCCGAATGGTGTGTTTTCTCCATTCAAAACCTGTTTTAAGCTCATGATCGCCCATTTGATTCAGGTAATCAGCCCTTGCGCCAACATAACCGATATCATTTATCCGATATTCATTATAAACACCGCCATAATTACTAAAGTATGCAAAATCTTCAATAGGAAGTGGGTTTTTACCCACAGCAATAAGTTCTTCGTTACCTGCTACAGTATTATCGCCATAATCCAATACATTCGCTCTATGACGATCATCACCATATTCGCGGGCAAAGTTATAAGAACTTAGATTAACCTTTGCAAAAGACGTTGAGCCTAACCGCAGAGTAAAGTTGGCATACATAGATTGGGTTGTTGATTCATAATAAGGAGTGTTCATAGCATTCAGAAGCGTGTATGAATAAGGATAATCTCCTTGACTGTTCATGATGCTTTCCCCCAGGTCACCGCGAGAATTTTTATTTGTTATCGCAGTACCAACTTTTACACTGAACGCTTTCGAATCGTAAACCAAATTCCCGGTGATTGCATCACGGGTTAAACCAGCATTTTCTTTAGAGCCATATAAACGCTTATAGCCAGAATAAACAGTAGCAGTATCTGCTGCGGTATCACCATCCCATGCAACCGAATGCCAATCAGGGCTTGTTACATCAGTAATCAATCCGCCCAGCGCTTCCGCTGCCGCTCCATACGCTGAATCACCCGTTGTGCGAGTCATCGTGGGGTAGTAAGAAGTAGACGGACTTGCATCGTCCATGCTAATTTTCTCATAACTACCAAAATACTTTAAATTGCCGCCCAATGGACCTCCAACATTAAAACTCATTAAATTGTAGCCATAGCTGTGAAGTTCGTCTTTATCTGTTGATGCAGCGCCGCCGAGATCAGAGACGTATTCTGCGCCCATGGAAGTTTTATCGCTACCAGTCCGCGTGGTCGTGTTAACAACACCGCCATTTGAATTACCAAATTGAGCATCAAAACCACCAGACTGGAATGAAATTTGTTCCATTGCATTATTACTGACAACTCCTGTATTGCCCAATGTAAAAGGATTCACCGTATAAACACCATCGACATAATATGCCATGTCGCCAGCCCGACTACCGCGAACATATAGTCCGCCGCCAACGGCTACGGCGCCTGTTTGTAAAGAAACAATGTTTTCAACCCCCCGAATAGTCATATTTTTAATAACATCTTTATCAATTAAACGGGTTGTGTTTGTAGCAGATGTATTTATAATAGGTCTATCTGCAACGATTTCAACAACCTCTCCTTCAAGAGCGCTTACTTCCATAGATAAGTTCAAGGTTGTTGTTAAACTTTCTGACACTTTTACATTTTTCACTGTAACGCTCTTATAACCTATATAATCCACGCGGAGAGTATGAGTACCAACGGGTACATCTAAAATGTAATATTTACCATCTTCATCAGAAGCGCTTCCATAGGATGTTTCTTCAATAATTACATTCGCACCTCCAAGCGGAGCTCCTTCTTCATTCAATACCGTTCCAGCGATCTTTCCACTAGATTGTGATAATAGCATTGTTGGAAACACAACAATTGTCATTATTATTACAGCAAGTAGCTTTTTCATAAACTAACCTCTCTTGTTTTTTATTTAACGATAAATTTTACCACTTTTCGGTGGTGTATCAATATTTACAATAATAGTTAGTAAATAACCTAATGTTATTTAGTATCAAAGATAAACTATTGTTTTTCACTATTGTTATTCTAACGTCTGTAAATCTATTTTAAAAAGCTTTCAAACAATTGATTCTTGGCGCAATTATACGCTACTTAATTGCTATTTTTAGGCTACCAATTGCCACTAAATGCGAACTTCGTGAATAATTTTGTTAAAAGGCAAGATAAAATTATAATTAATTTATATTACTTACAATTAAAGAGATAGGATACATTCCGTCAAACTTAGGTATAGTTTTAACTAAATATGTATTTATATATTTTTATGGTTTAATGACGGGGGATATAACATTTTATTGGTCAATAAAGAGTTTGTATGCAATTGCACATAAACGAATAAAAACGATTGATTTTAGTCTAATAATAAAGGAGGAGGAATTATGGAAACAAGAAGAAATTTTCTTAAGAAAACAGCAGCAATTGCTGGCGGGGTCGGTGTAATGGGGCTTGGAAGTGCATCCCTATCTGGGTGTAGCAGTAGCAAAGACCCATTGTTCAAAATATCACTCGCTGAATGGTCGCTGAATAAATCTATTTTTGGAAAATCACGCCAACTGGAAGGGGAAGAGTGGGCTAAGTTACTAACTAATGATCCCGATGCCCTTTTACAAGGCGATATCAAACACTTAGATTTTGCCAAGGTTGCACGCCAAGATTTTGGCATAGATGCGGTGGAGTATGTAAATACATTTTTCTTTAATAAGGCAACAAATAAAAACTATTTAAAGGAAATGAAGACCATTGCTGAAGGTGAAGGTGTAAATAGTCTTTTGATAATGTGTGATCGGGAAGGTGCTTTAGGCGATCCTGATGACGCTTCTCGTACAATTGCGGTGGAAAATCATTATAAATGGGTAGACGCTGCTAGGCACCTGGGCTGCCATTCCATCCGCGTGAATGCCCAGAGTGATGGTGAATATGATGAACAGATGAAGCTTGCTGCTGATGGTTTGAGCAAGTTAACAGAATATGGCGTTAAACACGATATCAATGTAATTGTGGAAAACCACGGTGGTCTCTCCAGCAATGGAAAATGGCTTTCCGGTGTAATGGATATTGTGAATCACCCTCGCTGCGGCACATTGCCTGATTTCGGCAACTTCTATCTTGGTTCATGGGAAGAAAAAGGAAATGAGTGGTACGATCGTTATGTTGGTGTAGAAGAATTGATGCCGTATGCAAAAGCTGTGAGCGCTAAGAGTCACAATTTTAATGAAGATGGTACTGAAAAAGATACGGACTATAGTAAAATGATGAAGATAGTCCTAGATGCTGGTTACCGCGGTTATGTAGGAATTGAATATGAAGGTCCTGACCTCAGTGAAATGGATGGTATCGAAGCTACCAAAAAATTATTGGAAAAAGTTAGGGGTGAGCTGGCCAACAAATATAGTTGATGAATTAATGGTTTATAATGTCAAAACCTACTCCTAACACCAGGCGTGCCTTTCTTAAGAAATTTGCCGCATTATCCGCGCTAACGGCCAGTTCACTGCCAGCTGTTGTGCTGGACCAGCAGCAAAAAGCACTGCTAAAAAGAACTGTTAAAGCTATTTCCCCTAATGATCGGTTGCAAATCAACGCCCTTTTTATGAAGGCGCATACTACAATTTAGGTCAGGCATTTATACGTTTAGGTAATAATAATATAGGTAGTCAATACCTCTTAAAAGCAGACAGTATTCAAACGCTGTATTCCAGTTTGGAAAACCTTAAGTTGGCCGCAGATAGGAACCCAGATAATCAGAGAAAATGGCTGGAACTCGCTAAAGCATACGATTCGGTAGGCATGAAAGTAGAAGCAGGTCAAGCACGTTTTGCGGCCCAATTCACCAATACCTTGAAAAACAAGTGATGAATAAAAAACTTTTACTAATGGGTATATGTGTGTCGTGTTTTTTCAACGCGTGCCAGAAAAAACCGGATATCGATCCTGCTGTAGCAGGGCTAATATTTCAAGCGGAGACAGCCTTTAGGAACGGTTATTACAATGCGGCCTTAACAATCACTGATAGTGCCCTTGTAATTAGTCCACATGAGGTTGACGTTTTCTTCCTACGCGGTAGAGTATTTACAAATCTTGCTAGATTGAACAAAGCAGAGGTTGCATACCGCACCGTATTGTCTCTGAACCCCAACTATCAGGGAGCATGGTTTAACATGGGAACAAACAGTATACGTCAGGACGATCTACCAGCGGCTATTGCCCATTACAAGAGTGAGTTGCTGCTATATCCTTCAGCAAGAACGATGGTACAATTAGGCAGGGCCTATGCTGATTTGGGAAAAATTGATAGTGCAGCTTTTGCCTACGAAGATGCTATTAAGACTGATAGCAAAAACGCTGCTGCATATATGCGGCTCGGCCATCTGTATAAAGATAGTGGTGATATAACAAAAGCGATCGAATATGCAACCAGTGGTTTAAATCTAGATCCTGGAAACTTGGACTATAAATATATTATGGGTTCCCTCCTGTTATTAAATGGAGAACCGCAGGTATCTCTGCCCTTCTTCCAGGCTGTAACTAGCAACCGCCCTTGGCATTATTGGGCCCATCATAACTTAGGGCAAGCGCTCTACCGCATTGGTAATGAAGCCAAAGGCCAGCATTATATGGACATGGCAAAAGAACTACAAAAAGGTATCCAAGAGGTAGAAAACTGGCGTAATCTGGCCAATTTGAATCCTGATCAGTTGATGCTTTGGATTAACCTTGGGAATTCATTAAAAAATATGGGACGCATACAAGAGGCAAAGGACGCTTTCCTAGTGGCGCTTTCCATAAGCCCAATGAGTTTTGCACTACAAAATAATATTGCCAATCTTTGCCTAATGGACGGCGATACGGCACAGGCAATCATTAGGTACAAAGCGATCCTGTCCTTGGATTCCACGCTTGTAGATATTTGGTTAAATCTTGGCGTGGTCCATGTCAGCTCTGGTAGAAAAAATGATGCGCGTCAAGCTTGGATGGAAGGGCTTGAATATGACCCTGATAACACTACCCTAAAAGACTATTTAAAAACATTGAATTAATAACAATGAGCCTCTTCCCTGCTGGAAAAATCACTGTTTTTTTTGTAGTTATACTATTCATTACCTGTGATAGTAAACAACCTGCATCTACTAATGAAATACAAATCAATTTTACAAATGTAACAGCAACTGCCGGGTTAGCAAATTTTCGCCATGTTACAGGTGCTGTTGGAGATAAATGGTTCCCTGAATCCATGGGGTCTGGTGGGGGCTTCATCGATTATAACGGAGATGGTTGGTCAGATATTTTATTGGTAGGTGGTGGCACATGGCCTGGAAAAAGCGTTGCGGTTGCACCAGCGCTATTTTTATATCATAATAATCAGGATGGAACTTTCAAAAATGTAACTGCAGCTGCCGGCCTGGATGATCTGCATACCTATGGGTTCGGCATAACCGTGGCGGATTATGATAATGATGATGATCAAGACTTTTTCTTTACAACCATATGGCAAAATCATTTATTCCGTAATGATAAGGGTACTTTTACTAATGTGAGTTTGGGTAGTGGCCTAGAAAAGGATTCGTTCTGGAGTACAACGGCTATATTCTTTGATGCCGACCAAGATGGATGGGTTGATCTGTATGTAGGCAGTTATGTTGACTGGTCTCCAGAAAATGACATCTGGTGTACGCTGGACGGTAATACAAAAAATTATTGCACTCCTGAACTTTATGATGGCGTTCCCAGTCGTTTCTACCGAAACAATGGTGACGGTACTTTTTCGGATAAAACTGAACAAGCAGGTTTTCTACCCTCCCCGGGAAAAATGCTTGGGGCTGCTGAGCTAGATTTCAACAATGATGGTTGGCCCGACCTGGCGGTAGCAAGTGATACCCAACGAGATCTACTTTACGTAAATAATGGTGACGGTACATTTAAAGAAATCGGTGCGGTCAGCGGCATGGCCTATGATGAAAATGGCCGCGCCAGAGCCGGTATGGGTATTGATGCAGGCGTGGTTGATAAGTCCGGCAAAGAAACAATATTCGTAGGCAATTTTTCTAAGGAAATGATCGGTGTATTTCGCCACCAGTCTGGTAATTTTTTTGAAGATCGGGCAGCCATATCAAAAATAGGAAGACCAAGCCTGATGACACTAACATTCGGATTGTTTCTTTTTGATGCAGAGCTGGATGGAGACCTGGATCTATTTACAGCTAATGGACATGTTCAAATTGGAATTGAAGACACGCAAGACGGTATCTATTACCGTGAGCCAAGTCATTTATTTCTAAATGATGGAGACGGACATTTCACTGATATTGTCCCGAGTATTAGTGGTCCATTGGACCGGCCCATTGTTGGCCGGGGAGCGGCGTACGCAGATTATGATAAAAATGGAACATTAGATATATTGGTTACGGAAAACGGTGGACCAGTACATTTATTTCGTAATGAAAATAATGAAAATAATTTTTTACGTGTAAATGTCAGGCCATCCTCTGGCAATAGAAACGGTTTGAGCACAAAATTGGTTGGAATAACAAAAAATAAGCGCATGGAGCGGAGGGTCAAAACAGGATCCAGTTTTATGTCGCATTCTGAAACAACAGTTACCTTTGGTCTTGGTAGTGAAGAAGTACTAGATAGTTTATACGTATACTGGCCGAACAATTCAATGGAAATGTTTCATAATATCCATAGCGGGAAGGAAATCAATATTACTGAAGGGCAGGGTAAGTTGGCGGTTCAATGAGGTTTCTGATTACTTTATTGCTATTTCTCTATTGCTGTTCCGGTAATGAAAAACAAGTAGTCGATGTACCATACAACAACCTGAGGACAAATCGCCTATTACTGCAAGGGAGTGACGCTTTGAAGCAGCACAACTTTATGCAAGCACTTGCCTTAGCTGACAGCGCGGATAAGTACGCGGTACAAAAGGCAGACATACACTTTTTTAAGGGCAGGGTATATTCTGAACTGGGTCGATTTTCAGAAGCTGAACAAGCATATAAGAATGCGCTGAAAGCTGTCCCCGGCTACAGGGGGGCGCTGAACAACTTGGGTAATAATGCATACCGCCAACAAAATTTCAGTCAGGCTATTGACTATTATATACAAGAGGTCACGCAGAATCAAGCACCTATTCCTCTGAGGGCGTTGGGCCGGGCATTTGTTGAACTAGGTAAAACCGATAGCGCTAGAACATGCTTTCAAAAAGCAATTGATCTAGATATGAATTATGCAGCCGCTTATTTTAACCTGGCTCAACTGGAAGAAGATGAAGGAAACTTTAAGCAAGCGCTTCAGCATGCTGGGCGTGCCTATGGAATTGAGCCAGATAACTTAGAATACCGCTATGTATACAGCACCTTGCTGGTACAAATGGATAGGGGTAGTGAAGCTATTTATAACCTTAGAAAAATTGTGGAAAAATGGCCCTGGCACCATGGGGCACATTATAACCTTGGTCGGGCCCTTATCCAGGCGGGGCAAAAAACAGATGGTGAAAACTACATAGAACAAGCAGAGCGGGTACGGGCCGTACAGGCAAAAATTGACCACTTGGAAAATACTGTCCGCGCCTTGCCTGACGATCCTTATTCTTACGCTGCATTAGCCTTCGCCCTGCGAAAAGTTGGAAGGTATAATGATGCCATGCATTCTTATAAAGTAGCCCTGTACCTTGACCCGGGTAATTTTGACATATGGAATAATGTGGCAAATCTTTATCTGCTTCAGGGAGATACTATCACAGCGCTTTCTACATACAATTATATTGTTGACCGGAACCCTGCATTGACAGATATATGGCTTAACATGGGCGTTGTTTATGCGCTTTCAAACCAAAAAGAAAAAGCGCGCAGTGCATGGAAACAGGTGCTTGCCTATCAATCAGAAAACGCAGCTGCACTTAACTATCTGAAAAAAATAAACGGTAATTAATATTTTATTCCCGGAAAATGCGGGAAATGATCATTGATCTTAGCTTCAGCTAACTCAATAAGAAAATTGCTTATCCGCTGGCAAATAAAATCTAGATATTGTTGCCCCTTCTCTGCTGTAGCTAAACTAGGATCAGAGTTCCCACAGTGATCATTGAGATTAGAAAACTTCCGGCTGGTCTTTATCCACCCTTGCTCCAAAGCGTCAAATTGAAAAGGTCGTGAAACGCCACTATTCGCTTGTTCTAGTTCCACTAGGTCTGGAAATAGTGCCAGCGCCATAGATGTTTCCAGTTCTCCGGCATGATCATCCGCAGTATCAAAGATTTCATTATGCTTATCCTGTCCTACTTCATAGACGTGGCACCAAAACATAAATACATCTAGGTCAGCCTGTATTTGTCGTACCAGGGGTGTAAAATCGTTGCCTCCGTGACCGTTAATCAATAATATTTTTCTTATACCATGGTGGGCGAGTGATTCTACGATCTCTGTCAACATGAGATCCAAGGTGGCTTGTTTCACATGAATTGTGAGTGGAAATTCCATCAGATTACAATCAACTCCATAAGGTATAGTTGGTAAACATATAACTGAGCTGGTCTTTACCCATGCCATTTGGGCAACACGTTTCACAATCGCTTCCGTATGTAGGAAATCCTGTCCTTCCGGCAAGTGATAATTATGGGCCTCAATAGCGCTGGCTCCCAATACAGCAACGTTCGGCATTTGCTTTTTAAGTCTAGCCTGGTTTGTTTGTGCAAGATTCCATTCATTTATCATAGCATTTCCCTTTTATGTATATATCCTCAAAACTATAACTTAATTTTGATTCATTACACCGTATTTCCGGTCCTTTTATGATCTTATGATCGTTGGTAAAAAATTTCTAGACAATTTAAATTCTTGATCTGTATAAAATATAGTAAGTTATTTTTAACAATAATTTCCGCTGCAATATTTTTTTCTTGCACCAAACCGCGTACGACTGCCGGGGAATTTATTATTGTGACTACCGGTAACGTACAAGGTTCACTTAAACCATATAAAGTGCGGCTGGATTCTTTGGGAGGTTTGGCCAGAAGGGCAACATTTTTAAAAGACCTCAGGGCTACCGGT
>Ga0310121_10004063_pt1 | contig 13091 bp, 8 predicted proteins | sample CB27_Tmax_986_MG_FD_203504 | JGI IMG/M metagenome (GOLD analysis project Ga0310121, IMG submission 203504) | Marine microbial communities from Western Arctic Ocean, Canada - CB27_Tmax_986 | ecosystem: Environmental > Aquatic > Marine > Oceanic | place: Canada: Western Arctic Ocean | collected... | reverse complement strand
CGTCGTCGCCGCACGTTCGCGGAGCGAACGGCCACGTACAGTGCAACTCCGAAACTTGCGAGTTCACCGCGCCCTTCGCCTAGGGCTCAGGGGGCTCAGGGACGTGCCACCCCATCGGAGGCGGGACATCCGTGGTCAGTATGGGTGGCACACTCAAAACGAGGCGATGTCGGTGGCACGGGTGGCACGCTCAGAACGAAGTGATGGGTGTGGTCTGCACAAGCGAAGCGACGGCCACGTAACGGGCTAACGACCACCGTTCGCCAAACTGATTCCCCCGAAAAAGGGAACGAAAGAAGGAAGAGATACGAACGAATCGCACAAAACGCGGCGGTCCCAATAGCACCTTGATCGCCGAGACAACGGAAGATGCGGGAGAAGAGGCGGAAGATGATGATGAACGCGACGAGCTGTTCGTGGGCGCTGCCGAGCCGATTGTCGAAATAGTTTTTCACAGTTGTAGCTTTTCGGTGATCTCTACCGACACCGACATACCCATCCTTTGTGGTCCCCACAATGAACGCGGACCACCGGTAGTCTAACTCAGATCGTTCTGATCGACGCGCAGCTGCAGGATCTTGCCGGACCCGACGGGCCTCGTGCCTCTTTCCGTGTATGCCGTGGGCATTTTCCTGTGTCCGGCCGCCGGCTCGAAATCATGCGGAAACACAGCTCTTAACCGGACATTTTCGCTGGGCCGCGGTGTAAACCGCCCGAAATCGGGGCAAGACGCTGCGATTTGGTTGGCTGTTGATTGAACATCGCCGTGTGTTTTACCCGCAGGGTTTTGCGCCGCGAATTCAAATTCACGGCCGAATGGCGAGTGAGATTTTACATGTTGATCATGCTGATCGTCGTGAAGTCTCTGTCGAGCGTCTCTGTCAGGATCCAATTCAAGAACAGTCGATGTGACTGTTTTGTCGACCGTATGGGAAGAAAGGCCGTTCGATGCAACTGACTGTCAGCGATGTGGCCCAACTTTGTGATGTCGGAGAGAACCGTGTTTTCAAGTGGATGCAGGAAGAGGGGTTGCCTGCCGAGCAGGTAAATGGGTCGTACCGGGTTAACCCGACCGAGTTGCTGGAATGGGCGACCAACCGAAAATTGCCCGTCTCGCCGGAGATTTTTCAAAAGTTGAACGGCGATTCTGTGGGTCAAACGGGCTTGAGTGATGCGTTGGAATCTGGCGGTGTTATCCACGACGTCACTGGCTGTGATCGCGCGTCGATTCTGTCGGCCCTCGTTGAGGCTTTACCACTGCCTGGCGGGTTTGATTGTGTATCGCTCGTACAGTTGCTCCTGGCCCGCGAAAGTATGGGCAGTACGGCAATGGGCGATGGCATTGCGATTCCGCACCCGCGTAGTCCGGTGGTGTTGCCGGGAGCTGAGCGTGTTGTGAGGCTCGGGTTTCTCAAGGAACCCATCGACTTTGACGCGCCGGACGGACGACTGGTCGACACGTTGTTCTTGATGATCTGCCCCACCGTTCGCGATCATCTCCAGCAGTTGGCTCGCCTGGCCACGGTGCTGCGCGACGAGTCCTTCCGCCAAGCGTTGCGCGACAAGGTATCGCAGGATGTGATCGTGCAGGAAGTTCGACGCATCGAGGAGTCGTTTCATGGACGTGAGTAAGGCCGAACGGCCAAGAAAGTTCCTCTCATCGCTCCTCTTTCGCCGTTTTGACCGCGGTGCGAAGCGTCGATGAAACGACCGGGTCAAAGGTTTGCCGGCTGACCAGACTGGAGCTATCGCAGTGGAAACTCTGTTAGTGGGAATCGCGATTCTGCTTGTCGGTGGCGCGTTAGCGCTGTTGGCGGGCAGCCGGTCGCGCGTGTCGAACGCGATCGGGGCCCTGAGCGCGGTCGCCGGTTGCGCGGCCGCCTTGGTTCCGGTGCTCGACGTGCTGCGCACCGGCGAGGCGATTTCCTACGGGCCGGTTGCGTGGAACGTGCCCTACGGATCATTTGTGGTCGAAGTCAGCCCGCTTTCCGCGTGGTTTGCGCTGCCCATTCTTGGACTGTCGCTTCTCGCGGCGGTCTACGGCGCGGGATACACGGCGCACTACGCGGACAAGAAATTGCTCGGCCCGCCGTGGTTTTTCTACAACTTGCTGGTCGTCGGCATGGTGCTGGTTGTCGTTGCCCGCAACGGCGTGCTGTTCCTCGTGTCCTGGGAAGTGATGTCGCTCGCATCGTATTTCCTGGTCACGTTTGAGCACGAAAAGCAAAGTGTGCGCGAGGCGGGCCGAGTCTACTTGATCGCCACCCATCTGGGCACCGCCTGTTTGTTGGCACTATTCGTTTTGTTGGGGAGTAAAGCCGGGTCGCTTGACTTCGCGGCGATCCGGCAGGCGGGTGCGATAACGGGACCGCTGGCAAACGGGTTGTTTTTGCTAGCGATCATCGGTTTCGGCACGAAAGCCGGCTTTATGCCGCTGCACGTCTGGTTGCCAGAAGCCCATCCGGCCGCGCCGAGCCACGTGTCGAGCGTGATGTCGGGCGTGATGATCAAGACCGGCATCTACGGCCTGGTGATGACGCTCGGCTTTCTCGGATCGCCGCCGACATGGTGGGGCTGGCTGCTGATCGGCATCGGCGTGTCATCGGGCGTGCTCGGTGTGTTGTTCGCACTGGCGCAACATGACCTGAAGAGGCTGTTGGCGTACCACTCGGTCGAGAACATCGGCATCATCGCGCTCGGTCTGGGCGTCGGGTTGCTCGGAATGAGCCTGAATCATCCCGAGATGGTCGTGCTGGGATTTGGTGGCGGATTGTTACACGTTTTGAATCACGCCGTATTCAAGGGGCTGTTGTTCCTCGGTGCAGGAGCGGTCATTCACGGCACGCACACAGCCGAGATCGACGAGCTAGGTGGGCTGCAACGGAAGATGCCGCTCACGGCAATTACATTTCTCGTCGGCGCGGTAGCGATCTCCGGACTACCGCCGCTCAACGGGTTCATCAGTGAGTTCCTGATCTACCTTGGTTCCTATGAGGAAGAGATTTTCCTGACGGCGGCAGGCAGCGTTCCCGCGCTGGCCGTGATCGGTTCCTTAGCCTTGATCGGCGGTCTGGCGTTGGCCTGTTTCACCAAAGCGTTCGGTGTCGTTTTCCTCGGCGAGCCGCGCCGCGACCACGCTCGCAACGCCCGCCCGCCTGGCTTGTTGATGCAGGCGCCGATGGTTGTACTGGCCGCCTTGTGTTTGGGGATCGGTCTGGCTGCGCCCTGGGTTGTGGGCCAGATGGAAGCGGTGTTAGTCGGAGTGACGGGCGAAGCGCCGGACGCCATCGGCGAGCATCTCGCCTCAGCCACATCGCCGTTGATCTCGGTAGTGATCGCCACGGCCACCGTGTTGGGCCTGTGCATTGTATTGGTGGTGGTTCGCAAGCTGCTGTTGTCGGGGCGCGAAATCGGCGAGTCGGGAACGTGGGACTGCGGCTACGCTCAGCCCACCGAGCGAATGCAATATACGTCGTCGTCGTACGCTCAACCGATCACCTGGTTTTTCGCCAGCGTGTTGCGAACGCGTAAGACACTTAAAGCGCCGGAGGGTTTGTTCCCCGCAGACGCGTCGCTGCACACGGAGACGCCGGACGTCTCAATGGAGCACGGATACCGTCCCGCGTTTTCGCTGATCAACTGGCTGTTTTCCAAGTTGCAATGGATTCAGCACGGGCGGGTGAATTTCTACGTCATGTACATCGCGCTGACGATCGTGGTGCTATTGGTTTGGTTCTTGGGAGCCCGAGCATGAACTTCATTCCATTGATTCTGGCGCTCGGTATCGCGCCGTTTATGGTGGGCCTGATCAATCGCGTGAAAGCGATCTTTGGCGGCAGGCAGGGGCAACCACTGCTGCAACCGTACTACGACATCTGGAAGCTGCTCCACAAAGGCGCGGTGTACAGTCGGACGACGTCGTGGGTCTTCCGCGCAGGGCCGATCGTCACGTTGGCGGGAGTCTTGGTTGCCACGGCGTTGATGCCGCTGGGCAGTTGCCCGTCGCTGATCTCCTTTTCCGGTGACTTGATTCTGTTTGCCTACCTGCTTGCGCTCGGTCGTTTCTTCACGGTCGCAGCGGCGCTCGACACGGGTTCGCCGTTTGAGGGAATGGGGGCCAGCCGCGAAGTGTTCTTCTCGACATTGGCCGAACCGGCGCTGTTGCTGGGTTTGGCGGCCGTTGCGAAGAAAGCGATCGGCACGCCGTTGATTTCGCTAACCGAGATTCATCAACACGTCACGCCTGAATTATGGGCCGGGTCGGGTTTGATCTTGGTGTTCGTGGCGATCGCGTTCTTGTTGGTCTACCTGGCCGAGAACTCGCGTATTCCGGTGGATGATCCCAACACGCACCTCGAACTGACCATGATTCACGAAGTGATGGTGCTCGACCATAGCGGGCCGGATTTTGCGTTCATTCTGTACGGCGCGGCATTGAAGCTGTGGGTCCTGGGCGCGTTGATCGTCGGCATGGTCGTGCCGAACACAGGCTACATGGTGATCGATTTGGCGACGTCGCTGGTCGGCATGTTCGTGTTGGCGGTGCTAGTTGGCGTGATTGAATCCGTGATGGGACGGTTGCGGCTGCTGCGAGTGTCGCAGTTGCTCGTCGGAGCGACTGCGTTATCCGTGCTGGCGCTGGTATTGGAATATCGAGGTTGATTGCTATGACTGCGTTCGCTGAGATCATCCTGGTTTTCGTGTTGCTGACCAACTTCACATTGCTCGCTTCGGCGCGCCTGTCGACTTGCATCCGTCAAGTAGCGGCGCAGGGAGTCGTATTGGGACTGCTGCCCTTACTGGTCGGGCCGGAAGGCCCAGGCGCCCGGTTGTTCCTCGTAGCTGCCGTGATGTTGGTGGTGAAAGGGATCGTGTTTCCCAAGCTGCTGTTTCGGTCGCTGCGCAACGCGAACGTCGTACACGAATCGACGCCGATCGTGGGACACACGGCCTCAATCGTGCTGGGTATCGGGATTCTGATTGTGTCGTTCTGGTTCACGTCGCGATTTCCTTTGCCCGCAGGCCAACAGCCGGTATCGACTCTGGTGCTGCCGGTGGCGCTTGCGACGTTACTTTCCGGGTTTCTTTTGATTGTCATCCGGCGTTTGGCGCTGATGCAGGTGGTCGGATACCTGGTGTTGGAAAACGACATTTTCGTTTTTGGCGTGGGGCTAGCGCACGAAGAACCGCTGTTAATCGAAATGGGAATCTTACTGGACGTTTTCGTGGCGGTGCTGGTGATGGGTATCGCCATGTTCCACATCAGCCGCACGTTCGACCATATCGACGTCGACCAACTTTCGCAGTTGAGGGATTGAAACGCGAATGATCATCGCAGGTTTGATTTTGATTCCCGCAGTCGCCGGACTGAGCGCCATCTTCTGGCGTTCGCGCGGCGGACGACGGGCTTTGTTGGTCGTCGCTGCTTTGGTGCATGCCACATTGACGGCCGCGTGCTGGGCTCAACCGCAAGAACCGGTGCCGCAAGGCTGGCTCGGGCTCGATTCGCTAGGCCTGATTTTCCTGACGATCGTCAGCGTCCTCTTTCTCGCAGCGGCGATTTACGGAGTTGGCTATCTGCGCGACGAAGAACGCAAAGGACACATTGCGGATCTCGAAGAAGGTTTTCTGTTCACCAATGTGCCCGAAGCGATGTTCATCGGATGCCTGCTGCTGTTCCTGTCAGCGATGACACTGGTGACGACTTGCCAACACCTGGGTCTGCTCTGGGTCGGCGTGGAAGCGACCACCTTGGCCAGTGCGCCGTTGATCTACTTCCACCGGCATCACCGCTCGCTGGAAGCCACTTGGAAATACATCATGATCTGCTCGGTTGGCATTGCGCTGGCCTTGCTGGGAACTTTCTTGTTGGCTGTGGCGGCACGCGGCGTCGGCGACGGGGAGGCCGGTCTGGTTGTCGGCGATCTGATAAGTCATTCAAGCGGAATGAACACGCAGTGGTTAAAGGCCGCGTTTCTGTTCTTCCTCGTCGGTTACGGCACCAAGATGGGACTCGCGCCGTTGCATACGTGGCTGCCCGATGCGCACAGCGAATCGCCATCATTGGTGTCGGCGTTGCTTAGCGGTGCGCTCCTGAACTGCGCCTTTCTTGGCATCCTGCGGGCCCATCAACTGTGTGTAGCCGCGGGCGAGGCTGAGTTCAGCCGGGGATTGCTGATCGTGTTCGGCCTGATGTCGATGGGTCTGGCTGCCGTGTTCATCGTTCGGCAAGCTGACTTCAAGCGCATGCTGGCGTACTCCAGTGTCGAACACATGGGCATTCTGGCAATCGGTGTTGGGTTGGGCGGAGTCGGCGTGTTCGGATCAATGCTGCATGCCTTCAATCATTCGCTTACGAAAGCGGCTTTGTTCCTAGTGGCCGGCAATATACTGGCGGCTTATCGCACGAAATCGATTGGCGAAGTGAGCGGCGTGCTGCGCGTGCTGCCGGTGTCGGGGGTGTTGTGGATCGCCGGTTTTCTATCGATCACCGGTTCGCCGCCGTTCGGCACGTTTTTGAGCGAGTTCACGATTCTCAAGGCTGCCCTCGACGGTGGACAATACGTGGTCGCCGTACTGTACCTGGTGTTTCTGTCTTTGATCTTCATCGGCATGGCCAACATTGTCTTACGGATGGCGCAAGGCGAACCACCAGTTGATCACACTGCTTCGCGTCCGCGCGAATCATGGTGGGAAATCGCATCGCCTGCGGTGCTCATTGTGCTGGTCTTGGTCCTGGGACTCTACATCCCGCCGCGTTTGAGCGACACCTTGCAAAGTGCCGCGGAACAAATGGGTTCCGGCCGCCCGACTGAAACAGTTGCGGCGCAAGCGTCCGCGGTTTCACAGTCTGCCGACCCGGCATCCAAAGTGACTGCAGCATCCACGAGAAAATGAATCATGCCTGAGGTTACTGACACCGAACAACTGCGACAACTGGCTAACGGCCAGGCGGTTGCACTGGCCGACGTGCCCTACCTGCCGCTGCCGGAGTTTCGTGCGGTGATCGAGCGACGCATCGAAGCAGGCGGCCAACTCTCCGCGTTATTCGGTGTAGCGAACGAAGAGAGCGAAGGATTGCAGTTGTACGTCGTCGTTGGCGATGCTTCGACAGCCACGCTTTCCGTCGCCACAACCAACGTCGAGGAAAACTACCCCGCGCTGACTCCTGACATCCCGCAAGCCCACTGGTTCGAACGCGAGTTGGCCGAGCAATGGGGCGTCGTGCCCGAGGGCCACCCGTGGCTCAAGCCCATTCGCTTTCATCCGTCGTATCGCGCAGGCAAAGACGCTTGGGGCCGCGCGGTCGGCGATACGATCCTGCCGTGTGTCCAGCCGCCAGGCACGGACTACTTCAAAGTCCGCGGCGACGAGATTCACGAAGTCGCAGTCGGCCCCGTTCACGCGGGCGTGATTGAACCAGGCCACTTTCGCTTCCAATGTCACGGCGAACACGTCTTCACGCTTGAAATCGAACTCGGCTATCAACATCGGGGCATTGAACGACGCCTGATCGGCGGACCGGACCAGCGCACGATTCACTACATGGAAACGCTGGCCGGCGATACTTCGATCGGCCACGCGACGGCCTACTGCCAGGCAATCGAAGCGTTGGCCGGCGTGCAGCCACCGCTCCGTGCGCAGGCGTTGCGCGGCATCGCGCTGGAACTCGAGCGGCTCGCCAACCACACCGGCGACCTCGGCGCTCTGGCCGGTGACGTCGGTTATCTCCCCACGCTGTCCTATTGCGGCCGTCTACGCGGCGACTTCCTGAACACGACGGCGGCGATCTGCGGCAGCCGCTTCGGCCGAGGATTGGTACGTTCAGCGTGCGTCAAGTTTGACGTGGACGAATCACGTGCCAAGGACATGGCCGGCCGCGTCGAACCGGCCTTACGAGATGTGGAAGGCGCGGCCAACTTGTTGTGGAACAGCTCCTCGGTGATGGCGCGGTTCGAAGACACGGGCCGGGTGTCTCGCGAGTGGGCTCACGAGTTGGGACTGGTCGGCCCTGCGGCACGAGCTTGTGGCGTCGAAGTCGACGTGCGACACGACTTTCCCAGCGGCATCTATCGCTTCGCCCAGATCCCGATGTCGTTCGTCGACAGCGGCGACGCGTTTGCCCGCGCGTTCGTACGCTGGCAAGAGATACAACGGTCGAGCCAGTTCGTGTTGGAGCAACTTAGGTCGCTCCCAGGGGGCGCGATCGGCACGGAAGTGGGACCGCTTCAGCCGAATGCCCTTGCCGTGTCCTTGATCGAAGGCTGGCGCGGCGAGATTTGCCACGTGGCGATTACCGACAACGAAGGAAAGTTCGCGCACTACAAAGTCGTCGACCCCAGCTTTCACAATTGGATTGGTCTGGCGATGTCACTGCGTGACCAGCAGATATCCGATTTCCCCTTGTGCAACAAAAGTTTCAACCTGAGTTATTGCGGACATGATTTGTAGATCCCGGCCGGCGGCCGGGACCTCCAGGAAGACCCGATGTTCAAAGCGATTAAAGAGCGACTGAGCCAAGGCTACCGCACGATTGACTTTCCGAAGTCACTGCCGGTGCTGCCGGATCGGTTTCGCGGATTACCGACGATCGATTCGTCGAAATGTCCGGACGGGTGTAAGGTCTGTGCGGAAGCCTGTCCGACCGATGCCATCACCATCAACGGCGATCTGAAACTTGACCTGGGTCGCTGCCTCTTCTGTACCGATTGCCAAGAGGCATGTCCTGAAGGCGCGATTGCCTATTCGACCGAGCACCGCCTCGCTGTCAGCAACCGCGATGACCTGGTGATCAACGGCAAGTCCGGCTTGCAACTGGCCGCAGCGATCGATGAAAAGTCACGTCGCATTTTCGGTCGTTCGTTGCAACTGCGACAAGTCAGCGCCGGGGGCTGTAACGCCTGCGAAGCGGACATTAACGTACTGGCAACCGTGGTCTTCGACCTAGGCCGATTCGGCATCCACATCGTCGCTTCGCCGCGCCACGCGGACGGACTTATCGTGACGGGGCCCGTTTCGCAAAACATGAAGCTGGCTTTGGAAAAGACGTACGCCGCAACGCCCGCACCGAAATTTGTGATCGCGGTCGGAGCGTGTGCGATCAGCGGTGGCCCGTTCGCGGGTCACGACGAACAAAACAACGGCTGCGACAGCATCGTGCCAGTCGACATGTACATTCCCGGCTGCCCACCGCATCCACTGAGCATCCTCGACGGAATCCTGCGTTTGCTGGGAAGAAGTGAAGCCAAGTAGATCCGCCCAAGTAGGTCCGCCCAGCTAGGTCTGCACGGCTAGGTCCGCACAGTTAGGTCTGCCCAGCTAGGTCCGTCCAGCTAGGTCCGCCCAGTTAGGTCCGCACGGCTACATCCGCCCAGTTCGGTCCGCACAGCGCGGAGCGAGCGTCCTCGGAGAACAACGATGTCTGAGCGAAACAGCAACTCGCAGAACGTTGATACCGGCGAGATCCCGGTCGGCAACGCTGCCGGCTTTGCAAAGTATTTTAAGCAGGACTTTGTTTCCGGCTTCCTCGTCTTTCTGATTGCCTTGCCATTGTGTTTGGGCATTGCGTTAGCCTGTGGATATCCGGCGATTGCGGGCATCTTCACGGCGATCATCGGTTCTATCCTCACGACCTTCATCAGCAATTCCGAACTGACGATCAAGGGGCCGGCGGCGGGGTTGATCGTGATCGCCATCGGCTGTGTCGAGGCGTTTGGTGGCAAAGGGTTCATGGGAGAGGCAACGCAAGCCGACATGGATGCGTATCGTATGGCGTTGGCTGTCGGAGTGGTCGCCGCCATATTGCAGATCCTATTTGGCGTTTTCCGTGCGGGCGTGCTCGGCGAGTTCTTCCCGCTGTCCGCGGTTCACGGCATGCTGGCCGCCATCGGCGTGATCATCATGGTCAAGCAAGTTCCCATCGCTCTCGGCGTGCAAGGTGCTCACGGCGAACCGCTGGAGATGATGCAGGAGATTCCACACTACTTCGCGGAGATGAACCCGGAGATCGCGTTGATCGGCGTGGTTGGGTTGTTAATCATGTTCTTCTGGCCAACGGTGCAGAAGATGCATGGGGCTTTGAAGGCCGTTCCCGCGGCCATGGTCGTACTGCTGACAACCGTCCCCATGGGCATGTACTTCGACTTGCTCCACGAACACGTCTATTCTTTCCGCGGGCACACCTACGAGGTTGGCGAGTCGTACCTGGTCAATATGCCTGACCGTATATTTGGCATGTTTGATTACATCACGACTCCTGATTTCCGAGCGTTTGACGGCGAACATCTGATGACGGCGCTGCCGTGGGTGTTCATGTTCTTTGTGATCGGAAGCCTCGAATCGCTACTCTCGGCCAAGGCGATCGACATCATCGATCCTTGGAAGCGCAAAACGAACATGGATCGCGACATCGTGGCGGTCGGAGCCGGCAATCTGGCGTGTGCCTTTGTCGGCGGTTTGCCGATGATCTCCGAGATTGTGCGCAGCAAAGCCAACATCGACAACGGAGCCCGCACGCGCTTTGCTGATCTTTGGCACGGCGTGTTTCTGCTCCTTTGTGTCGGATTGATCCCGACCGTCTTGCACCGCATTCCGCTGGCTGCGTTAGCCGCGATGCTGATCTATACAGGATTCCGTCTGACACACCCGAAGGAGTTTCTGCACGTCTACGAGATCGGCAAGGAGCAATTGCTGATCTTCGTCGCCACACTGTTGGGAGTGCTCGCCACGGATTTGCTGATCGGGATCGGGATTGGGATCGGCGTCAAGCTGCTTCTTCATGTGATCAACGGAGTGCCGGTGTGGGCGCTGTTCAAGCCCTACCTTGACGTGGAGATGATGGATGACAACACGGCGGTCATTCGTGCTCACCACTCGGCGATTTTCAGCAACTGGATTCTCTTTCGCCGCCAGATCATTCGGCTAGGTTTGGTCGAGCGACGTGATGTGAAGCTGGACTTTGCCAATTGCAAGTTGGTTGATCACAGCGTCATGGAGAAGCTTCACGAGCTGGAACGCGATTTCCAGGATGCCGAGCTGCATCTGGAAGTCACCGGCTTGGAAGGGCACAAGCCGCTCTCGCACCACGATTTCGCGGCCCGCAAACGGGCGATGACCCAGTTGCGCCGTGTCACGGTAGTTGCAGAACACAGTTTGGAAGTATCGTTGGCGGCGAAGTTCGTCCAGTTGGGCGCGTCGGGTTACACGGCAATTCCCTGTCACGGAGCCGGCCGCGCAACCTTTGGAGCCGGGAACGGGTCAGAGAATTCACAGATCAGGCTGGAGGCGGTCGTGTCGCGCGAGGTGGCCGATCGGATTCTCGACTACCTCCGCACGGACATCGTGCCAAGTCACCACGTCACGGCGTGTACGGAAACCGTCGAGGTTCTTCGTCAGGCCAACTTCTAACGCCGATTATTCATGTTTCGGGTGCGACTGGCTTTGCGCTTTGCACGTGTTTGTTACGCGACGTGGACCCGCGATTCAGCACTGGCAAAGCCAGTGGCACACTGCAGGAAAAACCAGTGGCACACCGCAAGCAAGGCCAGTGGCACGGTCGCCGAAAGCAGCCATACCAGGATCGAGTTGGTTATCAACCGTGGCGTAACTAATAAAAACGTCACAGTCATAGCCCGGAATAAATGCCATGGTGGTTTGGTTCGCGATTGGCGAATGCGGTCTACCCCGTGACTTGCCGGTTCCAGCTTCAGGTCCCGGCTAGCATACCAAACAAGAGCGGCGAATTGAACGATGATCAATTGCGGTCTCTAATTGGACAGCGCCACTTCAGGACGAGTCAACAGCGATAACTCATGATTTCGTCCTCGTTTAACCCGTTGCCGAAGGCTAGGACGATGCGGTAATCGCCTCGCCTGCGGCTACGGGTTAAACAACGGAACGGCTTTCACTAATGGAAATAGGTTGCCAGTTCGTTCCACATGCCACTGGCTCTGCCGTTTCGCTCCGTGTACCACTGGCTCTCACCACGCCCTTCGCCTAGGGCTCAGGGACGTGCCACCCCATGCCATCATCTGTCGGAGTGGGTGGCACGAGGTGGCACGCTCAGAACGAAGTGATGGGCGTGGTCTTCTGCGGTTACCAACAAACGAATGGAGCCACTAAATTGCCGCAAGAACCAAGCAAAGCCAGTGGCACACTGCACGAGACGGAAAACCAGTTTCTTCACATGTCGTTAGTGTGGCCGCGATCGCAGCTAATTCTCGCTGAGAATCGGATCAAGGGACACGTTGAGATCGATTTCCTGCGATTCTGCCCATTGGACGGCATTCCACAGATTGCCGGCGAACTGCTGGCCTGCTTTCGCTTCAACCACTTCGAGCATTTGGCTGCGAAAGGGCTCGACACAAACAGTGGATTTGAGAATCGCAAAGCTAAGGACGAGGTCCGACTTTTCGGCGATCCCCACAACAGGCGCGAATAATTGCTGAGCGGCTGCCATCGAATCGGCTTTTTCAATGGCTGCCAGACTACTCACGGTTGCCTGCAGGGATTGCTCGCTTGACAGCTTGTCAGCCAGCACGCTCAGGGACGGCCCGAATCGCCGGACAAAGAATTCATTGCTCGTCTGTTCCAAGGCGGCAAAGATTTCTGTCAATGCTTCCGTCGCCTGTGAGTCGGTGAATTTACCGGCCAATGCCGCCAAACCTTCGCCGCGGACGGAATCGAGATCGCCGGCAGCGATCTTGCTATTACCCTCCAACAACATCGACAATGCCCGCCGAAACTGTTCGTCGGTCAGCGAACCGGGGAGAGCGGCGATGCTTTCGGCGACCGTGCCAATGACGTACCCGTCTCGACTGCTCGGGTCCGCGACCTTGATCATGGCGTTGGTTGCCAGCTGGACCTGCGGCTCGGTCAACTCGTCCGCCATCGACGCTAGGCCCTCTGCGAGCGTAGCAATCTGAAGTGAATTGGCCGGCTGCTCCAGGGCGGCGAGTATCGCCTTTAATGGTTCATCCGGATTAAGCGTATTGTGGTGAGAAAAACCCGAGATTTCGGACCAGGAGGATCTCCGCTCGGACAACAACAAAAGGGGCCGCCCCTTGCCGTCTCTGCCCTCGCATCGACCCTCA
>Ga0310121_10004062_pt1 | contig 13091 bp, 9 predicted proteins | sample CB27_Tmax_986_MG_FD_203504 | JGI IMG/M metagenome (GOLD analysis project Ga0310121, IMG submission 203504) | Marine microbial communities from Western Arctic Ocean, Canada - CB27_Tmax_986 | ecosystem: Environmental > Aquatic > Marine > Oceanic | place: Canada: Western Arctic Ocean | collected... | reverse complement strand
CGAGGTTCTCTAAGGAATCAAGCCGAATCGTCACATTGCCCTCGATCGAAGTAAGCGCTTGTAGCCACGCGACAGAACTCAACTCTCCATCTATGACCGAAAGGTCTCCCTCAATGATGGCCAGGGACTCAAAGCCCGCGATCTCTTCAAGCTCATCGTTATAAATAATTTCCAGTTCGCCAACTAAGGTGGCGAGGTTTCCAAAGCCATTGATTGTGGCCAGCTGCTTGTTACCAACGATACAGAGTCCATCGCATTGCGCGCTTAGCCCTGGTGCCACGGGAGGCACCAGGGTCCCTATGGATACCAGGTTGGAGAAACCATTGAGTTCCACAAGCGTATCCATCCGTATCTCTAACCCATTGCCAATGGTGTGTAATGCTGTGAATGGAATGGGGTCTGAAGCTGCAGCTTGCGTGGCCGAGGCCAAATTCGCGTTGGAAATCTGCACATTTATCTTCAGGGTGTCCCCCACAAATTCCAGGTTGGCTAAAGGAGCCAGAGACGTGAGATTTCTGTTGCCAAGCAACCTCAAATACTCATGCACACGAACCAGGTTGGACAAGGCCTCAATTTGTATGAGCTGTGATTCGGTTATCAGGATCGAATTGGCCTCTTTCAACGCGCTTAAAGGTGCGAGGTCAGAACCCGAATATTGGTAGATTAAAAGATCGCTCTCTAAGATTGTGCAGCCTTCTAAGACCGCGAGTTCCTCGGGTGTGGTCATGCGAAAATGAAGGGTTGGGTAGCTGGAAAGGGAGACACAGACCGGGTGCGTCTCACAATTGCATACAGTCTCCTCTTCTAGTGCGTCCGCAGGGCTCGGTCCTTCATCAACGCCCTGCCCTTCGTCGGTGATTGCACCTTCGTCCAGCTCGGGAGAATTGTCTGGCACATCGACCAGTACTTCGTCGTTATTGGGTATATCCTCGGGGACGAAACCAGGATCCGAAGGCCCCTGATCCGAAGGACCTTGATCGGCCACAACAGCATCGTCGGTAGATGTGCTGTCGACATCGTTAGACGGCTCGGAATCACCACCGCTACAAGCGAGAAGGAAGCATATAGACAAAAGAACTCGACCTAAGCGCATGACAACCCCGTTGGTATATATCGGCAGTAGAAGGAACTCATTTCACGACCGAAGGGTGATATTTTCAGACTTATTTCGTGTCGGCAACATGTGAATGGGAAGCAGCTGGTAAGGCCCTATTCGCGAAGTTTGGGCCTATGTAGGAATCGGCTCAGCGGTAAATGGATGAGGATGGCGATTCCCACGAGGCCGTGTATGGCCGCTGCAAGCCAGAAGGTGGTCAGCTCCCCGCGTACGGCAAGTTGGGGATGATCCCAACGTGGTTCGGGCCCCGCCCGGTTTGCAACGAGATAGGCCCACAGAAAACATAGGAGTACCGTTGTCAGGCCTCGTATCCATCGTCCCAGGCGCTTTTGTTCCACCGTTGCACGTACATAACGAAGCACAGCGATACCCACCAGGAACTCCATCAGAAACCACATGATGGGGTCAATTACGTCGTACCAGAGCACACTTGCCAGGAGAATGAAGGCAGCAAGTATATGCAGAGCCAACAAAACACGGAGATATTGGGAGTCCAGATCCCGAATGAAAGCTCGGACCTGTTCTACTCGAGTGGCCTGGTCCTCCAGGATCGTACCGACTGGTTCGAGGATTTCGAGCCCAACCTCACTGAGGGCTTTGGCCGCTTCAGCCGTCGTTACATGGTCGTCTTCGTCGCGTTCGTCTTCTCCGTCTTCTTCGTCTTCTTCGTCCTGCTCTGGCGCAGGTAAACGATCGATTACAACGGTTTCCCTGGAGCGCAGAGATTCTTTTGCCTCCGAATCGTCGAGCGTGACAGCTTTCCGTTCTTCTGTCTGAATGCTGTCCTGCGACTCGGCGGAGGCCTCGGTTGGGTCGGCGGGATCCCTGGGATCGTCAGGCGGCATTGGTTTCCTGAATTATAGACAGTGGTACAAGTCGCATAATCGGACCATTCATCCACTTTTGAAGTGGTGTTGGCGAGGGTTTTTCGCACTGGATCTCCCGAAAAGATACCCGCACAAAGAAAAGTGCGGGATTAGGTTGGCCAATGGCGTGGTTTCGGATAAGGTGCAGCGCCCTGCCCTGCCCCTTTTTTCTGTCAAGGAACGACCGAGCAGTGAATCACCTGGTTGCTATCTCTGGCTGGCGAATTCTACGTATTGCCGTGGTTACGGCTGCGATCTGGGGCATTTTCGTGGGATCCGTCGTGGCACAGTCGGCCGAGCCAGAGGTTGATGCCTTGGATTCCGATGAGATGGTGGTTCCGATCGTCAAAGAAATTCGAGTGGTTGTGGTCCCGGCCGGGCTGAATCCGGAGATCGTCCGAAAACAGATCCGGCTCCTGGAAGGAAAACCACTGAATGAATCCCAGGTTTCCGACGACCTGCGACGAATTTATCGACTTGGTTTTTTTGAGGATCTTCAGGTCTCCATCGAGGAGCTCGGTACCCACGCGAATGTGACCTATTATGCGGTGCAGCGGCCCCTCGTGGAACGAGTGGTTTTCACGGGACTTGATGTAGATGAAGAGAAGTCCAAGACCGTAAAGACCCAGGCTAAGACCATGGCGGGACGCTTCTATGATCCCGTGCGGATCAAGGCTCTTGTGGACATGATCCAACGTCTGTACGACGAGACGGGCCACCACTTTGTGGATATCGATGTAGAGGTCGAAAAACTGTCCGGTAATCGGGTGAGCGTACGCCTCAAGATTGAAGCCCATGAAAAACTCTCCATCGCGAAGGTGTCGGTGGTTGGAAACACCGTCTTTTCGGACGAGCAGATCACTGCCGTAATGATGAACCGGGAAGGCGATCTCTTCTCCTTTCTGTCGGGTCAAGGGACCTATCACCGGGCTGTTCTATTCCAACAGGACGTGGAGTTTATTCGTCAGATGTACGCCACCAAGGGGTACGCCTTCGCGCGAGTAGCTACACCGGAGGTCATGGTTCTGCCGGATCGTAAGGGGCTCCACATCACGATCAACATCACGGAAGGAGATCGTTTTAAAATCTCCGGTGTAGATCTGGTTGGTGATGTAGATGGCCATCGCGAGGAGCTGAAGGCTCTCGTGAAAATGAAGCCGGCTATGTATTTCGATATGAGCGTCATGTTGACCGATATGCGGAGCCTTGCCTTCTATTATCGGGATAAGGGCTATGCCTTTGCCGATGCGACTTTTGAGCACCGTGTGCATAAGAAAGAGAAGACGCTGGATGTGATCTACAAAATTCAGAAGGGAAGTCGCATTCGGGTTGGCACCATCGAAATCACGGGGAACCGGCGTACCCTGGACGGGGTCATTCGCCGAGAGATGAAGCTGAGCGAAGGCGACATCTATTCCGAAACAAAGCTGCAATTGAGCCAGCGGCAGATTGAACGAACGGGCTATTTTGAACCGGTTCCAGGCCAGCGTGGGGCCGTCTCGATTCAGAAACAACCACGCCGTCGTGAGGACGGTGAATATGTCCTCGACCTTACCGTCCGGGTCAACGAACGCCGGACCGGGTCCTTTCAACTGGGGCTGGGTTTCTCGTCCTTTGAGAGCTTCATGTTCAATGCCCAGGTCTCGGAACAGAACTTTCTCGGACGTGGTCAGAATCTGAGTTTCAGCGCCATTTTCTCCCAACTACGAACGATTTTCCAGATTCAATATTACGAGCCGTATTTCCTCGATAGCCGGGTGGGATTTGGATTCAACATCTACAATCTGCGCGAGCTCTTCTTCAATTTCCAGCGTGAGCGACAGGGTGGATCGATGACCTGGGCCTATCGGATCACCGATGATCTGACGGCGAGCATGACCTATCGACTTGAGCATGCTGCCGCAGTATTGGGTTCATCCCAGGGACGATTGACGGCGCCTGTGGCAAGAGCGGCTCGAACGGGCTGGACGTCCTCATTACAGGCCAAGCTGGCTTATGACACGCGAGATAACCGTCTCTTTCCGAAACGAGGACAGTACTCCATGGCGGCCTTTGAGCGATCCGACGAGGCGATTGGCAGTGACGCCAACTACAATCGCATGATCCTCCAGTCGCGCTGGTACTTCCCCTTCCTTTTAGGGACGACTCTTCGGGTGAACAGCAACTACTCCTTTGTTTCTACCGAGGATCCGGAGGGGTTACCGATTTACGAGCGCTACTTTGCAGGCGGGATATTCGATATCCGAGGCTTTAACCGTTATAGCCTGGGGCCAAAACTGGATGTGGGGGTTGAACGCGATCCAGGTTCCTCTCTCCGTGGTTTTGTTATCGGTGGGAATAAGAAGGTTGTGTTTAACGCCGAGATCGAGATTCCGATCATTCCCGAGGCGCAGATTGCCGGGGTTCTATTCTTCGATATGGGGAACGCCTATGGCGAGGGCGAATACCCGGATCTATATAATATACGAAAGAGTGTGGGCTTTGGGATCCGCTGGTGGGCCCCTATCGGCCCCCTACGGTTCGAGTGGGGCTTCCCCCTCGATCGACGTCCGGGCGAAGACTCCATGGTCTTCGAATTCACCATCGGCTCTGCCTATTGATGAGCGAGCCTCAGCTTTCGGCGGGTACCGGCCATTCGTAGGAGATCTGGTCCTTCTCATCCGGGAACTTTTCGCGGATCTTGAGTACCTCGTCGAGGTTTGCAAGGAAGAGATCCAGGATGTCGGGATCAAAGTGGTTTCCTCGGCCCTCGCGCATAATATTGACCGACTTCTCTACCGAAAACGCAGGTTTGTAGATACGTTTGGTGGTGAGGGCGTCGAAGACATCCGCGACGGCCGTGATCCGGCCGGACAGGGGAATGTCGGTGCCTGAGAGGCCCCTTGGGTACCCTCCCCCACTCCACTTTTCGTGATGGGTCCAGGCAATGGTTGCGGCGGCCTCCAGAACGGGGAACCCGGATCCGGTGAGGATGCGGTAGCCGATCTCCGCATGCATTTTCATCACCTCGAACTCTTCCGGCGTATGGCGTCCAGGCTTCCGTAGGATGGCATCTGGAATACCAATCTTTCCCGCATCGTGCAGAGGGCTGGCGATGCGAATGAGCTCTACTTCCTGATTATCGAGACCCACCAGGCGAGCCAGGAGGGCACAATACAAGCTCATTCGATGAATATGTTGGCCGGTCTCTTCGTCGCGGATCTCGGCGGCGATGGATAGACGGCGGATGACCTCTTCTTTGGCAGAAGCCAACTCTTCATGTGCGTGTTCTAGATCATCGAGAGCCTGCCGGAGTTCCTTGGTGCGCTCATCGACCAGTAGTTCGAGCGAGTCACGATGCTTCTGGTTTTCTATTTCTAATTCTCGCCTTCGAAGAGCATTCAGCACATTCACGATGACTTCGTTAGGCTCGAAGGGTTTGATGATGTAGCCATAGGCGCCCGCATCCACCGCCACTCGTCCCACGGAGGGGTCATCGACGGCGGTCACCATCACAACCGGCGTGCCGGGGTGATGGCTTACGATATGCTGCACCAGCTCAATACCCGAGGCGCCCGGCATATTTACATCGCTGAGGACCAGATCCACGTTGGTATCGCTCAATATATTACGAGCATCCTCGGCCGTCCCTGCGGTCAGGCATTCGTATCCCTCACGTTCTAGAAGGCGCTTCAGCAGCCGCTGAATGGCGAGTTCGTCGTCTACGATGAGGAGTTTTGACATCGGACCCTTCATTCGAGAATAGCAGCGAGTACGTTGTCATGGTTCCTTCTGGGTATCAAGAAGAAATCGGGAAATAGCTACTGATAGATAGCCGACAGCCTCGGCCCAACCAGCGCCCTCTTTTCTTTGTCAATCCTGCTGTTCCTTGATCCGGTCACGGATGGTCTTCAAGAGTTGGCCGATACCATCTTTCTTATTCTCGCGAATGATCCGGTAGAACTCGGTTCGATAATTTCTGGCCATGGAGACGTCGTCGATAACGATATCGTAGGTTTTCCAGGAGCCATCCGCCGAACGCTGCAGAAGGAAGTCGATATCCAATTCCCCTTTTGTCGTTGTGGTCACGGTTCGGACCTGCGCCATCGTGTTTTCACGTGCGAATTGGGTGGGGCCTTTGATGACCATATTGAACTTGGATTTCGGATCAATCCGCCGAAGATAGGTGGACCGAATGAGGTCCTTGAAGGTCTGTACGTATTCACGGCGCTTTTTTGTATTCATGACCGCCGGGTCGTTGAAATATTTCTTAAACGAACGACGTGCGAACGTTTTGAAGTCGATGAAGGACTCGAGGATCGGCGTGATCTTCTTTTGGACGGCCTGTGCGGAGCTTCCTTCGTTTTCTTTGAATACGGCCTGGATCTGGTTATGGACCCCTTCCACCAGCTCCCTGGGGTCGTCCGTTGCAGCGGGTGGGGCAGTCGCCCATGCATAGCTGATAAAAGCCTGCACCAGAAAGGCTGCTAAAAACAGTACGTGGTAGTTTCGCTTCATAGGGTTCTCAAACACGCTTGTAGTTCAGACGTTCGCCCACGTATAACATTCATACCAGGGCGACCCATTCCCTTGCTTACCGGGTCGGGAATTGGCTGCCCACAGCCTGCTCCAGGCCGATATAGGCTAGATCGGCGCGGTAATTGGCCCAAAGGAGCTTCAGCTGGCGAGCGAAATAGGCCGTGAGCGCCTTGGTCAGATCGTCGTAGCTGGCCAGACCGGCGTCATATAGGTTGAATTTGGCGGTCAACCAGCCACGAGCGGCTTTCTTCCCCCGTTTGGCCAGGCCCTTCTGTTCCTGCATCATGCTGTAGCGCGCGTAGGCCTGCTTCACTTCTTCCATCAGGGCACCGCCATACGCCCTTCCCTGGGCCTCCAGCCGTCCATGGTCGGCACGAGCCACCCGAAGACCGGATAGTTTGGATGGGATGTCCAGATTCCAGTTGACGATGATCCCCAGACCGCCCGTAAAGATATTGTATGGATCGTACGCGAATGGGCTCGCCTGGTCGTCCGCGCCGGGAGCCGTATTGTAGCGGACAAAGCCACCGAGCAGGATATCCGGCCAGAATTGGGTTTCGGCCAGATCCACGGCGGCCTTGCGGGCTCGAAGGCCACTGCTTAGCGCTTTCATCTCCGGTCGGTCGGACCGAGCCTGTTCAAGGCATTTCACTTCGCTCAACCCGGCGGGTATGGCGGACCAATCTCCCTTCGGAGCCAGGTTTACGGGATCGGCGGCGTCTAGTCCGGCGAGGGCCCGGATGGCGGATTTCGAAGAGCGCTCCAGCTCCCGTACATTGCTGAGGTTTTCCTGGGCGTCGACTTCCACCAAGCGCAGACGTAAAAGGTCGGTCGGATCGTAGTCGTCGTCATCGGACTCTTCCAGCTCTTCCAGCTTCTTTCGAGCGCGATCCAGATAGGTCTTGCCGTCGGCGATCACTTCCAGGGCCTCCTGGGCCGCGTATAGAGTGGCGATGGCCTTCAAAATCTGGTGGCGGGCTTCCGCTTTCGCTAGCGCATGTTGGGACTCGGCCACATCGACACCAGCCGCCGCCAGTTTTTTCAACTGGGCGATCTTTCCGAAGGTATAGAGGGGCATGGCCGCCGAGACCTCGGTACTGGAAAATGGCCCCCAGGCCTCCAGGTCGAAATCCGTATGGCCTACGACAGCGTTCCCCTTTTCTCCCGGCATGGCGGCCAGTAGGGATCTGAGCTTAAGGCGCGGGATCCGCGCCGAGCGGGCCTCTGTGAGCCGGGCTTCGAAATGATCAATCGTATATTGGGAGGCTGTGATGAGCGGATGGCGTATCAGAGTTCGCTGTACCAGGTCGTCGGCGGTATAGGAGTCGTAGGCCTGGGCAGCCACGGCCGAACTCAACCCCAGGACCAGCGCGAAAACGACGGTGGTAAATAGGCGGTATGGTTTTAGAGGACTACGCATCAAGGGTCACAACCTGGTCATGAACCGTCACCCGCCCGTCCAATACCCAACCAAGGGCCCTGGGGAGGAGCCGATGCTCCTGGGCAAGGATCCGATCCGACAGGGTCTGCACTGTATCATCGTTGCGAACGGGAACAACCGATTGATCAATAATGGGTCCCGTATCTACGCCGGAATCCACCAGGTGGACCGTGCATCCGGATACCCGAACGCCGGCTGCGAGCGCCTGTTTCTGGGCGTCTAGACCCGCGAATGCGGGAAGCAGCGAAGGGTGAATATTCAAGGTCAATCCGCCATAGGCCTCCAGGAAGGTGGAGCCCAGCACCCGCATAAAGCCAGCCAGTACCACCACCGACACCTCGTGGGCACGAAGTTGGCCCACCAGCTCCTCCTCAAAGGCCTGCCGGTCGGTAAATACCTGGTGATCGATGACCACCCATGGAACCCCGTATTCTTCGGCGTGAGCCCGGGCATCTGCCGAGGTATTATTGGAGATCACCACCGCGAAATTAGCGTCGAGATCACCGCGAGCTTGTGCGTCTAGCAAAGAACGAAGATTCGAGCCGCGGCCGGAAACCAGTACGCCGACGTTACGAGTGGCGGGTATGGTCGGCTCAGCTGCCAAGCCGCACCTCGCGCTCTCCGGCCTGGGCCTGTCCCAGAAGGAAGGCGGCCTGGCCCTGTTCGCGCAGAATCTTGAGGGCGGCTTCGGCATCGGACGCGGGTACGGCCAGGATGAAACCGACGCCCATATTGAAGACCTGAAACGCCTCGGCTGTTTCGACGCCACGGGCCAGTAACCAGTCAAAAACGGGGACCGAGGGGATGGCATCCGGATCCAGTTGAGCGGCGATCCCTTCGGGTAGTACCCGGACCAGATTGCCGCCGATCCCGCCGCCGGTGATATGGGCCATGGCACGCACGTCGACCCGTTGGGCCAGCTCCAGGACCGAGCGCACATAGATCGTGGTGGGCTCTAACAGAGCTGCTCCGAGGGTGCTGCCGTCGGCCCCGAAGGGTGCACTTAAAGCCGTATTCGTTTCGCGAAGGACGTGGCGTACCAGACTGAAGCCATTGCTATGGACGCCCGAGGATGGCAGCCCGATGAAGACATCGCCCGGTGCCAGCCGCTTGCCGTCACAGATCTTCTTCCTATCGACCAGCCCCACCGAAAAGCCCGCCAGATCGTAGCAGTCGGGCTCGTACATATCCGGCAACTCGGCGGTCTCTCCACCGACCAGCGCTGCGCCGGCCTGGCGGCAGCCTTCGGTGATTCCGCCGACCACATCGGCCATTATCTGTGGATCAAGTCGCCCCGTGGCGAGATAGTCCAGAAAGAATAGTGGTCGGGCCCCCAGGGTCAGGATGTCGTTGACACACATGGCGACCAGATCGATCCCGACCGTATCATGCCGGCCCATCTCCTGGGCCAACATGAGCTTGGTCCCGACACCGTCTGTGCCCGAGATCAGGGTAGGCTCCTCCATGCCCGCTATATCGGGTAGAAAGGCAGCGCCAAAGCCGCCAAGACCGCCCAGCACTTCGGGGCCATGGGTGCTTTGGACCTTCGCGCGGATCTTTTCAATAAAGGCGTCGGCCTTATGGATATCTACCCCGGCGTCACGATAGGTCAAAGAGGCCATAAAAATCCCCGTCTACAACGGCTTCCGCGCTGTGGGTTGGTAGCGTCCCGTGGTCCTAGCGTAGGGGTGGCCTTTGGGTCAACCGGAACCGTAACGCCATTGCAAAACACAGGGCTATCAGAATCCAGGAAAGACCATTGTGGATCGGTGCCGGACCACGATTACAGCCAGTGCTGGTTTCCACGCTTGTGCCGGCGGCCGGGCCGGGCGCGAAGGTGGACGAAGGGGGTGGTGCCGGCAGGTTTTCGGACGTTCCTGTGGTGGGGGGATTCGGTGGCGGTGTAATGGGAGTGTCCCCCGGTTTTGAGTCCGGGTCGTTGGGGTCGGATTCCTCTCCGTCGACGGCGCCATTCCCGTTGAGATCTTCATCCCCATCCGAATAGCCATCTCCGTCCGAATCGGGATTGGTCGGGTCGGTCGTTGTGGAGGGATCGGCATCGGGCGTGAAATTGCCTTTTTCTGTATCCGTAAAGGGACCTGCCCCCGGCACCCCTACTTCGACGCCATCGCCTACGCCGTCATTATCGCTATCGGGGTCCTGGGCGTTGATCTTTCCGTCGCCGTCCGAATCTTCGTCCCAGTCGGCTTCGTCACCGTCGAGAACGCCGTCGTCGTCGCTGTCGGCGTCCTTGGGGTCCAGGCCGGCTTCCGTTTCTTCGTCATTGCTAAGCTGGTCGCCATCAATATCATCGTCGCAGGCATCACCAAGACCATCTTCGTCCAGATCCCGTTGCAGTGCGTTGGGTGTGTTGGGGCAGTTATCATCTTCGTCAAGGATCCCGTCGCCGTCACTATCGACCGGTTCGGGTTCTTCGAACAGGTCGGTGACCCGAATATCATCAAACCAGCACGCGTTCTCTGCGCCGCATGGGCCCTGACCGGTCCCGTTATCGAACGCGAAAAGCCCGATTTGTCCACGAAACAATATCTCGGGAAGGTCATCGTCTTCTACGTCGAAGATCAGGTTTTCGGGCTCGGATCCCGTGGGGCGATCACCGTCGAGCCAAATCCGGATCTGGGCGTACTCGACCTCCACCGTGAGAAGATGGATTTCGTCCTCGTCGTACGAGGCATTGGTTCCGGCGATGATCTCTGGGATCCCCGGAGCTTCGGGGTTGTCCTGGGCCACCCGTATGAGCCAACTACCCTCCACATCTTCGGCGCAGGTGTCCAATGGAACGGGGGTTCGGTCGTGGCTCATGATGAACATCAAGAAGTTACCGGTGTTCTGGTAGCGGAAGACCACTCCCATGGTGTCGTTATCGCTATTCCGAAAGCGCACCTGGTAGCGGTAATTCTCCCATTCCTTATTCCCGATTGTGATGTGGTTATCGAGAGGATCACTATTGCTGCAGTTCGAATATACGGCGTAGTTGCAGTCCTCACCACAGCAGCCGTCGTCGGTCTTGGCCATCACGCCACCCGACCTGTCGGTTCGCCAGCGGTCGCCGTTCGATGGATTCTGGGAGCAGTAGAAGCCGACCCATATATCGTCGCCCGTGCCTTGCTGGTCGATAATGAAGGTCGCCAGGTTATTGGTATCGCCGTCAAAGCTCTCCTCAAAGAGAACCTGGGTATTCGCTGGGGTCGCGAACAGCAGTAGTAAAAGCACCAAGAAAATCTGTTTCATTTCCTACCTCAACCCATACACTTTGCGAACGACTGTCCTTGTAGACGCAGGTACCATACCTACCTCTGTAGTCCGGGTAAAGAGATCCCCCCTCTTCCCACTTCCATCTTTGCGTCAATCGGATACACTGCCCCGGCTATGCGACGTTTGTCATACCATACCTGGGCTCGGCTTATTGCCTTAGCGAATACCGAGCTCGCCGGCCTTCGGCTCCAGAAGATTCAACACCAGGACGCGGGGGATCTGGTCCTGGAGCTTTTTGGACCGGAGGGGCGCCGTTGGGTTCGATGTTGTGCGGGGGCGCTCGGGGCGCGGTTTTATATCTCGACAGAACCCATCGCCAAAACGCCCCATCTGGCCGACGCATTCACAAAGGATCTGCGCAAACGACTGGTGCCGGGGCGCGTCGTCGGAGTACGGCTGCGGAACGAAGATAAGGTGATCGAAATTCAGCTGGAACGGCCGGATGAGAGCTTTATGTTGGTATTGGAGGCCTTTGGTAATCGCCCGAATCTGCTACTGCTCGATGCCAATGGAACCATCCTCTTTCGCTACCAGAAGGGAACGGCGCGTCGACCATGTGTTTCGGGTAGTCCCTACGAGGATCCAGCGCCCATAGAAGGGGTTCAGCGGGATCCGGAGCTTCCTGAGCATGGCTCTCTGTCGGAGACCGAGTTGAACGAGGCCCTGGTGCAGCAATTCGGGGTGCAGGATGTAGAGCAACGCCGCACCGATCTACGCCGTATGTTGAGCGTTTCGTCGGCACGGGATCTGAAGCGCCTGCGGCGTAAAAAAAAGGCCATTGCAATCCAGTTAAAGAATCTACCCGATCCGGAGATGGTGCGTGCCCGTGCCAACGTTCTGGCGGCCCAGCTGCATCTGGTAAAGAAAGGCAGTACAGTGGTGGTCCTGGATAATGTGGGCCAGGAAGGTCTACCCGATAAGGTAGAGATCGAGCTCGATCCCCGGCGCAGTCCGCCAGACAATCTGAACCGGATCTATCGCCGGGCCACGCGAGCGGACCGGACCATCAAACATGCGGAACGCCAGAACGAGGAACTGGATGCACAGATCGCGGCACTCGAAGCCAGACTAGAGGCTATCGAACGAGGCGATTTCGACGACCAGACCCCTGCCCCGAGCCGGCCGCGAAAGAAAAAGGCAGCCAGACGCAAATCCAAGACCGATCTCGATCGGGTCGCGATCGTGCATGAGTTTGGGCCGATCAAAATCCTCATCGGCCGTAACGCCGAGTCCAACGATGTGCTGTTACGGCGTTACGGCCGAGGAAACGATCTCTGGTTTCATGTCCGCGATGGGTCGGGTAGCCATGTGCTGTTGAAATGTGAATCGGGCCGGGCGAAGCAGGAAGACATCTACCGGGCGGCCTGGTTCGCCGCTCGGCACTCCACCCTGAAGCGCGACGCGGTGGTGGATGTGATGTGGACCGAATGTAAGAATGTGCGCAAAGCCAAAGGTGCACCGGCGGGCCAGGTAACAGTCCGGAACAACCACACAATTCAGGTCCGAACGGAAGACAGAATCAGTTGACAGCGCGCTGTTTCGGGTGCTACATCCGCGCCTCCCCTGGGCGATTAACTCAGTGGGAGAGTGCTACCTTCACACGGTAGAAGTCACTGGTTCAAATCCAGTATCGCCCACCATCAAGCCTCCGGATCTCCGGGGGCTTGCTTGGTTTTGGGCCGTCGGGTCTCCCTCGTTCCCGTATAATTCTGGGGCCCGATAAAGCCGCTGTCAATCGACGGTCCGTCGCGGCCAGACCCCGATCCCGACCCTTCGAAGAATGGGGTGGAATTGTGTTGGTTGATCCACTAGGATCTGCCTCCCCTGCCTCCCCTGCCACCCAATGGACGGTTTGTCATGGCGATGTCTTCTC
>Ga0310121_10004060_pt1 | contig 13093 bp, 15 predicted proteins | sample CB27_Tmax_986_MG_FD_203504 | JGI IMG/M metagenome (GOLD analysis project Ga0310121, IMG submission 203504) | Marine microbial communities from Western Arctic Ocean, Canada - CB27_Tmax_986 | ecosystem: Environmental > Aquatic > Marine > Oceanic | place: Canada: Western Arctic Ocean | collected... | reverse complement strand
GTGGTTTGTGGCGATTTTGACCATGACCGCCGGGACGGTCTTCCTGATGTGGATCGGTGAGCAAATCGATGAATATGGTATTGGCAACGGTATCAGCCTATTGATTATGGCCGGTATTTTGGCAGCCATGCCCGGAGCAGGGTACGACCTATTAAAACAGGCCACATTGGCCCTTGGCGGTGGGCCAGGCGGCAAGCTAGGCGTGGAGAAGCTGTTGATGTTGGCGGTCATGTTTGTTGCCGTCGTAGTGGGTGTTGTTTACATCACCCTCGGCCAGCGACGCATCCCCATGCAAAGCGCCAAGCATGTGCGCGGTCGCAAGGTCTATGGCGGTACACGGCAGTACTTGCCGCTCAAAGTGAACCAAGCCGGTGTGATGCCGATTATTTTTGCGAGCAGTCTACTGATGTTGCCGACGATCTTTTTCTCGCAGTTGTCGAATGTCCAGTGGGAGAGGGGTGGATTTTGGGACTCTTTTTTCAATTGGGCTAGTTCTGCCTTTGCGATGAATTCGTTTGGCTACGTACTTTGCTATGTGGGAATGATTTATTTCTTCTGTTTCTTCTGGACGGCAATTACGTTCAATCCCAAAGACGTTTCAGAAAACCTGAAGAACTACGGTTCGTTTATTCCTGGCTACCGACCCGGAAAACGGACAGCCGACTATTTGGAAAAAGTGATGTTTCGCATCACCTACGTGGGAGCTGGTTTTTTGGCTCTTGTCGCAATTATTCCCACGATCATTTCCACTTCGATTGGCGTTTCGCCGATGGTTGCCAGCTTTTACGGTGGCACCGGATTGCTGATTGCAGTCAGTGTTGCATTCGATCTGGTACAGAAAATTGACAGCCATCTCGTGATGCGAAATTATTCGGGATTGTTGGAAAAATCGGCAGGAAGTGCGGGTGGGGCAGGTCTTTGACCGGGCGGCCTGCCTGCGGAGTGTTGCTAGGGCGACGGTGTCATGCAGATTGTTTTTATAGGTCCGCCTGGCGCTGGCAAGGGAACGCAGGCTGAGCGTTTGGCGGATTATTTGCAGATTCCCAATCTTTCCACCGGCGACATGTTGCGGGTCGCGTGCCAGCAACAAACGGCCGTCGGCAAGCAAGCCGCGAAGTTTATGGAATCGGGGCACTTGGTTCCTGACCACCTGGTCGAGAAGATCGTGCTTGATCGGTTGCGAGATCCGGAATGCGAGCGTGGCTGCATACTCGACGGTTTTCCGCGCACGTTGTCTCAGGCGGCCGAATTGGATGTGTGGCTTGAGCAGTACCTGCAGCCCTTGACGGTAGCGCTCGAAATCAGAGTTCCGGAAGAGGAGTTGCTCAAGCGACTTGACGCTCGGGGTCGCGGTGACGACAACCGAGAAACGGTGCGTAGGCGAATGCAAGAATACGCCGAATTGACACGCCCTCTGGTAGCCTATTACCGGGAGCGAGATTTACTCCAAGTCGTCGACGGGGTGGGGACGACCGACGAGGTATTCACCTCCCTGCAAAGAGTGGTCGATGCTGTTAAATCCTAGCTGAACACTTCGGTTATTTCCATGAAGCGAGTCATAACCCCTCATATCGAACTGAAGTCCAAGCGAGAGATTGGGCTGATGCGTCGATCTGGGCTCGCTGTTTGGCAGGCCCACGAAATAGCGGCAGGAATGATGCGGCCGGGCATGTCCACCTGGGAGATAGATCGTGCGGTCGAAGCGCATTTCAAGAACCTAGGTGCGGAGCCGCTATTTATGAGTTATCCCAACTCTGTGCGAGGCAAGGCGTCCTTCCCGGCGGTTACTTGCATGTCGGTCAACGAAGCGGTCGTGCATGGCATTCCCGACGAGCGTCCCCTGGAAGAGGGCGATATCGTCAGCATTGACACGGGGTGTCGGCTGAACGGTTGGTGCGGCGACGCGGCACTGACCCACCCCATCGGCCAGGTGGATCCCGAGACTCAGGAATTGCTTAATGTGACCAAGGGTGTGCTTGATTTGGCCATCAAGTTGCTGGCTCACAAGAGCCATTGGAGCCAGATTGCCGAGCAGATGGCCCAATATGTGTCGGACCACAGCTTTTCAACCGTCGAGTGTTTCGTGGGGCACGGTATCGGTCGCGAGATGCATGAGGACCCCCAAGTCCCCAATTTCCGCGGGCGCTCGCTCAGTGGTAGCGGTGATTTTGCCATCGAGTCGGGGCTCGTGATTGCGATCGAACCGATGGTCAACGCGGGCAGCAAACACGTGAAGATGCTCGAGGACCAATGGACCCAGGTTACCGCGGACGGCAAGCCGAGCGCTCATTTCGAGCACACCGTGGCAATCACTGAGAAGGGGCCCGTGGCCTTGACGGCTGCCCCCACGACTGCCGAGGTCGCAGAGTTTGCCCTTGAAGGACCCTAGAGAGGCAAGAAATGGGCATCCATCTTGCATGGAGGCCTTGAACTCAGGGTCGCCTCCAGGCTATATTGCTACGTTTCGCCAGAGGTCATTGCCCCGCGTGGGGGGTCGGTGGACGTTTTCCCTTTTGCGAGCCCGTTTAGGGAGAGTGAGATGAAGGTCCGAGCCAGCGTCAAAAAAATGTGCGACAAATGCCAGGTGGTACGCCGCCGAGGGGTGGTCTACGTCGTGTGCAGCAACCCCCGCCATAAGCAAAGGCAAGGGTGAGTTGCGAGTTACGAGTTTTGAGTTGCGGGCTTTATGGGCTTTCGCGGTTTGAATTTTTCGAAGTTTTCTAACCACAGATTAGGTTTGGAGTAGCACCAGATGCCCCGTTTGTTAGGTGTTGATATACCGACCGACCGTCCGGCAGTGGTTTCGCTGACGTACCTCTATGGTGTGGGTCCACAGATCGCGCGCGAACTGTGCCATAAGGCGGGCATCAACCCGCAGGTTCGTGCTCGTGACTTGGGCGAGGACGAGGTTGCGCGGCTGGCTGCATTGCTAGACAAAGATTACGTGGTGGAAGGTCAGTTGCGTCGCCAGACAAGCCAGAACATCTCCCGCTTGCGCGACATCGCTTGTTACCGGGGCTTGCGGCATCGGCGCGGCCTGCCGGTTCGCGGCCAGCGGACCAAGACCAACGCGCGCACTCGCAAGGGACCGAAGAAGACGGTCGCCGGCAAGAAGGGTGTGAAAGACTTACGTTAGCCGATTGCGTCGCGACGCTCGTGTGCGTGGCGACGGTCCTGTGACAGCTTTTTATTTAGCGGCATTTTTTATCGAGTTGTATTTTTTGGAGAGTAGAGCAACGTGGCTAAGGAAACGAAAAAGAAGACCAAGAAAAAGACGGTACGTCGGAACGTGACCGTAGCCATTGCACATATTTCCGCAACGTTCAACAACACCCAAGTAACGATCACCGATACCAAAGGCGATACGCTGTGCTGGGCGAGTTCCGGGACCAGTGGTTTCAAGGGTAGCCGCAAAAGCACGCCCTTTGCAGGCCAAAGCGCTGCGCAGCAAGCGGCCGAGAAGGCGCGAAAGTTTGGCGTCAAGGATATCCAGGTTCAGGTCAAGGGCCCCGGAAGTGGCCGCGAAAGTGCGATCACTGCCCTCGAAGCTGCGGGATTGAAAGTAAAATCAATCGAAGATGTAACTCCTTTGCCGCATAACGGTTGCCGGCCTCGCAAGAAGCGCCGCGTGTAGCAGCGGCCGCGCCAAATAGGCGACCCGTTACGTTTGCTACCGTGACTTAGTTTTTTCCGCACATCCAAATCAGTCAACAGAAAAGACCATGGCTCATTACACTGGTCCCAGAGCACGTATCAATCGTCGTTTAGGTGCTGCGATTTTTGAAAATGCCGGCGCGACGCGCGCGGCGGAACGTAAGCCGAACCCGCCGGGTATGGCCGTACGTCCCCGCAAGCTTTCTACGTATGGCGAAGCGATGCGTGAGAAGCAGAAAATCAAGTATTACTACGGCCTGGGAGAACGGCAGCTACGCAACCTGTTCCAGAAGGCGAAGCATACTGCGGGGAATACGGGCGAGAATCTGTTGCTGTTGTGCGAAATGCGGCTCGACAGCGTCATCCGTTTGGCCGGTTTTTCCAAAACGCGTTCGCAAGCGCGGCAGGGTATTGGCCACGGCCATTTTTTAGTGAATGGACGCAGAACCGACATTCCCTCGTACCAGGTTCGCGTGGGAGATGTGATTCACGTAAAGCGCCGCGACAATTTGTCGGACGTTTACCGTGGTTACCTGGAAAACTCAGACGGACGAACGGCCGACTGGCTTACTGTCGATCCGGCTCGGCAGGAAGTTATCGTCGCCCGGTTGCCGGCGAAGGAAGACATTACGTTGCCGGTCGATATTGGTATGGTCGTCGAATTGCTTTCGCGTTAATCGGTTTGGCGAATGGGTTTGCCGTTTGCGGATCGATCGCTGAAACGGCACACGATTTAGGCTTCTTAAAACGCGACGCGGCAAAACCGAGATGACGAGAATACCAGCGCTAGTAGAACCAGATCGCTATTAGATTAGCAACGCGACTAAAATAACAACAATCGGAAACGTGACCACTACAGGTGGAGGTACCTTATGCATGTTCGATGGCGTGGACTTGAATTGCCGAGTCAGGTGACTTGCGACACAACAACCTTGACAGACCGTTACGGCCAATTTGTTGCTGAGCCATTTGAGCGCGGCTTCGGGACGACGATCGGCAATGGATTGCGCCGAATCTTGCTTTCCAGTTTGGAAGGAAGCGCGGTGACGCAGATTAAGGTCCACAACGCGCTGCACGAATTCACCACGATCCCAGGTGTCATAGAAGACCTCACCGATATTGTACTGAATATCAAGTCGTTGGTCGTGAAGAACCATAGCGACTCGACTAAGGTATTGCGTGTCGAGCGTAACACGGCTGGCATCGTCACCGCAGCCGACATAGAAACCGACGAATCCGTCGAGGTAATCAACAAAGATTTGGTCCTCGCCACACTCACCGACGACGTGCAATTTGTCATCGAAATGGTGGTTGAAAATGGCCGCGGCTATGTGCCGGCCACAGAGCATGGCGCCAATATTCAAGAAGTCGGCATCATTCCGATTGACGCTGTTTTCAGTCCGGTGACGCGGGTGCGCTATTCGATCGACGAGACGCGTGTTGGTCAGAAAACCAATTACGACAAGCTTACGATGGAGATTCAAACAGACGGATCAATCAATCCAGAAATGGCTCTGGTGGAGTCGGCCAAGATTTTGCGTAAACATCTCACGCCGTTTGTCCAGTACACCGAGCTGGGACCCCAGGTTCACGCTGCTTCGCGCGGCACTTCCATGAGCGGCGCCGACAGTGCGTTGGAAGCAAAGATGAATATGAATATTTCTGAGCTCAACCTTTCGGTACGAGCAGGCAATTGCTTAGAAACAGAAAACATCATGCAGGTGCGTGATTTGGTGACCCGTACGGAAGATCAATTGCTGGAAGTACGCAACTTCGGCGAAACTACTTTGGCGGAAGTCCAAATGAAATTACGCGAGCTGGGATTGCACTTGGGTATGAGAGTGCCCAGTCCCGCCGCCAACGCTTAGAGGCTCACGAATTATGAGACACCGTAGAAAAGGCCGTAAACTAGGTCGAAATCCGAGCCATCAGCGGGCGCTGCTGCGCAGCCTGGCCAGTGCGCTATTGCTGACTGAACGTGATGCCGAGTTTGATGAAAATCAGCCCAAAGTGAAGGGCCGCATTCTCACCACCGTCCCGAAAGCAAAGGAAGTTCGGCCCTTGGTGGAAAAATGTGTGACGATTGCCCGACGTTCTTTGGCCGCCCAGGAAGCGGCCTCTCAGCATGAAACGACTGCCGAACGTGGCAGCGAGCAGTGGAAGGCGTGGCGTACCAGCGACGCTTGGCAGGCGTGGAACCAAGCCATCGCCCCCGCGGTCGCAGCGCGCAGGCGTTGTATACAATTGATCGGCGATAAGCAGGCGGTGGGCATTTTGTTTGATGAGGTAGCTCCTCGTTTCGCCGATCGCCCGGGCGGCTACACTCGCATTGTGCGTCTGCCCCAGCCGCGGCTAGGTGATGCTGGCACGCAAGCGATTTTGGAGTTTGTCGGTGTACGCGATCGCGTGGTCGAAAAGAGTCAGAAACCATCCTTTGAGGGTTTGGCGGGCGGTGAGTCTGAAACCACAGAGTCTGAAACCACAGAGCCAGAATCGACAGAGGCCGATGGGGAGCAGGCCGGGAAGGAATCGGTGGAAGACAGCTCGGCCGGCGGTGGTTCCTGAACCGGGCGATGGAAAGTCACGGATTTGACTTCACGTTGGCGATGCACCGTCTGTGTGCTGACATGGTTAGTCGGCTGGCGGAGCTAGATCACATTGATCTGGAGCGCGTGGCGATCAGTCTATGTCAGACGCGCAAAGCAGTGCCCTACGGCATTTATGCTTCACTCACTCCGCTTCGCTTTGAGGAAGGCGCGCTTCAGAAAAAACTCCGTGGCCGTCACTATGGGGTCGATCGATTTTGTGATAAACGGGGGCGAGATTATCTTTACATCCTCAGCTTCTACTTACCCCGTTTTACGAATACGACCTGGGAAGAAAAGCTTTCGACGGTGCTTCACGAACTTTGGCACATCAGCCCAGAATTCAATGGCGACCTGCGCCGTCATGACGGACGCTACTATGCGCACGGCCCGTCCCAGCGAGACTACGACGCGCAGATGGATCGACTGGCTCAAAAATGGCTGGCACTGGGACCACCAGAGCCGCTGTATGAATTCCTGCTACGGAGTTTTGAGGAACTGGTGGCGGAGCACGGCAAAGTAACCGGCACGCACTGGCAGGCGCCCAATGTGGTCCCCCTGTAAATGCGCGTAAGTGCACCGGTCAACTGCTAGCAGCGCTCAGCCGCATTGACACTTCTATCGCCTGTAACTACGGTTCGCCCTCCTTGCTTTCCATAGAGCTTGACCATTTTGGGTCGAATTAGGGATCACGAAAGCGGTATGCTCGTACGTCGACCATTGCATGACCGGACTTCTAGGGCTAGCGGCGTTCCCATGCTGGCTGCCGTGGTAGCGCTGGTGGCCTCGTCGGGCTGCAGCTCATTGATTCTTTCGAATCAGGCGGAGGATCCGCAATCGTTTTTGAAACCTGTGGAAACTTCTCCTGATAGCGTTGCTTTAGAAATCTTCCAAGTACGGCTTCCAGCAAGTGACACTCAGGTATGGGAAGAGTTGTGGCAGGCGGTCGACGAACTTCGTTTGCAAGTCGATACGCGCCATGAACTGGTACGCAACGGTTTTCGCGCGGGTGTGGTAGGTGGAGCGCTTCCCGATGGGCTTGCGTTGCATTTGAATCTGCAGGGCGAGCAGCCCGTTGTCTCGTCCGAGCGACTGATTACTGGCGAGAGTGCCGACCCAAAAGTGACCCGCCGCGTTGTGCAATTGGGCCGGAAGGATACGACCGCCATCCAGGCCGCACATTTACGGCAGCGGCTGCACGTGTTTATGAGCGAAGATGATGGCATACGGGGTCGCAGTTACGAACAGGCGGAGCCAGTTTACGCACTACGAGCCGAAGCCGTAGCGGGGCAGCAAATTGCCGTCCAGCTCGTTCCAGAATTGCACCATGGCGAGCTGAGGAATCGTTACGCGGGTAGCGATCAAGGAGTGCTTGTGATGTCGATGTCGCGCGAGCGCGAAACTTTCGATGGGCTGACGATGCGTGCTCGACTTGCCCCCGGCGAGATGCTGCTAGTAAGTTGTTTGCCGGACGTTTCAAGCAGCCTGGGCCACGCATTCCATGCCCAGGATTACCGGGGCCCCCAGGAACACAAGCTCGTGCTTATCCGCTTGTTGCAGATCCCGGGCAGCGAGATCCTGGCTAGCTTGGATCCGTAGCCGCGGGCGGATTCTACATCACGTCGCACCGACCGGGCCCAGGTGCCAGGCAAGAGGTCCTCTTGCCTTTGCGCATAGCTCTTGCTGCGGAGTAAATGACGCTAGTGCACTTCACTTTCGCGTGTTCCGCGCTTTCTTTGTGGGTGGCACGCCTGTACCCGGGGCCCGGAATGCCACAGAGGACATTCCCTACAGATGCCGAAGGCATCCCCACGTCTGTAGGGAACGTGCCTCCGTGCCGCTGCATGCGGGGGGTACACGCGTAGTCTGTTCCTCCGCCCGGAATGCCACAGAGGGCATTCCCTACAGGGTGCGTTGCACCCTCGAAACGTCTGTAGGGAACGTGCCTCTGTGCCGTTCCATGCGGGGGGCACACGCGCAGTCTGCTCCCATCCCGCACGTCGAGATACGATGGCCCGAACAGTCTCGTCGGGTTACCGGAACACTCGAAAGTGAAGTGCGCTAGTGCGTTGACAACTCTCCGAATTAGGGTGCAAGCTGTCAGAACAACTTTGTGTCGAACAACTTCTGTCAGCTTGCACCCTATTTTTTTGTTATGACCAAGCACTAGGCCCGAACGACCAAGAACAAGGACAGAGTTGCCACCTTTACAGGCACCTTTCGCGCCGCACAGTATGGGGACACGGGGCATTCGTCGTTGGCCAGAAACGCAGCAAAAAAGGCCCAATTGTCGCTTGCCAGGCACCCCTGCCGAGAGACTGAATTAATCGTTACAATACGAGTTTGAAAACCTAGAAAAAGAACCTGAGGAGCAGAAATTATGCCATTGGTGCCGATGCGATTACTACTCGACCATGCTGCTGAAAACGACTATGGAATTGCAGCGTTTAACGTCAACAACATGGAACAGATTCAGGCGATTATGGAAGCCGCCCAGGAGACGGAGTCGCCCGTAATCGTCCAGGCAAGTCGGGGCGCGCGATCGTATTCGCAAGACAATTATCTGCGCCACTTGATGCTCGCCGCCGCCGAGCTCTATCCCGAGATTCCGATTGTCATGCACCAAGACCATGGCAACAGCCCAGAGACGTGCAAGAGCGCGATCGAGAACGGTTTTACGAGCGTGATGATGGACGGCTCCTTGGAGGCCGACGGAAAGTCGCCGGCCGACTACGATTACAATGTCCAGGTGACCAAAGACGTAGTGGAACTTGCACACGCGAAAGGTGTGTCGGTGGAGGGCGAGCTGGGCTGTTTGGGTTCGCTTGAAAGCGGCGAAGGCGAGCAAGAAGATGGCCACGGAGCGGTCGGTCAACTCTCGCACGATCAGCTACTGACCGACCCGGACGAAGCGGAGCGTTTTGTCGCCGAGACCAATGTCGATGCGCTGGCCGTGGCGATTGGAACCAGCCATGGTGCCTACAAGTTCACGAGCAAGCCATCCGGCGAAGTGCTGGCGATGGACCGCATCGAAGAGATTCACCGCCGGCTGCCCAATTGTCACCTTGTGATGCACGGCAGCAGTAGCGTGCCACAGGAGTTGCAGGACATTATCAACCAGTTCGGTGGTAGCCTCAAGCAGACATGGGGCGTCCCGGTGGAGGAAATCCAGCGCGGCATCAAGCACGGAGTCCGCAAGATTAACGTCGACACGGACAATCGCCTGGCGATTACGGGCGCGATCCGTAAGGTCTTTGCTGAGACACCCGAGAAGTTTGACCCGCGCGATTACTTGAAACCAGCGCGCGCGGCGATGAAGAACGTCTGCATTGCCCGCATGACGGCCTTCGGCCAGGCTGGCCACGCGACGAGGATCAAGTGTGAATCGATCGATACGTTCGTCGGCTATTACGCTGCGGTGTAGCGAGAGAGAGAGAGAGAGAAGCCAGTGACTTTTTCCAGGGACAAAGCTTCTTCCCGCCGACGGCTTAGCAATTGAAGTTGGCGAGGTTTCCTCATCTTAGGGGAGGAGCCTGGCAAGGAGGACGCACCCATCGAATCGAGTCTAGATCTTCATCGATTTCAGTTCGCATTTACGATCGTCTACCATTATTTGTTTCCCCAGCTGACGATGGGGCTTGCGCTGTTGGTTTTTTTGTTGAAGGCCATGGCCATTCGTGGGCAAGGGACGGTCCAGGGGCAAGTGGCGAATGCCGCGGTACGCTTCTGGCTGAAGATCTTTGGCGTCACCTTTGTGATGGGCGTCATCACAGGCATACCGATGGAGTTTCAGTTTGGCACCAACTGGTCCCGATTTTCCGCCGTGAGCGGGGGCATTATTGGCCAGACCCTTGCTATGGAAGGCGTGTTCGCTTTTTTCTGGAGTCCTCGTTTCTCTATATCTTGTTATTCGGTGAAGCCCGGTACGGCCAGCGGGTGCATTTTCTGGCGTCGCTATTGCTCTGGATCGGAACCTGGCTGAGTGGATTCTTTATTGTCTGCACCAATGCCTGGATGCAGCATCCTGTGGGCTATGTCGTGGGTGACGACGGGAACTTTGAGTTGGAAAGCCTTTCGGCGCTACTTACCAATCCATGGGCACTGGCGGAGTACGCACACACGATGGTTGGTGCTACTATTACCGGATCGCTGGTCATGGCTTCGATCGGCGCTTTTTATCTATTGCGTGATTCCTCGGTGGCCGTGGCGCGGCGATTCGTCTCTTTGGCGGTTGTCGTTGGTCTGGTGGCCAGTATTGCGGCGGCAATGCCGACAGGAGATATTCAGGCCAAGTTGGTTTACTTGCATCAGCCGGTCACCTTCGTCGCCATGGAAGGACATTTTCACACGACCGACCGCGCGGGGCTGGTGATACTAGGGCAACCTGACATGCAGGCGCAGCGGCTCGACAATCCGATCGAGCTACCCGGTATGCTCTCGTTCATGACACATGGCCGATGGGCGGGCGAGGTCAAAGGCCTAAGCGATTTTCCTACCGACGAGTGGCCCGATAACGTGCCGCTGCTGTACTACTCCTACCACATCATGGCTGGCCTGGGGACGCTATTCATTTTGGTGCTCGCCATCAGTGCCTTGCAGCTGGTGCGGGGCAAACTGTGGCAGTCGCGCGGAATCCTGTGGGTGCTTCTGCTTTCGCTCCCGTTTCCGTTTATTGCCAACACGGCCGGTTGGCTTACGACGGAGCTTGGCCGACAGCCTTGGCTCATTTACGGCCTGTTTCGTACTGCCGACGGGTATTCCGAGCAGGTCACCCCTGGCAGCGTGTGGTTTACGCTCTTGGGCTTCATGGGCATGTACGCCCTGCTTTCGGTGCTCTACTTCTTCGTCACGACGCGCATTATTGCGGCCGGACCTGAGCCGGTGGGCAATGCCGATTAGGAAGGGGCACGATGGACACACTTTGGTTCTGTTTGTTGGCCCTGATGCTGTCGACCTACGTGGTGCTCGACGGATTCGATTTCGGCGTGGGCATGCTGCACCTGTTTGTCGCCAGGAGTCGAGCGGAGCGCAGGCAAGTATTGCGTGCAGTGGGCCCGGTTTGGGACGGCAACGAAGTATGGCTGATCGCGCTGGGCGGAACGATGCTGCTAGCGTTTCCCAAGTTGCTGGCGACGGCTTTCGCGGGATTCTATTTACCGCTGATGATCATGCTGTGGCTCTTGATGTTTCGGGCTTTGGGAATCGAGTTACGACATCAAGTCGAGGACCGGCTCTGGGAGCAGTTTTGGGACGTCGCTTTCGGCCTGGCCAGCTTTTTACTGGCAGTTGTCGTGGGGGCCGCGCTCGGCAACGTGGTCCGCGGTGTGCGGCTTTCCGAAGACGGCACTTTTTTCGCTCCCCTCTGGACCGATTTTCGCGCGGCGGGCGAGATCGGCATTTTGGACTGGTACACGATCCTGTTTGGCGAGGCCACCGCGATCACCTTAGCTCATCACGGGGCACTCTGGTTGACATCACGTACCGACGGCGATGTCTTTTCTCGATCGCTAAGAGTTGCGGCGTCGACATGGCCCCTGGTCGTGGCTCTGGGGGTTGCCGTGGTCGCGACGACCATCGTGGTGCAACCTAATATGCGCGCCAGTCTGCAAGCGCGCCCCTGGACAGCCGGGTTCGTATTTCTGGCCGCCGGGAGTATTATTGCGGCTCGGAAATACCGTTTGCGCCGCAGTCACGGCAAAGCATTCCTGGCGTCGTGTGTGTATCTCTATGCGATGATGGCCGGTGGGGCAAGTTGGATCTTTCCCTTCGTGCTTCCCGGTAGAGAAAGCGGAGCGGGCCTGACTGCCTCCGCCGCGGCTTCCCCCGCGCCCACGTTAGTAGTCACCCTCTATTGGTGGGTACCAGGCATGCTCATCGCATTGGGCTATACAGCGATTGTCTACCGCGCGATGCCGGCCAAGTTTTCGATCGATGATGCGGCGCAGCACTAGCGGGCAGCCGCCGGACGTCACACGGCATCGATTAGGGCAATGAGTTTCTGCCCTGGTCGGGGCAATTGATCGGTTTCGTCGGTGGCTACCATGAGGTTGCCGGTTTCGTCCAGACAGAAAAGTACCAGGGACGATTCGCCGTAGCGCGCACAAAAATCGTCGAAGGTAAAGTCGCTGCTCAGCAAAGTCTTTTTGATTACAGCGCCTGCTGTAAAACGATCTTCGAGCTGCTCAATCGTTAAGGGCTGGTCAAATAGTGTACGGCCGCGGCGATAGGCGCCGACCTTTTCCGTGCGCGCGCTGGAGGACTCCGCGGCAGCGACCTGATAGACTTCGGAATGCCCAAATCGCTCCGCGAAAACCATGGCGGCTAGTGTGTTGACTTCGTCATTGGGCGTCATGGCGAGTAGGCGGCCGATACCGCCCAAGTCGGTCTCCTCTTGCACAAACTCGCTGCCGATGCTGGCGTAGGCGACCGGGAGCCCCGCCATCCGCGCGGTGGCGTTATTGCGCAGATTCGTGTCGACTAGCAGCACGGGAATTTTCTCCTCCTGCAGCGCGGTGGCTATCTCGCGCACGGCCCGCGATGCGCCGGCAAATAAAACGCCCTGTGGATTTTCGCCGGACAGGCCCAGGCGGCGTGCCAACGGTGCCAGGGTGAGCCCGTAAATACTCACCGTCGCGATGATCACGAGAAACGTGGTCAGTCGAAACCGCTCGGCTTCTCCTGAGAGCGGGTGGTCGGCACCCAGTACGAGTCCGATCTCCAAGGCAAACGGGTCTGATCCCAAAGCGTGTCACGGGGCAAGTGCGTAACATTGCTGTTTTTCTCGGGTTTTCTGTGAAGGAGGCGAAATGGCCTCGTCTGCCTTCAACTTGGCTAGGTCGGGAGCCCGCCACTGC
>Ga0310121_10004059_pt1 | contig 13097 bp, 14 predicted proteins | sample CB27_Tmax_986_MG_FD_203504 | JGI IMG/M metagenome (GOLD analysis project Ga0310121, IMG submission 203504) | Marine microbial communities from Western Arctic Ocean, Canada - CB27_Tmax_986 | ecosystem: Environmental > Aquatic > Marine > Oceanic | place: Canada: Western Arctic Ocean | collected... | reverse complement strand
CCTATGGAGCGTTCATGGACCCGGAGCGAATGCGGCCCTGGACGGACGGCACGGAAGTGGAAGACTACGTCGCGCGCATGTGGCGCCGGATGACGGTGGCGACCCGTGACGAGCAGGTGGTAGGGGTAGTAGCGCTGGATGACGCGGTCATCGACCTGATTTGGGTCAAAGACGGGTTCAGAGGGCAAGGCATCGGGTCAGCGCTGATGGACCATGCCGAACAGACGCTCGGGGCCGACCACGACGAAGCCGAGTTGGAGTGTTTCGCACCCAACGTGGCCGGCCTTACCTTCTACCGGTCGCACGGCTACGCGGAAGTACGTCGCTACTATGAGGCGGCATCCGGCATCGACAAGGTCGTGCTGCGGAAGACACTGGGCTGCTAGCCAGCGCGAGCGAAACGTTGGGCGACCCGTTCCCGGGCCTTGGCGGCCACTTCCTCCCGGTCACGAGGCGCCGACGCCGTGACCAGCGAATCGAGCAGCCGCTGCGCCACGTCGGCGACGTCGTCCACCGCGCGGTCGAACGCCGCCTCGTTCGCCCTCGACGGACTGGTGAATCCACTGAGTTTGCGGACGAACTGAACGGAGGCGGCGCGAACCTCCTCGGGCGTGGCGGGCGGGTCGAAGTTGAACAGCGTCTTGATGTTCCGACACATACTGATCGTCCTTTCTTAGTCGGGGCTGGGCATTTCTTCGTCGGGGCTACGCCCAGAACCCACGCGGCTGGGTGTGTGTGTCCGGGGTCCGTGCTGGACGATAGTGGGCAGCAAGACCGGCGCGCGAGACAATGCACGCCGCTGGATACGCCGTTCTCCGTCGCGGCGGAGCGTGACTTCATCAAACGGTCCCCAATCGTGAGATCCTTCAACTTCGCGGTGTCACAGACGAACGACGAAATCATGACCGCAAGATGGCTGTCATGAACGCCTCGGCCGACGACCTTCGGTACCCCATCGGCACGTTCGGGTCTCCCGACCCGGTCACACCGGAACACGTGGAGGCGTGGACGGCGGATATCGAGCGCCTCCCGGTAGATCTGCGTGCCTCGGTGACCCGGCTGGACGACGCACAGTTCGACACGCCGTATCGTCCAGGAGGCTGGACGGTGCGACAGGTGGTGCATCACGTGCCAGACAGCCATCTGAACAGCCTCATCCGCTTCAAGTGGGCCCTCACCGAAGACCGTCCCACCATCAAACCATACGACGAGCGGGGATGGGCGGCACTACCCGACTACCGGACGGTGCCGATTGTCGACTCGCTGGACCTGCTCGACACTCTACACAGGCGCTGGATCGGTCTCCTTCGAAGCCTGAGCTGGGAGCAGCTCCAGCGTGAATTCGTCCACCCGGCCACCGGGTCGGCCGCGACGCTGGCACTCACCGTCGGCGCCTACGCCTGGCATGGCCGTCACCACCTGGCGCACATCGACCGACTGATTGCGCGTGAGGGGTGGGCACGATGATCAGCGGTCCAGAAGGCCTCGTGGGAACTGGGTGCCGCCCCAGCAGAGCCGGGGGGTCTCCCCCGCTGACGCTAGTGACGTGACCGACCATCCGTTGCGAGATCAGAAACCACTGGTATCAGGCGCGACGCGTGGCGTCGAACCGACCCGGACGCCGCGAGAAGCCGATGCTCTCGGTTCGTGACGAGGGTCCTGACGACGTCACCGCCATCCGCGCTGTCGTCGCTCGTGCGTTCGGCCGGGATGCAGAAGCCGACCTCATCGATCTTCTGAGACGCGCCTCGGCCGCGACAGTGTCGTTGGTGGCCGTCCAGCCTGCCGCAGACGCTCGTCGCCCGGTCGACACGGTCATCGGCCACATCCTGTTCTCCCCGATCACCGTCGATGGCACCCCGTCCGCCCGTGCGGTCGGCCTGGCCCCGCTTGCCGTGGGTCCGGCGCACCAACGACGGGGCGCCGGCACGGCGCTGGTCGAGGCCGGTCTGGCGCGGTGCCGCCGGCTCAACGTTAACCTTGTGGTGGTGCTGGGACATCCCCAGTACTACCCACGATTCGGATTTCAGCCGGGGCACCAACTCGGGCTGACGTGCGAGTATGACGTGCCGCCGGAGGTGTTCATGGCATTGGAGCTGACCCCCGGACGCCTCGCCTCGGTGTCAGGTGTGGCTCGCTACCACGCCGCGTTCGCCCAACTGTGAGATCGAGGACATTTAGTGGCCTGTAGCGTCCGAGGGGCTTTTCTGCGGCGTCTGTCTGGCCAGGCGCAAAGAGGGGGCAGCGAGTGGGTTGTGACCGAGTAAGCAGCACCAGATGGGATGCCCTGCCCCACAACCTGGCAGGGTTCGGAAAACGCGTGAGGCGCGCTACAATGCGCGCCCCGCGACCGCGGAGTGGGGCACTCGGGGTCCCCGCGCAGCGGCCGCGTGGGGTTCGGGGCGCAACCCCGTCTAAGTACTAGAGTTGCTGCAGGAGACCGGCGGTCCAGGAGGGGAAGAACTTCAGCAATAACGCGACGATGACCACCAGGGTGGCGACCCCCAGCAACACCCGGGTCCCCCGCTCACCGACCAGACGGCATCCCGCCGAATCGCAGCGGCGCCGCTCGCGAAAATACAGTGCATACGCACCGGCCAATCCGCCGACGCCAAGTGGCAGCGTCAGCCACTCGAAGCGCATCATCGTCATCATCAGACCGGCGCCGGCCACCCCGGTCACGATCAGCGCCATCGGCAGCAGACAACAACTGGCGGCTAGCAGCGCGGCCACGACCCCCGTGGCGGCCGGAATCCGCTCGCCGACCCCGGTGACCCGAGCGGCAACGTCAGGACCCGGCGCCACCGTCGCTGTCGTCCTTCACCGCCATCACCGAGCCAGCGAAACCGGCCCCATCAATGGCCAGCACCAGTGCCGCTACTTCAACCGTCTCCGGGTCGTACTCGACGTCGGCGCGCTTGTCGTCATACCAGACCTCCGCGTCGACAACACCTTTGACACCCAGCAGAGCCTGGCGCACGGCCAGGGCGCAACCACCTCAAGTCATCCCCTCGACGGCGAGCGCCACCTCCTGGGTGGTCACCGCCAGAGCTGGGACAACGGACTCAGGGGCGTCCACTCGATTGGCCTGCCCGCCGCAACCCGCCGCCGGGCCGAGCGCGAGCCCGACGAGACCGACGAAGACAGCCGATTTCCAGTTCGTGTACGTCATGTCGTTCCCCGGCCACGTCGCCATCGCGCGAAGCGGCACTCCCCAGTATAGACGCGAGATCCCGTACACTCGCACCGGGCAGGTTCATGGCCAAGATACCCGACGTCATCTTCCAAGCCGAGCCGGCGCTCACCGCCGACGAATTCATCGCGGTACTAAAAGCCTCGACCCTGGCGGAACGACGTCCCGTGTCGGACCGAGCCTGTGTCGAAGGCATGCTGGCCCACGCCGACCTCACGATCACCGCGCGACTCGGAACGAGGCTCGTCGGTGTCTCGCTCGGTGACCGACTTTCACTACTGTTGCTATCTGTCGGACCTGGCCGTCGACGCACAGTACCAGAGGCAGAGCATCGGCGCCGCGCTGATTCGCGAAACGCGGGCTCGCTTGCAACCGACGTGCAGACTGCTCCTGCTGTCGGCCCCGGGTGCCGTCGGCTACTATTCGAAGATCGCATTCGAACGTCATCCCCAGGCGTGGACCATTCCGCCATCCGGTGGAAGAGTGCGTTGAACTCTTGCCCTGACTTGAAGATTCCTGCTAGATTCAGATTGATGTTTGAACAATACGGTCGTCGCCGTACCGGCTCGCGTCTGCGGTCGGTAGGTTGCCGCGCGTGGGTTGCCGCGTTGATCGTCGCGATTGCCAGCTCCACGGCCGTGTCCGCGGTTCCGCACGTTGGACACGACGCGGACCAGGACTGCGCGGTCTGCAAGCTCGGGCAGGGGCCGCTGGCCGATCTGCCGGACGACGCGCGCCTCCCGCGCCCCGAGGCCGCCGCGGCCGCGGGCGACACCCTCACGCCGTGGGTCCTGGCCACCGCGACGTCTCCGGTGCCCCCACGCGGCCCCCCTCTCGCGTAGCCAGTTCTGATTCACTCAGCAACGCGACCTCACGAACCTCGGCCTGCACCGTGGGTGTCGACCGTAGCCCCACGTCGCATCGCGTCGGACTCGCGCGGCACCGAGGGACACACCGACTGGGAGATGGCCCAGACCAAGAGCGTGCAACGGCAGCACACCATGGGTAGGCAACGCGGCGGTCCGTGCCGGTTTCTGTCGGTCATCTGCGTCGTCGCGCTGATGCACGCGTCGGCCGACGCGCAGGACAGCGGCACGATCCGTGGTGCGGTCACGTTCGGTGACGCGGCTGAGCCGGTACACGGCGCGGTCGTGCTGGTGGTGGGTCCGTCGCTGGTTACGCTGACTGAGGAAGACGGCACCTACGAGATCACCAACGTCCCCCCAGGCTCGCACGAGATCATCGCACAACGCGAGCATCTCAGCGCCGCCCGCCAGAGCGTAGCCGTCTCATCCGGCGCCGATGTCACCGCCAACTTCACGCTCGTCTTGTCCACCGTCCATGAAGAGCTGACGGTCACGGCGACCGCGGGCGGCCAGACCACCGCCTTCGACGCCTTCAATGCGATTTCGACGCTGGACTCGTTCGAGCTGATCTCCAACCCGCAGCCAACGCTGGCGGCCGCGCTTGAGAACGAACCGGGCGTCGCAAAACGCAGCTTCGGGCCAGGCTCGAGCCGGCCAATCATCCGCGGCTTCGACGGCGACCGAGTGTTGATTATGGAGGACGGGATCCGGACCGGTGACCTGGGTGCACAGTCTGGCGACCACGGGGTGACGATCGATCCGAACAGCCTGGATCGAGTGGAAATCGTGCGGGGTCCGGCCACGCTGCTGTACGGGTCGAACGCGGTGGGTGGCGTGGTCAATGCCATCACGCCGCACGAGAGCTATCTCGATTCGATGACCGATGGGACACGCGGACAGGTGAGCGCCGACACCGGTTCGGCCGACCGGCAAGCGGGCACGAACGCCAGCTTGCAGCACACGGACGGCAACGCCATCCTGTGGCTGGGAGGCGGTACGCGCGCCACCGACGACTACCGCACGCCTCAGGGCGCGATCGAGAACTCGGCCAGCCAGCTCCACTCGGCGCGCGCCGGCATCGGCTACTTCGGCGACCGGCTCTTCGCCAGCGGCGGGTTCACGGCGGAGAACAGCCTGTTCGGTGTCCCGTTCGTCGGCGCGCTCACGGCGGACGTCGAAGCCGGAACCGACAACGCCGGCGGTCCGGACACCCTGGAAGACGACGTACAGGTAGAGCTCGACTCACGGCGCCGGGTGGGCCGGCTCGACATCGGCATGCGGAACCTGAACCACACGGTCGTGGATGGGGTTCGACTGGTTTTCAATGTTGTGGACTGGGAACACACCGAGGTCGAGACGGAAGGTGGGTCGAAGCGCCTCGGGACGGCATTCGACAACCGTACCTACGTGCTGCGAGCCGAGGTGGATCAGCGGCAGACGGCCCGTCTGGCCGGCAAGTTCGGTGTGTGGACTCAAGCGCGTGACTTCGTCGCCGTCGGAGAGGAAGCCCTGGCGCCTCCCACTGACCAGACCTCGTTCGCGGCGTTCGTCTACGAGGAGCTGGAACTGGGGCGATACCGGGTGCAGCTCGGCGGCCGGCTTGAGCGCAACAGCTACGCCGTGCTGCCGCGTGCGGCTCTGGAAACAGAGTCTGCAGGGTCGCCGGGAGCGCCGGTCGCGTCGCCAGTGCGCGACCGCGACTTCAACGGGAGCTCGGTCTCGGCCGGTCTCCAGACCGACTTGGGCTCCCACACCGCGTTCGTCACCAACCTCACACGCTCGCACCGCGCCCCCGCGCTGGAAGAGCTGTACAACTTCGGCCCGCATGTGGGTAACCTGGTCTTCGAGGTGGGCAATCCCGACCTCGGGAGCGAGACCACAGTGGGACTCGATGTCAGTCTGCGGTATCAGTCGCCACGAGCGAGGAGCAGCGTCAACGCGTACGTGTATGACATTGACGACTTCGTTTTTGCGTCGATCACGGGCGCCGTCGCTGATCGGCTGCGGGTGGCCGAATTTCGCCAAGCCGACAGCCGCTTTCGGGGTTTCGATGCCGATGCGAGCGTACGGATCGGCGATGCCATGTGGGTGAACGTGGGTGTCGGTTTCGTGGACGCCGAACTCGACACCGGTGAGGCCCTCCCACGCATCCCGCCCCTGCGGGGACGGGTCAGTCTGGACCTACCCTACCGGGGCTTCACGGTCAGTCCGGAGCTGATCATCGCCGCCCAGCAAGGTCAGGTGTTTCGTGATGAGACCGAGACCAGTGGATCCTCGGTGTTCAACCTGAAGGCTTCCTATATCCTGGCCCGGCCGCACGTGGCGCACATCGTGAGCGTCACCGGCTACAACCTGGCCAATGCGCTGTATCGGAACCACACCTCGTTCATCAAGGACTTCGCGCCGGAGATCGGACGCGGCGTACGGTTCGGCTATTCGGTGCGGTTTTTTTAGTGCTAGACCGGGCTGCGCCGCCTCAATTAGACGGGGCTTCGCCCCGAACCCCACGCAGGCCTCGCGAGGGCCCCTCCCCCACTCCGGGCCCTCGGGGCGCGCACTATCGCGCGCCCGTCTGTCAATCGTCTGTCAGTTTCCAGACGGGGCGGGCTCGTCAATGCCGCTGAGTAGGGCACTGACGAGGGCGCGCTGCCCCGGGTCCGGGTCGGCGGCCAGGGCCAGACGCCAGGCATGGCGGGCGCGACGGCAGTCACCGCCGCGTTCGGCTATTTGTCCCAGCAACTTCAGTCCGTCGGACGACGGCTCGTCGGCCAGCGCTCGCTCACAGTACAGCAACGCCTCGACGTCACGCCCGGCCGTAAACAACGACGCCGCCAGCTCGAGCTCCAGCGTGGCCCGCGTCCCGTAGTCGGTGACGATGTCGGACAGCGCCGGCGGATGCCGGTCGAGTGCCGCCAGGATGGCGGGCAACCGGTCGTCATACAGCGTGCGCTGTGCTGCAAGCTCGAGTCGCATGTTGTCGTCAGTGTTGAACGCCGCATCTCCCGCGAATGCGGCCGTGCCACGCTCGTCGAGCCTGAGCTTGACCAGCAGATCGGCCGGGTAGCGGACGAACGCCTTGCCCAGACTCGCACGCACGGCCGGGTTGGAGAACCGCCGATTCATGTCGTCGAGCGAGAAACTGATCGGCCGTGCCGACCCCAGCAAAATCAAATCGCGGTCCTTGAAGGTGACGACATGCGGGAACACGTGGCGGAACGTCGCCACCACCTCCCGGGCCGCTTCTTCGGACATGCCGTAGAGATGAAACCACTGGGCGAACACGCCGTCCGGCGCGAGTCGGGAGGCCGCCAGTTCGAAGAAGTCCTGCGTGAAAAGATTGGCGACGCCGGTAATCCAGGGATTCGAGGGCTCAGAAATAATGACATCGTAGGGCTGGTCCTGGCGCCGCAGTTCGCTACGTGCGTCACCCCTCACCAGGCGGAGACGAGGGTCATCGAGAGGACGCCCGTTGATGGCGTCGAAATAGCGGGACGCGTCGACGACGGCGGGCTCAATCTCGAAGGCATCGACCTCGCGCACTCGGTGCGTCAGCACGGCGCCCGCGGTCATCCCGCTCCCGAATCCAACGACCGCCACCCGGTCGGCTCCATCAACCGCCAGCAGCGGCAGATGCCCGAGCAGGGTCTGGGTCTCGATATCCGCGGCGCCGTTCGATGCGTCGGTCTTGCCGTTGATCTTCATCAACAGGTAGCGGTCGACCTACTGGACCGCCACCGAGGCGGTTGGACCATCACGGTAGAACAGCAGTTCGTGCGACGCCAGCAGGTCCCGGATACCCTGGTCGTCGTTCGTCGCGTAGCCCTCCGCGCCATGATAGAGGCCGAAGGTGAGCGTGAGTCGGCGTGCGCCGCCATCCAGCACCAGGACCAACAACACCGCCAACGCGGTGGCGCCGACCAAGCCCGGGCGAGGTGCCGGCAGTCGGACGAGCAGCACGAGCGACAGGCCGAGGGCCAGCAGAACGCCCGCCTGCAAGGAGGTGCTCAACCCGACACCCGCAACGAGGAGCGCGGACGCCATCAGCGCCGCCGTGGCCGCACCAGACAGATTGGCGGCATAGAGAGAAGAGACCACGGCGTGGTCATCGCCGCCCCGCCGACGCGGAGCCAGGCTGACCACCACCGGGAGCAGGGCCCCGAGGCAGAGCGTGCTGGGAAGCATCAGGGCCGCCGCCAGCAGGAACTGAGCCACATACATGGCGGTACTACCGCCGTCCGCCCAGCGGAACAGAGAGAGAAACAGGACCGGCAAACGCCCGCCGACCTGAAGACTGACGAAGGCGGCGCAAGCGGACCCCACCAGCAAGCAGGCCGCCCCAGATCGAGTGGCGGCACGCCGGCGCAGCCAGGCGGCGGAGCCCCACGAGCCGAGGGCGATGCCGGCCAGAAATGTCGACAACGCGATCGACACTCCGTAGACCGACGAACCGTGGACCATCGCCAGCGTCCGGGTCCACGCCACCTCGTAGATCATCGCGGTGCCGCCTGACACAGCGAGCATCACATAGAGCGAACGGGGCAGCGACACCGGCATGCCGCCTGGGCTCGTCGCACCGGTCGGCGCCAGGTCACTCGACGCGTCCGACGGCGTGACCTCCCACTGACGCCGGGTCATCCACACCGCGGCACTCACGACCAGGTTCGCGGTGACGGTGAGCATCAGGGTTCGCGATAACCCGGCCAGGGGAAACAGGAAGAACACCGCGGCGAGCGGCCCGACGACGCCACCGGCGGTATTGACGGCGTACAGCCACCCCACCGTCGTGGCTCGCGATGCCTCGCCCGGATGCCGCTGGTCGAGCGCCCGAACCAGCAACGGCAGCGACGTGCCCATCGCCACCGTCGCCGGCAGCAGCGCCACCACGCCAAGCGCCAGCTGTCCCGCCGGCGGCGTGCCGTCGATCAGACGAAAGAGCCAGGGTGTGGCCAGAGCATAAAGGCCGATCCAGGCTTCCAGGCCGGCGTAGACGGCTACCGGCGGCAATCGTCAGACCAGAGTGCTCCCGGCGGTCCACGCGCCGATCGCCATACCGCCCATGAACGCCGCCAGGACGATGCCCATGGCCACCGTCGTGGTCCCCAGCGACAGGAGCAGCAGGCGGGTCCACACCACCTCCAAGACGAGCGAGGTCGCACCGGTCAGGAAAAACGCGCACAGCAACGCGTACGACGAACGTCGTATTCTCACAATTGCACTTTTCGGCACGGGCGGCCGAAAGCTTTAGTCGTCCGCGGACGAACCCCGCGCGCCGGCCTGAGCGAGAAGGAACGCATACTGCAAGGCCACATCCCGATAGCGTCGATATCGGCCCGATACGCCACCGTGACCGGCATCCATGTTGGTCTTGAGCAGCAACGGATTGCCGTCGGTCTTCAGGGCGCGCAGCTTGGCCACCCACTTGGCCGGCTCCCAGTACTGCACCTGAGAGTCGTGCAGCCCGGCCAGGACCAACAACGCGGGGTAGGCTTTGGCCTCGATGTTGTCGTAGGGCGAATAGGCCAAAATGTCGTCGAACGCGGCGCGTTCGTTGGGATTGCCCCACTCGTCGTATTCGCCCGTGGTCAGCGGGATCGTCTCATCGAGCATCGTGGTCATCACATCGACGAACGGGACCTGCGCCACCACGCCGGCGAACAGATCGGGCCGCATGTTGACCACGGCCCCCATCAACAGCCCACCAGCGCTCGCCCCCATCGCGAACAGTCGGTCCGTCTGCGAGTAGCCTTCGACCAGCAGGTGCTCGGCGGCGGCGATGAAATCGGTGAACGAGTTGCGCTTCTGTCCCAACCGGCCATCGTCATACCAGCGTCGTCCCAGCTCCTGGCCTCCCCGCACGTGCGCGATAGCGAAGATGAACCCGCGGTCCAGCAAGCTCAACCGGGCCGAGTTGAACGCCGGGTCGATGCAGAGACCGTAGGCGCCGTAGCCGTACAACAGCAGGGGGTGGCTACCGTCACGAGGCGTGCCGACCCTCGACACCAGCGAGACCGGAATGTGTTCACCATCCGGCGCGGTCGCCACGAGCCGCTCGGACCGATAGCGAGTCGGATCGAAATCGCCAAGCACCTCTTCCTGCTTCAATCGGGTCCGCGTACGGGCGACCATGTCGTAGTCATAGGTGGTCGTCGGCGTCGTGAGGGACTCGTAGCCAAACCGCAGCACCGACGAGTCAGGTTCCCGGTTGACTGACAGATAGGCGTCATACACCGGCTCGTCGAACACAATGTCATGTGCGTCCGCGCCGTTCCACGGACACACTCGCAGGTGGACCAGACCGCCTCGCCGCTCATGTGTCACCAGGTGGTCGCGAAAGAGCTCGAACGGCCCGAGCAACGCGTCCTCCCGATGCGGGATCAGTTCGACCCAGCGCTCCGGATCCATCCCACCCGCAGGCGCTTCCATCAACTTGAAGTTGCGGGCGTTGCGATTCGTGCGCACGTAGAACCGGTCACGAAAGTGATCGATGTGGTACTCGTGGTGGCGCTCTCGGGCCAAGAACACCGAGAATGTGCCGGTCGGATCGTCGGCGTCCAGAAACCGATACTCGCTGGAGACCGTCTGATGCGACCCGATCAGCAGATATCGCTTCGACCGGCTCTTCCCCACCCCGCAATTGAACGTGTCGTCCGGCTCCTCGTAGACCACCTCGTCGTCCGCCTGTCGTGTGCCGAGTTGGTGTCGGTAGATACGAGACCACCGCAACGTGGTCGGGTCTTGGTGCGCATAGAACAGCGTCCGGCTGTCATTGGCCCAGACCAGATTGCTGGTGACGCCGGTCAGCGCGTCGTCGAGATGGGCGCCGGTCACCAGGTTCTTGACGCGGATCGTGTGAATGCGTCGTCCCTCGAAGTCGGTCGCGTAGGCAAGCAACTGCTGGTCCGGACTGACCTCGCGGCCAGAGACCTGGCAGAAGTCACGCCCCTCGGCGAGTTCGTTGACGTCGAGCAGGACCTCCTCTGACCCGGCTGGTTCGAGGCGACGACAGTAAATCGGATACTCGCGATCGTCCTCGTAGCGCCTGTAGTAGGTAAAGTCGCCCTCCCGATACGGGACCGACATGTCGGTCTGCTTGATGCGCCCCTTGATTTCCTCGAACAGGGTCTCCTGTAGTGCTTCGGTCTGGGCCATGACCGCATCGGTGTGTGCGTTCTCGGCGTGCAGATAGTCGATGACCTCCGTACTCTCTCGCTCGCGCAACCAGTAGTAGTCATCAAGGCGGACCACCCCGTGCGTCTCGTGGCGGGTCGGCGACCGCCTGGCCCGGGGCGGCTCGGCCGCAGCCGGATCCAACGGGGTCACCGCGTTCTGACCCACGCCGTCGCCTGGCGCCACCGCCTCGGACGCGGCCGAGGCCGAGGCCTCCGATGCTGGCGCGTTTGGGGTCTTGATGTCATCAAGGGACTCGGACATTGGGCCTCTAGAGTGATGCGACAGAACAGACCAAGGCACCGGGAGCAGTGGCACCTGCCCGGCAAGCTCGGGGGTTACTCAGACCGCAGCGCCGCAAGCAGGGGGGACCGCACCGCCACCACGGTAGCCGCCAGCGACGAGGTCAGGCCTGCGGCCACAACCGCCAACAGCAACCCGCCCAGAGACACGACCGGGAACTGGCCGCCGCGCGCCAGCCAGGCGGGGGCGATGGCCACGAGCGCGCAGACGGTGCCTGCCGCCAGTCCCCCGAATAGCAGCAACCCGTTCTCGACCAACACCAGCCGGGACACATCTCGCGCGTCGTAACCAACCGCGCGCAGTAGCGCGAGCTCGCGACGACGCTCCAGTACATTCCGCAGCAACACGGCGCCCAACCCGAAGGTGCCGAGGAGCAGTCCAAGGGCGCCCAGCGTCTGGAACGTGGCCAGGTAGGTGTTGTTGACGCGGTGGAACGCCGCGAGCTGGTCGGAGGCAAGAGTCACGTCAAAGCCGTAGTCGGACAGGCGATCTTCCAGTGCCGCGGTCACACCCGCCGTGGCGTCGGCCGGCGCGTCGATCAGGAAGAACCGGTAGCCCTCGTGCTCCGGGAACAGGCGGACGAACGGCCCCTCGCCGATGATCAGCTCACCTTGAAAAATACTATCGGTCAGCGCCGCCACGACCCGAAGCGTGATCGGGTTGTCGCTTTCGCGGTTCACGACGAAATCATCACCCACAGATAGGTGCAGCGCGTAGGCGAGCGACGTCGCGTCGGCAATCGCCGGCACCGCACCGTCGTCGAACTGCCGGTCGAGGAGCAGCCAGGGGTTGGCGACCTCCGCCTCGGTCTCCGCCATGGTCCGACCAAAGCTGAAACGACCGTCGGCGACAAACGCCGGCTCAGGGGCCAGCAGTTTCGGGTTCTTTACCTGGTACAGGTTGAGGCAACTGGCGTCCTCGCCCGGCCGCACCCGGAACCGCGCGTAGGACGCGTCACCGAACAGGTCGTCGTCGAACGACGAGATCCCGAGTTCCGCCTGTCCGTCCTCCGATGACAGGTCGAGCACGATCGGCAACAACGACTCAGCGATCAGCGGATAGCCGCCGGTGCCGGACGCCCGGTCGGTGTCCTCCCCGCCACCCTCGAGATGGAATGCGTCGACCGCCACGATGATGAACGAGGCGAAGGCGATGAGAGTAATACACAGCACGGAGCGTCCGGGCCTGGCCGTGGCGTTCCGCAGCCCGACGCGCGAGACGGACCAGGCCGCTGGCACCGCATCCCCCAGGGCGTCTTGCCGCCCAAGCAGTAACCACGCCAGTGTCAGCAAGGCGGTCAGGAGCAACAGGCCGGTGCCAAAAAAACCGGCCGTGTCACCGACGAGGCCTGTCAATGTCGCCGCCAGCACCAGAGCCCCGAGGAGCCCAAGCGTGGCCGGCGCGTGACGCGTGAGACGGCCGGCGCGCGCACCCCCGCGGCCGGTTCGACCAGTGTGGGCCGGCAGCGAGCCACTGATGAGCGCACGAGGCGTCGCGCGGTCCACGGATCGCAACGTCCAGGCAATCGACGCCACGGCAGCCACTCCCCCGCCCGCCAGCCCGGCGCC
>Ga0310121_10004058_pt1 | contig 13098 bp, 5 predicted proteins | sample CB27_Tmax_986_MG_FD_203504 | JGI IMG/M metagenome (GOLD analysis project Ga0310121, IMG submission 203504) | Marine microbial communities from Western Arctic Ocean, Canada - CB27_Tmax_986 | ecosystem: Environmental > Aquatic > Marine > Oceanic | place: Canada: Western Arctic Ocean | collected... | reverse complement strand
AAAAGTAAAAGAGCTTTATGCAAATACACAATCAATAAGTGCTTGGGGTGGTGAAGATGCTGAAACGCCTTTTTATGGCCGAGTATATATTTCAATTAATCCAAAATCAGGTTCTACTTTAACTCAAACTACAAAAAATTCTATTATAGATTCTTTAAAAAGATATTCAGTTGCTTCTGTAACACCAGTCATTGTGGATCCTGAAACAACAAATATAATTTTAACATCAACAGTTAAATATGATAAAACAGCTACTAGTAAAACAGCTAATACTTTAAAATCTGAAACAATAGAAGATTTAACAGCTTATAACTCCAATACACTTCAAAGTTTTGATAGTATGCTAAGGCATTCAAAATTAATTGAAATTATAGATGATGTGGATACTTCTATACTTTCAAATATTACAACTTTAAAAATTAGAAAATCGTTTACACCAACAATTGGTTCGTCTACAAATTATACTGTATCATTTTCAAATGCTTTGTATAATCCACATTCTGGTCATAATGCAAGTGATGGAGGAATATTAGTTTCAACAGGATTTAAAATTGGGTCATCAACAAATGAATATTTTTTTGATGATGATGGTGCTGGTAATATAAGAAGATATTATCTTGTTGGAGTTGTTAGAACCTATGCTGATAATTCTGCAGGTACAATTGATTATGAAACAGGAGCTATAGCAGTTAATGCTTTAAATATTTCTTCAATATCAAATATTAGAGGATTAGCTTCTACTATAGTTGAATTAACTGTTACACCAAATTCAAATGATATTGTTCCTTTAAGAAATCAAATTTTAAATATAGATGTGGCAAACAGTTCTATTACAGTTGAAGTGGATACCCTTGTTGGTGGCTCTTCTAACGCTGGTATTGGTTATGTTACAACATCTAGTTATTAAAGATGGCTAAATTTACAGATAAATTATCGAATTTAATAAGTCAACAAGCACCAGATTTTGTACTTGATGACCATCCGTATTTTTTAGAATTTATAAAAGCATATTATACTTTTTTAGAATCAGCAGAATTATCCTTAACAAATATTGGTGATTCAGATACAATTAATTTAGAAACTGAAACAGCTACAATTAATGATCTTTTATTAAATGGTACTAATCAACAAAGTGATGATAAAGGAGATAGAATACTTTTAGAAGATACTTCCTATGGTGATTTTATAAATGGTGAAATAATTACAGGCCAAACCTCAGGTGCAACAGCAACAGTTTTAGTAGAAGATATAGATGACAATTCTCGTTTGTTTATTACAGCAGAAAATAAATTTATTGAAGGTGAGCTTATTATAGGTTCTACATCATTAGCTGAAGCTACTATTTTAACTTATAGAGCAAATCCTGTACAAAATATCCAAGAACTTTTAGATTATCCTGATCCAGATAAAACTATTCAAGGATTCTTAACAAAATTTAGAAATGCCTTTTTACAATCTATTCCTGATGGATTATATGAAGATGTGGATAAAAGAAAACTAATTAAAAATATTAATTCTTTATATAGAGCAAAGGGTACAAAACGAGCTAGTGAAATATTTTTTAAATTACTTTTTAATGAAAGTGCAGAAATAAGTTATCCTAAAGAAAAGATTTTAAGAATATCTGATGGTCAATGGGATAGCCGAAAAATAATTAGAGCTAAAGAAGTTGGTACTTCGGATGCTCAATATTTAATAGGTCAAAAAATTACTCAAGCAAATGATACTGCAAGTGCAACTGTAAATGAAGCAACAGCTATTGTTGAAAGTATATTTAAATTTACAATTTCAGGTGTAACAATTGTAGAATTAGTTTTAGTTGGTGATAGTGTTGTAGGAACTTTTATTACTGGTGAAAATATAACTGGTACAAATAATGCAAATGAAGATAATTTAATTACTTGTACAATGACAGGAATTATAAATTCTAAAATTATAACAAATGATGGAAATTTATACAATACATCCGATAGTATTGCTTTAACTGCTGGTGGCACCGATGCTATTATGCAAGTAGGTGATATTGGATCTGGTTCAATAAACGAAATATTTATAGATGGTGGCGGATCAGGATATGCAATAGGTGATGTAATTAATTTTAGTACTGGTAATGCGACAGCAAAAATTGCTGTAGTTAATGGAGGCTTGAAATTAGAAACAGGAACTGAAGCCAATTCTACAAGTCATATTGTATTAGAAGATGAAACAGTAAGAGGTGATCCATATACAGGAGATAAAGTTGTACAAGAATCAGGAACAGGTACAGAAGATATAACTGATATAAGAATTATTAATAATGGTAATGGTTATACATCTTTACCAGCTTTAACAATAACATCTTCTGGTGGTTCTAGTGCTTCATTGTTAGCATATGGTCCAGAAATTGGTAGAGTTTTAAGTTTAAAAATAATAGAGTTTGGAAGAGATTATCAATTATCTCCATCACCTCCAACTTTAACTTTGCCGACATATTTACTAATTACAGGTATTACAGGTTCTTTTCTTCCTAATCAAACAGTTTCAGCTACTGGGTCAGATGGTTCTACAGCGGTAACTGCAACAATAGTATCATTTAATAATAATACAAATATATTAAAGTTATCTAGTGCTTCAGGAATATTTGGAACTGGTGTTACAGTTACAGGTTCAGGTGGTGCAACAGCTACTATAAAAAGATTTGATCAATCAACTGCAACTTCTACCGTAGGGGCTTTAACAACTACAGACGGTGCATTTATTAGCCAAAAAGGATGGATTTCTGAGGATACAATGAAAGTACAAGATAGTTTATTGTATCAAGATTATTCTTATATTATAAAAGTTGGTACTTCAATTATTGAATGGAGGGATGCTTATACAAAAACATTACACCCTTCTGGTTTTTATTATGTGGGTGAGGTAGCAGTTCAAAGTTCAATAGATGCTCAATTAAGGACTATAACAGGTGTTAATAGTGGAACAACTGCTATTATAAGAAGTGTATTAAAAACAATTTTTATGACTATTATAGGTAGAAGATTAGGAACAGAAGATGATGGAACTTCATTAAGAGCAAATGCAGAATTAGGAGTTTCAGTAGATTTAGATACTTCTACTGTTGAACATTTCCCAGCAAATACAAGGGATGTTACTTTAACAAGACCATCTATTAGTTTTGATTATGTAAGTAGAGTAAGACGAGTTATTAATAATATAAATGTTAAACAAGGATTTGTTTATGCTGGGCCTAGATTAGGAACATTGAATAAATATGCTAATACAGCTTTTGGTACAACATCCTCAGCAAGTGGAATAACTTTTGCTATTTTAAATGATATTAAAATAATAGGTACAAATAGTTCATTAAATGGTTCAAGTGCAATCTTTTTTGGTACATCTACGGAGGATGGTCAGTTACTTAAAACAAATTTTACTATACCAGCAGAAATAACAATTCCATAATAATGGAGTGTAAAAACTTGTATAAATATAGATAAGGAAGAAAAATGCCAGCAATTATAACAAATAAATTTAGAATACACAATGCTGAACAATTCAGCGAATCATTTTCTGAAGCGTCAGCTAATATATATTATCTAGCAATTGGAAGGCCTCAACCATATGGTACTTTAACTAGACCTGATGGAAGAACGGATTATGAAGGAACAGATACAACTCCTATTACCCCAGGAGATAGTATAGTTAATGAATTCAATACATTTGATGATTTATTAGCATCAAAAAGAATAACATCAACAAACGTATCATTTGTTGTCCCTAGAAGAAATTGGGTAACAGGTACTACTTATGATATCTATAGACATGATTATGGGGAATATTTAACGGGTAGTACAACAACAAGAGTTACAGCTAATAGTGGTGCAACAACTTTATATGATTCTACTTTTTATGTTTTAAGTGCAGCTAATAATGTTTACAAGTGTTTAGATAATGATGGTAATACTGCTTCAACAGTAGAACCAACAGGAACTTCAACGTCTGTACTAACAACTGGAGATGGATATAAATGGAAATTTCTATATACAATGTCTGCTTCACAACAAGCTAATTTTATATCTACAGATTTTATGGCAGTTGCTACAAATGGAACGGTGAGTTCTGCAGCTGTTAATGGAGCATTAGATATTGTTAAAGTTAAAACTGCAGGTTCAGCTTATAGTGTTACTGGTGGTGCTACAACTGGAACAATAACAGCTGTACCAATTAGAGGTGATGGTTCTTCTGGAGTATGTTCAGTAACTTTAACTTCTGGTGCTATTACTGCTGTTACAGTAACAACTGCTGGTACAAATTATACTTACGCTTATATTAAAAATGCTGATATATTAGCTGCAACAAATGCTGGTGGCGCTGGTTCAGGTGCTGAATTAGATGTTGCTATTCCTCCAAAAGGTGGACATGGTAAGAATGCTGTAGAAGAATTAGGTGGATTTTTTGTTATGATGAATACAAGTTTTGAAGGAACTGAATCGGCAAGTTCAGGAGATATTTCAGCTGCAAATGATTTTAGAAAAATAGCATTATTAAGAGATCCATTATCTGCTGGTTCAGCTGCTACAGCAACTACTTTAAGGTCAACGTATGCTGTTAAAATTAATACATCACCAACACCTGGTACATTTGTTGTAGATGAAGAAATAAATCAAGCAACAACTGGTGCTGTTGGTAAGGTAGTTGAATGGGATGCAACAAATAAAATTTTATACTATTTACAAACAAGACATAATGATGCTGGTGTGGATTCAAATGGTAACAAAACTGCATTTAGTGGTGCTAATGTTATTACAGGACAAACTTCAAGTGCAACAGGAACTCCAGATGCTTCAACACAAACTGTTAATAGTGTTTCTTTTGTTAGTGGTTATTCAACTCCAGAATTAGATCATGATTCAGGTGATGTTTTATATGTAGAAAATAGAACACCAATACAAAGAGCTACAGACCAAACAGAAAACGTTAAATTGATAGTGGAATTTTAATATAAGGAGAATAAATGGCTTCACCAACTGATTTTAATGTCAGTCCCTATTATGATGATTTTACAGAGTCAAAGAATTTTCATAGAATTCTTTTTAGACCAGCGTTTGCTGTGCAAGCCAGAGAATTAACCCAATCACAAACTTTAGTACAAAATCAAATAGAACAAATGGGAGACCACCTTTTCAAACAAGGTGCTATGGTTATACCTGGACAAGCTTCTATAGATACAAATTATTATGCTGTAAAATTAACATCTAAAGCTGCTTCAACGGTTAGTACCTATGTTAATTATAGTTTAACAGGTGGAACATCTGGTGTAGTAGCGGAAGTTGTTGGTGCTGTGGCTACTGATGGTACAGATCCAGATACTTTATTTGTAAAATATAATAAAACTGGTACTGATAATGCAGCTACAGTTTTTACAGACGGAGAAACAGTTTCTTCAGGATCTGGATATGATGCTGTAGTAAATACAACTGCAACAGGTTCTGCTGCTGGTATTCAAGCAGGTGTTTATTATATTAATGGATTTTTTATTAACGTAGTAGCTTCAACTTTAGTTTTAGACAAATATACCAATACACCGTCTTATAGAATTGGTTTATCAGTTACAGAATCATTTATTTCTTCAGGTAATGATTCTTCATTAAATGATAATGCAGCTGGGTCTTCAAATGCAAATGCTCCTGGCGCTCATAGATTTAAAATTCTTTTAACATTAGCTAAAAAAACATTATCCTCAACCGAAGATACGAATTTTTTTGAAATTGCTAGAGTAGAAAATGGTGTAATAAAAAGTATTGTAAGAAATACTGAATATGCTGTTTTAGAAGAAACATTAGCAAGAAGAACTTTTGAGGAATCTGGAGATTATGTTTTAAGCAATCCTGATTTTGATGTTAGAGAGCATTTATCAAGTGGCAATAATAGAGGAATTTATACTTCAGGTAATGGAGGAGATGCTACAAAATTAGCAGTAGGTATTTCACCTTTTAAATCATATGTAAAAGGTTTTGAAGTACAAAGAATTTCTACAACATTTGTTAATGTAAATAAAGCTAGAAATTATGATGATGCAAATAATAATAAAACAAGATTTACTTTAGATAATTATATTAATGTAACTAATACTTATGGAACTCCTGATATTGGATTTGTTTCTGGAGATGTAGAAGCATTTAAAACTATTAATCTTTATGATACACCAACAAGCGTAAGAGGAACTCAATTATCAACATCTGGTGTAACTGTTCCTCAAATTGGTAGAGCAAAATCACGAGGCTTTGAACATGTAAGTGGTACTGAAACAAATGATATTTTTGCTACCACTTCAATTTTTAGACATTATATTTTTGATGTTGAGATGTTTACTCATCTTAATATAACAAGTAACATAGCATTTACAACAGGAGAAATTGTATCAGGTGCTACATCTGGTGCTACTGGTGTTGCTCAATCTATTTCTACAACTAAATCAACAGCTGTAACTAGTATTAGTGTTGCAAATCCTGGAGTTGTAACTTTATCAAGTCATGGGTTTGTAGATGGTCAACAAATTACACTTTCTGGTGGTAGTTATTCAGTAGGGGGATCTGCTGTAAGTTCGGCTACAGTTTATACAGCTAAAAATACTACAGCTAATACTTTTGAATTATATGATTCTACAGGATTGGCAACTGTTAATGTAACAGCATTTAGTTCAGGACCAACTGCTAAACATGGTGTTGTGGTTGTTTCAAATATTTTAGGCGCTTTCATTGCTGGTGAAGTAATAACAGGCCAAACGTCAAGTAATTCAGGTACATTACAATCAGATAATTATAGTTTTAAGGCTGTAAGAACAAGAGAAGTTTCTGCTGTAAAACAAATTGGTATGGCAGGGTCGCCAACTTATACTGCGGATACTGTATTAACTTCAACGCATGGAGATAATACAGTTTTAACAGGTAATATTTCAATAGCAAATTCAGATGCAACTGTATTAGGAAAAGGAACTACTTTTTTAACAGATTTAAAAATAGGTGATCAAATTACATTTAGTAATAATGCTGGAGGAACAGTTACAGGAACTGTTAAATATATTGATTCAAATAATTCATTAGAATTAACTGCCAATGTTGGTGGTTCAGATGTAACTACTGCTGGTATTGTTACAAAACAAAGAGCAAAATTACAAAATCCAGAAAATAATATTTCATTATTTAAATTACCATATAGTACTGCTAAAACATTAAAGACAACAGCAAATTCTGGCCTTACAGATACTAACTTTAATGTAAGAAGACATTTTACTGCTACATTATCTTCAAATGGTGATGCAACAATAACAGCAGGAACAAATGAAACTTTTACATCATTAGCAAGTGATAATTTTTCAGTTTCTATAATGACAGCAGGTGCTGGTAGTACAGGTGCTGTAGGTGATGTATTAAGTTTATCTGGTTCTAACCATGAAACAGATACTATATTTAATTTAGGAGGTTCACCTACGGGTAAAACTTTAACAGTAGATTTTGGTGCAAATTTTCAAGGACATAAAGTTAAAGTTCTTGCGACAGTAAGTAGGTCAGTTGCTGGGTCAAAAACAAAAACATTAAATTCAAATTCAACTGTAGCGATTTCAGCTCAAGCAACAATAGAAAGTGGAACTGTAGGATTAGGAAAAGCAGATATTTACCAAATTAATTCAGTTTATATGGCACCTAATTTTAGTACAGCTGCTACTACTGGACATACAAATATTACTACTCGTTTTAATTTAGATAAAGGTCAAAGAGATAATTTTTATGATATTGGTAGAATTAAATTAAAGCCAGGTCAATTAGTCCCAACAGGAAGATTATTAATTAATTTTGATTATTTCTCTCATGGTTCAGGAGATTATTTTGATGTTGATTCTTATTCAGGTGTTGTAGATTATGAAAATATTCCAAATTATACATCGGATACTACTGGAACAAAATATGAATTAAGAGATATATTAGATTTTAGACCTAGAGTAGATGATGCTTCTACAATTAATTCAGGAGCAGCTGAAGACCGTTCTTATAATGGTGCTGGTGCTTCAACTGTAGATATGGTAGAATTTGGGGCAGATGTAACTGCTGATTTAGAATTTTATTTAAATAGAATAGATAAAATCTTTATTACAAGAGAAGGTGAATTAAAAGTTTTAGAAGGTGCTTCAGCTTTAAATCCATTAGAACCTGGTGAATTGGAAGGCCATTTACTTTTAGCAACCTTAACTGTTCCTTCTTATACTTTAAATACCGATGAAGTAGAAATTAAAAAAGAAGATAATCAACGATATACAATGAGAGATATTGGCCGTTTAGAAAATAGAATTAAAAATATAGAATATTACACTCAATTATCTTTATTGGAACAAGACGCTCAATCATTACAAATACAAGATAGTGATGGCTTTGATAGATTTAAAAATGGTTTTGTAGTAGATAATTTTGTAGGACATAGTGTTGGTGATGTAGGAAATAATGATTATAAAGTTGCTATGGATAGAGGTAGAGGAGAAGCTAGAACATTATTTAATGAAGATGTTGCTGAGTTAGCTGAAATTGATGAAGATGGTACAGCTATTTTAGCTGCTGATAGGACATTAGCTGGTTATGCTAAAACAGGAGATTTAATAACATTACCTTATACAGAAACGGCTGTTATTGAACAACCATTTGCAACTAAAACAGAAAATTTAAATCCATTTTTAATATTTGATTGGGTAGGAACTATAGATTTGGATCCTCCTGTTGATGAATGGAAAGAAACTAGGGTTGCTCCAGAATTGGTAGTTAATCTTGCAGGTTCTTTTGATAATATGGTAAGAGATTTGGGACTTAATAATGCAACAACAAGTGAAATTCCTGTTGGTACAGAATGGAATGAATGGCAAGATCAATGGTCAGGAAATCCTAGAACAAATACAACAACAAGTGGTAATCAAAGAATTACAACTACATCGGAAGATGTGGTGCAAACAAGAGGTGGAATAAGAACAACAATTATACCACAAGCGCTTAGACAAAGTTTAGGTAATAGGGTAATGTCTGTAGCGTTTATACCTTTTATTAGAAGTAGAACGGTAAGTTTTACCGCTTTTGGAATGAGACCTAATACTAGAATTTATCCTTTCTTTGATAATATTGATATTACTGCTTATGTAACACCAAGTGGTGGTTCATTAGGTGGTAATGTAGTAACAGATACTAATGGTTCTGTAACAGGAACATTTGCAATACCTGATCCAAATACAACATCTAATCCAAGATGGCGAACTGGTAAAAGAGTTTTTAGATTAACTAGTTCTTCGGTTAATTCGGTTGATAGAACAGCTGTAGCAACATCAGCGGAGGGGGATTATGATGCAAAAGGATTATTAGAAACAACATCGGAAGCAATTGTAGCTACAAGAGAAGCTCAAACAGTAAGAACAACAGTAACTGGAAATAGAACAACAAGCAGAACAGTTAGTAGAAGTGTTCAACAAATAAATAGAGATCCATTGGCACAATCATTTAGTATTGATGTGGAAGATGGTGTTTTTGTTACAAGTGTTGATGTATATTTTGCTACAAAAAGTTCTACAATTCCTGTAAAAGCAGAAATTAGAAATATGGTAAATGGATATCCAGGAACAACGTTAGTTCCTTTTGGAAGAAAATGGTTAAATCCTGGTTCAGTTAATGTTAGTACAGACGGAACAACTGTAACAACATTTGCTTTTGATTCACCTGTATATTTAAGAGAGAACATTGAATATTGTTTAGTTTTAAAATCAGATTCATCCGATTATACAGTATATACTGCTAGATTAGGAGATACAGTTCTTAATTCTGATAGGACTGTTTCTGCTCAACCAGCAGTTGGAGTATTATTTAAATCTGCTAATAATAAAACATGGACTGCTGAACAAATGGAAGATTTAAAATTTACATTAAAGAAAGCTGTATTTACAACTGGAACGGCTACACTTACACTTGCAAATGCTACTTTACCTAGTAAGACTTTAGCAACTAATCCTATTAGAACATTTAATGGTTCTGCTGATGTAAGAGTTTATCATAAAAATCATGGAATGCATAGTACAACTGATAATGTAACTGTTGCAGGAATTAGTTCAGGTACATATAATGGAATAGCACATTCAGCTCTTAATGGAACATATACAACAATTAAAAATATAACTTTAGATAGTTATGATATTACTTCAGGTGGAACAGCTAGTGCTACTGGAGATGTTGGCGGTTCAGTTGTAACAGCTACACAAAATAGATTATTTGATGTTTTACAACTTCAAATAGGCCACGTTATACATCCTGCAACATCACTTTCAACAGTATTAAGAACAACAACAGGTAAATCAGTTCATGGTTCAGAAACACCTTTTAGTTTAGAAGCTACAAGTAATTCTACGTCTGCTGTATTGGGAGACAATATGTATTTTACAGTTCCGAGAATGGTTGCAAGTGAAATTAATGAAACTAACGAAATGGCAGGTTCTAAATCTATTTTTATTGATCTAACTTTTAGTTCAACAAATGCAAATTTATCACCTGTTATAGATTTAAAACGTGTTAATGTATTCGCTATTTCAAATAGGTTAAATAATCCTATTGTATCATCAACTGATACTTTTACAGGTGACAATAGTGCTACTGCATTTACACTTTCAGGAACACCAGCAAGTGTTCACTTGTTAGCTGTTCATAAAAATGGAGAAAAATTACAAGCGGTAGTTGATTATACTGTTTCAGGAACAACTTTAACTATGGCTACTGCCCCAGCAACAGGATCAAAAGTAGTTGCAAAAATTACTAATACAGTTGACTATGAAGATGACACAGTAATAGAAGGTGCTTCTTCTGCTGGTTCGTACATTACAAAATCAGTTAACTTAGCAAATCCATCAACTGCATTGGATATAAGAGTGGCAGCTAGTGTAAGATCAAGTTCATCTATATTAGCATTCTTTAGATCAACTGGTGGTGAAGAAACTAGAAGAATTGAAGACATTCCATTTACACCATTTAACACTACTGGAATATCTGATTCTACAGTAGTAGCTTCAACTGGTGACCAAGTTTTAGATATTGATTTTAAAGATTATAAATTTAGTGCATCTAGTTTACCAGAGTTTACATCTTTTCAAACTAAAATTGTATTTAGAGGAACCAATTCATCTTATACAGCAAGATTAAAAGATTTTAGAGCTGTAGCATTGGCGATATAATGAGTAGAGAAGTTAAGGTAGAAGGATTTTCACATTTAGTTAGAGATATGAATTCTAACGCTGTTGTGAATACAAATAGTAGTGAATATAGTTTGTACATAAAAAGATTTAGAGCAAGAGAAGAACAAAATGATGTTTTAAGAAATACTGTAAAGGAGATAAATAGTTTGAAACAAGAATTATATGAACTTAGGAAAATATTGAAAGGTATAACTAACAACTAAAATGGCCATAAGAAATATAGCAACAAGCGATACACTAGAAACATTTAGAACAGAATTTAATGCTGAGGCAATAAATTTAGGTGATATTGCTACACTAGATTCAAATTTAACAGCAACTACTATTGTAGGTTCGGTTAATGAAATTTATTCTACTGCGATTGTAGGTAAAAAGGGAGGAACGAATTTTACAGGAAGTTTATTAATAGGTAGTACAACAACAGGAACTTTAAGTAATGCTGATAGAAATGTTGGAATAGGTACAAATGGTGGTTTATGGGCAATTACTCAAGGTGATGACAATGTAGCAGTAGGTTATCAATCAAGTGCATTGCTGACTACTGGTTCAAAGAATACAGCAATTGGTTCTGCTGCTGGTTATGCAATAGCAACTACAAATGAAAATACTACAATAGGTTATGTATCTGGTATTTTTGGAGTAGGTAATTATAATACACTACTTGGTTCAAAAGCAGGACATGGTTTACTAGCAGCTGATTATAATACTTTACTTGGAAAAAGTTCGGGTGCAAATATAACTACTGGAGATGGTAATGTAATTATTGGAACAGTAAATGCCGCTTCAGCAACAGGTGATAGACAATTAAAAATTGCAGGGTATGATGGCACAACAACTACAACATGGATAACAGGAGATAGTTCAGGAAATGTAACTTTTCCAGCTACGGTAACTGCTACTACATTTTCAGGAGATGGATCTTCTTTATCAGGTATTACATCATTAGCTAATAATGCAGTAACAGAAGCAAAAATAGCTGATAATGCAGTAACAGAAGCAAAAATAGCTGACAATGCAGTAACACAAGCACAAATGGCTGATGATGCAATAGGATATGATGAATTACAAAATGTACAATCATTAATTATTTACGCTTCAGCTCCAACAACCGCAACTGCTAATTGCAATGGTGCAATAAGTAGCAGTACAGCTTTAGTTGTTGATGGCAATAGTGGTACGATTGCAGTCGGTATGATTGTTTCAGGAACAGGAGTAGAAACTACTAATCCACCTAGTGTGATTACAGTTACCGATCAAAATAATTTAGTTTTAAGTCATGCACAAACCATTGCTAATGATGTGGCTTTAACATTTACACAATCGTTAAAGATATTGCGTACGGCTGGAGATGCTTAATAAAGCATTATGGAGATATTATGGCAGTTAGAAAACCGATGTATTATGATTCAGGTAGTTTGAAAGAAATGACAACTGCTATGGTGAATCAAATAGTAGATCAAACTGTCTATCAATATTCTTTAAGTCCTTCAGTTGCTTTAAGTGTTGTATCTTCTGGTGGTAGTTTAGGTACGTTAGCAGATACAAGATTACAAGCAGGTGCTGTTTCTAATAGTAGTACTGCTTTTCCTAATGAAGCAACAACAGCAGAACCTTCAACAGTAATAGTTAATTTTGCCAAAATAACATCAGCAGATGCTAGTGTATCTCCGACAGCAGATACTGGAAAAACTTGGCCAATTTATTTAACGTCTGTTTATACAAATTTACTTACTTATTCAGAACAATTTGATAACGCTTATTGGTCAAAGCTTAGAGCAACCATAACAGCGGATGCAACCACAGCTCCTGATGGTACTACAACAGCGGACAAACTTATTCAAGCAGCAGGACAA
>Ga0310121_10004056_pt1 | contig 13107 bp, 13 predicted proteins | sample CB27_Tmax_986_MG_FD_203504 | JGI IMG/M metagenome (GOLD analysis project Ga0310121, IMG submission 203504) | Marine microbial communities from Western Arctic Ocean, Canada - CB27_Tmax_986 | ecosystem: Environmental > Aquatic > Marine > Oceanic | place: Canada: Western Arctic Ocean | collected... | reverse complement strand
CCTTTATCCCAAATCTTATCTACAAATTTTTGAGCTTTTGCACCAGATTTGAATCTACCAAGTACTTTACCATCTTGATCCTTCACAGTATAATTACCCTCTTTCCACGGTGCAATTTCATCAAGTTTAACTTCTTCGGTTCTGACACGTTTCAGTTCATCTTCTAAGTCAAGCTCAATCTTCATCAAGGCTTCCGATCTTTTTAAACTTTTCTTGAATTCAACGGCTGCCTTAGCTATTTCTTTTTTACCCACAGACAGTTTCTTGACTTTACCACCCTTTGCGATAAAAGCGGCAATTTCCTTGTCATATATCGATTTCCCCTCATCAATCTCAACTTCTTCCATTGCCTGTTTGGTGGCAGTGGCATACATAACCTTCTTTGCGTCATCACCATATCTATCTTTGAAACTTTGTAACTTTGGCTTTAACTTTTTGACGATTTCTTCTCTTTCTGCCATTTCATCATCAGTCATTTTTCTTTCTTCTACTTCTTCTTTTTTTTCTTTAGCAAGAAGTTCAGCAATCTTGAGTAGTGTATCTTTATCTGATTTGGAAATCATAGACATCTGTTTGTCTCTTGCAATCTTTTCAAGAGATTTTGCATATTCTTTGGTAGACTCATCAATCTCTTTACCTTCAACATAACCAGTAGATTTATCTTTTTTGGGATGTTGATTTGGATAGCCATGTTTCTTTATCATTTCTTTCTTCTTTTTCGTTCCAACATATGCTTCCTTTTGAACCAATTTTTTATAGTAAGGATTAATATTCTTATACATCCAATCATAATCTACCTTTGAAGTTTGTCCTTGTTTTTCATTACGTTTCAAAATCTCTTCAACCTTTTTTACTTCGGCTGGAGTACCAAAGGCTTTTGCAAGAAGTAGATAATTTTCAGTATGGTAGTTCTTATCCTCATTCTTATCATACTCTTTTTTGAGTTTCTTGAGGTTGACTGCTTCATCAAGTTCAACTTCTTCATATTGTATTTCAGGAATTCCACCTTTTCTAAATGATTTCTTCAAGGCCTTTTCCGCTTTCTTTTTATCTTTTTTATCTATGACTATCTGACCTTTTTTGTCGATGACTGCCTCTATTCCCGCATCATCCAATGCCATCATAGCTTGTAATTCCTGACTCTCTTTTATATTTTTCTTTTCTGACAGGAATGTTTTGAAAGATTTCTTTTCCATGTTGTTTACCTCTTCTTTGAGAAATTTAGCATCGGCTTTCCAATCAGTTTCTAGGAATTCCAGTAATTTTGATTTCATGTAACCATCATCAGTCCATATTCTAGCATCTTTTTGTTCTTTCAAGAGAAACAGCGCTGCAGCATAGTTTACAAACCTACCGGCTGGAGTCTTTTCCAATATTTTTCGCATCTTGAACACCATACGATGTAACATTGTGTATGCTGCCTTTTCTTTAGTGGATTCTAATTCAGAACTTCTTTTGAGAGCTTTACCCTTTTTATCAATTATGCCTAATTTATATGCAGAAGTACTTTCATACTTCATGGTGAGAAGGCGAAGAAACCTAAACACAAAATATAAATCAGCACCTCTTGATGCTTGTCCAATTATACTACTTAATGATGGCATTTAACTCTCTTCATCAAATTTTCTTAAACTGTCAATGACACCTTGATCCATTAAGATATCTGTTACTAGTATTTCTTTTCCATTTATGGACTCTATCTTGTCTTCGGGCATGAATTTTAAATAAAACAAGAATGTTTTAAGTACAGGCCAGAATTTTTCATCCAATTTAAAGAATAAAATTCTGGTTGCAGCTTTGGTCTGAAACACATTGAAGAACACGATGATATGGTTCAACAATAATCTTTCTTTTAATTCTCCACCTAAAAAGTATTGATTGAAGAGCCTTTTGATATACTTGATTTTTCTCAAGTCATCGTTAAACTCTTCAACCTCTACACATTGGGGATTATCATAATGTTGCATCGCATAGAGAAGAAAATTCTTCTCGTTCAAATCATCAAAGTTCAATCAACTACCTCATGTATTATGCTACAGCAGGTGCAGTCCCAGCTGGTTGAGTATAATCAGCTATCCACAATATATTTGCGGTTGTACCACTACCGACAGCTGCAGTCATTCTTATTCTTGTACCCTTAGTTGCATTAGCAGCAATTGTTAATACATCTCCACCACCAATATCAGAACCGGCAGTTGCTACTGTAATTCCGTATGCATGAATTATACTATCTGAAGCTGCACATGCGATTGTAAATGCCGAACCATTGTTGGCTTCTACAACGAAATCAAAGAACACACCTTCAGAATCCGCTCCAACGGCAGGAAGAGTGATAGTAGCAGCATAAGAACCAGAACTATTATTAACTTTAATTAGAGCACCAGATTCCTTATCTGTTAATGTAACTGCTTTGTTTCCACCAGATGCATCAATATCAATAACTGGTCTTCGGAATCCAAAGCCCGGTTTTCTTGTTACTGCATCTGTATCAGTCAAAGCTTTAGCACCATCAAAAACTCTAGCAACTTCTGTTCCATCATACTGTGATAGAGTCATATCAAATACATCAGTAAGAGCTTGAATGTTTGCATCTTGTGAAGCCAAACCAACTTTGATGTCTGTGGCTTTCAATGTAATATCTCCATCAGCAACAACATCTAAGTGACTATCGGCAGACTGTTGAATATATGTAGCAGCGTCACCGAATTGTAACTGAGTTGTTCCTACACCAGAATCATCTGACAAGAGTAATCCAACATTATGAACATGGGTAAGTGTAACTTCTCCATCATCACCGAATGCAATAACTGCAGCATCAGCAAGGAAAAGATCACTAAATTGTCTTGTTGACGATCCAAGATATGCACCATCTTGAGCATCAGCAATAATTCCAGCTGCTACCGTTACTACTCCAGTAAGAGTAGAAGCACCAGATACATCTAGAATACCATTAATATCAATCGTTGTTGCGGTAAGATCAATTTCAGATGGAGCAGCAATCGCTGTTACACCAGAACCGGCACTTGCAATATACTGATCATAGTTAGAACCATCTTCAAAATAAATTTTACGAGTACCATTTAATACTAACCCATTATCTGCATAGTGCGTCAGAGTGACATCGTTACCATCACCAAATCCAAGAACACACGCATCTGAATCTAATTTGAGATCGTTACTTATGTTTACTGAAGTTGAAGCGTTAATGTCAACGATTGGGCCTGTAATTTCTACTTCAACATCACCATCAATGTCTAATTGACCATCTGTTGATTGTTGAATAAAAGTAGCGGCATCACCAAACATTAATTTGGTTACACCTACACCAGAAGCATCTGAAAGTGTAAGTCCTACATCTGCTGTGTGAGTAAGAGTAACCTCTCCATCATCACCGAATGCTACTACAGCACCATCCGCGAGAAAGAGGTCACTAAATTGTAGAGAAGAAGAACCTAAAGCGGCTCCATCTTGAGCAGCTGGAAAAATCCCAGCTGTTGCAGTTACTGCTCCTGTGAGAGTACTTGTTTGTCCCACATAGAGTTTCTTTGCCATTGAGACACCACCTGCCGTTCTAACAGCTCCTGCACTAGATGTAGCATCGGTGGCATCAGTTTGTAATACATTTACTGGTATACTTCCAAAAAGATTATCAATGGATAATTTCTTTGAAGTTGATGCGTCCGTATCTACTATCGCGAGTACATCTGCAGATGCGACATCAGCGGCGGCCAGTGATGCGAGTTCTGAGAACTTTACGTCAGCCATAGTTTAATTCCTTTAGTTGAGTTTGCCATCTTTTTCCGATTCTGGTTTATTAGGTTCGGGCTCTTCTGGCGGTTGTAATTTACTAATAAAGTAGTCACAAGTTTGAATTGCTCCTCCCATTGCTTGTACTTGACTTTTTATTTGTTCGGCGTTTGTTTGTAATTCTTGTAAACGCTCTACTAATATTTTTCTATCACCCTCTAATCTTGTCTTTTCTGTAGTGAATTCTTCTAATTTTAAATTCTTTTCTGCCATGATATACTCCAAAGTATAAGGGGGGGCTCAGAAGAACCCCCCAAAGTTCATAATTAATTTTACGCCGGCTTACGCCATTGTCAAAATGAGAGAGGTTGATACTGGAGCAACCCCACTAGCCATGCCAGTAACAATCCAGCCTCTAGTAGTTGTGTATATAAAAGAAACAGTATCTCCTACATCAGTTAATGTAACAGAAGCATAACCAGTTTTAGTAGCTGGTGTGATTACTGAGATTCCACCACCATCAACATCAAGAACAATAGTCAACATTTGACCTGCGACTCCATTTGCAAGTGCTGGAGTTGTAGCAGTACCACCTGTAGTCATCAATATTAGACCACCTGTAGCTGTTAGAGTACTTGTCGCTGATGTATATGCTTGAATACCAGTTCCAGTAAAACCAAGAAAAGATGGTATTTTATTAACTACGTTGGCTACTGTGATCTTCTTGTTAGAAGGACTTGAGGCAGGACTATCTACTACATGAAAGAGATCATCTGTAGACAGAGCTGTTGCTGCCGTGAGGGCAGTTATTTTTTTGTCGGCCATTTTATTCCTTTAGGCTTATGTGACGGGACTCGCCACCGTTAAGGTAAATGTGCTAAGATTCCGCTCTTGCGAAAGATGTCATCCTAGACACGTTATATAGTGAACTATTCACTAATCTTTATATTTATCAATTTCCGTGAGGATAAGTTGATAATTTTCTTGACTTGTATCATTTAAGTACTTTATATGTTCCTTTAATTTTACTAAATCGTCACCTACTTGTGCTCTAGCTTCTACTATAACACCAATATAGGGGTCAAAATTTAAATTTTCTGCAAGGGTTTCGACTGCAGAAGAACTAGGCTCCTCCTTTATAGAAGGAGCCGGAGTCACTCTCTTTGAGAGAATTTTCAGTCTTTCAGATTTCACCCTTTTAAGAAGGTCTTTTTTATTGTGCCTTCTATCCAACTCTATGTCCAACTCTTTACGAGCAAAGGACTCAAGTTGTTTCTTAGACATCGAATCTATGTCTACCATTATCATCTCCATTATTTAATTAAAGTTTACTCATCTGGTGTTGCGAGATCTTCTCCATCACCAGTTATACTTGATGCTGCAACTAAGGTTTCGTAATGAACTCTACCAGCTCTTCCACCAGTACCTATAGTTCTTTTAACCCAACCAAGATGAGCACCCATCATGTCTCGTTGTCTACCTAAAGCATTACCACTACCTGCATCACCAACACCTAATGTTGACGCTGCTGTTGCAGTCTCACCTTTTAACTTTTGGTTATGATCTGAACCATCTGAAAGTGCAATTATTGCTCCACCTTTGGTTGCTCCAAGTTGAAGTGTAGTAGTTGAACCAAGAGTTACAACATAGTAGTATGCTGCATCAGTAAGTTCAGCAATTGCTGTCCTAGAATTTCTATCATACTGAACGCGATCACCAACTATTAGACCATGTACACCTGTACAAGTAATCATACCATTTGCAACAACACCACTTTCTGCATTAAATAGATGATCTTCTTGTGCAACTGTTACTGTAGGAGCTGATACATAATCCGATCCAGCAGTTGTTATTGTGTAACTATCAACTTTTCCAGCCGAAAGAACTGCTGTTGCAGCTCCAGTTTGTCCAACAAGAGTATGATTTCCTGCTGTTCCACTAACTCCTGTGATACTCTGTAAACCAGTAGCTGGTATTCCGATACCGTTGTTTGCAGTAGCTCTTGCAAAAGTGTCATACAAATGAATTGCAGATGTATTTGCTTGTCTGGCAAACACAACATCGTTATTTGATAAATCACCGCCAGGAACTGCACCAGAAGCTGATCCAGTTTTAGCTGAATAACTACCGCCTGGGAAGTTATAATACCTCAAGTTTGTTCCTGTTGCTGGTAGAGGATCAAGTACAATTGCATCAGTAGCTGCAACCACTACCGAAGCACTCGCAGCATCAAATGCATGAGCTGTAGGTTGTGTAATAGTTACAGTTGGAGCTGATGTATATCCTGCACCACCTTCGTCTGTATCCTGTCCTGCACCACTATAAGTATTTTTCTGATTAGTGATGGCTACGACATCATCTCCACCTGCCATTGCCTCAGCACCAGAGAATCCGTAAATTCCAAGTGTTGCTAAAGTATGACCAGTTCCATCATCTTTTGTGATCTTGATGTGTCTTGGAAGTTTCATTCTTGTGACATCTTTGTTAGAAGCCGTACTACCTTCGTATACTCTATCTACTTCTAGTGAAGTTTCACTAGCTACAGAGACTACTCTGTAAAGTTTAGAGTCAAATCCTACAAGAACATCTCCCACCTGAACACCATCTGTAACGTATGTCGCAGCAGGTGAACCAGCAGCTAACGTAGCGTCGTCATTAGTCCAAGTAGATTTTTGTGTTAGGGTCGCCCCATCGTTCATTCCCCACATTGACATTGTTTTCTCCTATTTAAAATTAGACTGATACTCAGCCTTGTTGGGCGGTAAAATCAGGCCGCCGCCTTAAATTGTTAATGGGAAACTGATCTTCCCCTATAGTTATTTATAAGATTATTGTTTATCTTTACTATAATGTTTTCTTAGAAAGGTCATACCTATAGACTCTTTTCCTTCATTTAATCCATAATCATCTAGAATTTCTTCCAAATCGGTATCACTTACACGATTCTTACTGGCAAGGTCATCCATTTTGTCTTTAAATTTAACTTTATCTCTTGTGGACATCCTTTTCCAATGGTGTTGAACCTTTTTAGCAGCATCTTCAATCGGTTTATCATTACCCTCATCAATCTCAACTTCTTCTCCAAAAGTTTCAAGTAATGATGGATCTTCTTTAATATGGTCTTGCCACTTAACATCTTCTACCATTTTCATTGCAAACGCCTGAGTCTTCATAAATCCACCCTTATCTTTAATCATTTCTTCAAACTTCTTCTTGGTGGCTGGTTTCATAGCGTCATACACTGCGACCATTGCTGATGCAGTAAATGTATCAACTATTGCTTGACCTGACTTGAACATAACTGTTTGATGTTGTTTATCCTTAATAATCTTTTTCAGAGTTTCTATTGTCGCTGGATATGCAGTTCCTTTTTCATTGAGTACATCTGAACCTTTTTCTACATCTTCATGTGGATGTTTATGTGGTTTTGTTCCTTTATGTTCATCTAACTGTTGAGTTTTTTTTTGAGTATTCTCATGAACTTTTCTGAGAGCATCTAACCAAACACTTTTCCTGTGAGGATTTCTGTGTAGATTTTCTACTTTTGGTTCAGTATCAATATCTTCTTCTTTACCACCCTCTGCTTCAGTTGAATCGGGCTCTTGTTCTTCCTCTTCTTCTTCATCAGCTTTGTCTTTGAGTTTTTGAACCACTAGGTCTGCAATCTTGTCAATCTGGTCTTCAGAAGGTTCATCCATATCTACTTCATCTTCTCCCTCTTCTTCTGGCTCTGTCTCGGGCTCGTCTTGGTCACCTACAGGAGCTTCATCCTCATCTTCTTCTTCATCCTCAGCTTCCATTCGTGATTTGACTCTTTTACCCAAATCTTCTTCCTTTTCTTCAACTTCAACTTCTTCACTACTGTCATGTTTCCAATCTTTTTCAATTTCGTTGAAGAATTTCTTTTTATCTTCATCGGAGAGCTCAGCTGGGCTTTTCACTCCGTATTTCTTTAGTTTACCAGCAAAGAACTTCATATAGTCTTCTTTATCACCTGGCTCTTCAGCAACCTCTTCAGAATCCTTTTCTTTGAGCTTCTTCTGAACTTCCTTCATAATCTTTGCATGTTCTCGTTTTTGCTGTTTATCGTTTTTAAGTACGTCTGCAATGACGCTCAATACATCAGCCATTAGTTTTCTCCTGTTCAGTAGTAGTTGGTTCTACGGTGGTTGGTTCTTCTTTTGCCACTTCTTCTTTAGTAGTTTCTGGATGCATAATTTTATGTGCTGCGACTGCAACATTTTTTAAATGGTCAAATGGTGATTTTCCAAAATATCTTGTATCTACTTTAGGTGACATTTTTTTCCTTTGGTTCATAATGAGCAACAAGTTTCATCAATGCAGGAGCTAACATAGACCATTTCTGTTGAATTTTCAGAATATCTATATTTTTCTCTGCTGCCTTTTGAATGAGTTGTGTTGCTTTCTTATGTGTAATTTTCAATTTCTTTTTAATAAAATTTATAATTTCTAAATCTTTTTCTTGGATATCTTGAGGTGATTCTTCTTGGATTGGTATCTCTTTTTTTATCAAAGAGGGGTAATCTCCAAATTCTAAAGTTTCACTAATCCTACTAATATATTTATAAATAAACGAATTGTCAATATGCTCTATATTGTCAAGATTGTCCATAAATTTTGAATATTTCTTACTTAACTGTTCCATGTGAAACAAATCTTTTTTATTAATTTTTTCCTCTACTAGCCATTCATTTCTATATTCTAGGAATTCATCAAGAGCAATTATAGAACTTTTTAGATAAAATTCTTTCTTTTTGGGGAAATATGAAGCTTCAAACATAGAATTTACTATTTCATCCATAACATTATAAGCTTCTTCTGAAGTGTGCAAATATTTTGTTGTATATCCATCATATGTAATTTGGTTAGTTTCATCTAATTCTTTTATGAGAATTTCAGGTAAATCTGGATTAAAATCAATATTTTTCCACTTACTACCCTCTTTAATTACATCTAATCTCTTAGCTTTACGAATATCATTGAGCATATTCTTGGTGTCTGAATCTGATAATGAATCGGGTGTTCCCACACGAAATGCCTTGTAATCTCCCTCAACAGCAGCTTCTCTCATCTTTGAAGCTGACATTCCTTCTACTCCTTCAGAATCGGGGTCACGTTCACCTGCACTTACTACTTTAATTTTATCAAAATCATAGAAACCATGTTGTTTATCTTCTCCATTATATTTGTCTAACATAGTTTGAAAATCCCTTACTCTATCACTCCCTACCACCATAACGAGATTACTATAATTTTCATCATGAAGTTCTGAAGCAATCTCAAGTGCCGTTTTACCTGTACTAGCAATGATGTTCCTTGAATGTTTTGGAAACATCTTTTTCATGTACTTGATTCTTTGAGCCTGTGATAGCGGATTCTTTTTATTATCTTGTGAGTGACTTGGATATACAAAATAGTCTCCACCTTCAGTTTTAGAGACTGCTTGAACAGCTGTAATGAGTTTTTCGTGGCCAACTGTAGGTGGATTGAATCTACCAAAGGTAAAAACCACAGTATCACCTTTTTTTTCTGTCATGAATTTTTGATATGTTTTCATTTTTACTCTATTATACTAAAACTATTATTGCTACACCCTGTCCAATAAGACCATAAAGTATGTCTTTTAGTGAGAATGAATGATTTTTATTTTTAGAATCCCATAATTCTTTAAGAATTGTTGCTATAAGTCCAAGAAATATTAATGGTGACCAAATCCAATGTCCTATTACAGATAGTGTAAATGACCAGAAGAAATGTAATTGTTCTTCTTGATAACTATAAAGTAACTCTATTATATTATTGAGTGTCTTCATATACTGTAAACCATTGTAGTAATTGTTTTTCCCCTGTAAATTCTGCTTTAACTATTGGCCAGATGTTCCATGTATTTAAGACAGCATTTTCACCACCTCTACATAACATGGTACTTCCATTTTCTTGTGTTAAACGTACCACATCTACCATTTTTGATTCTATTTCGCCCAATTTTTCGCTGCATTAAAGTTTTGATGTGCAAATTCAAGCCGGTCTACCAACTTGACTGCTTTTCCTAAATGGTCTATAGCTACAAATCCTTCTGGTTGTGTGACCTTATACCCACTACTAGTACGAACAAAGGTAGATGCAACACCCTTCGCCTTCTCTAACTTACGAATAATCATGTCTTTTGCGTCTACAAGAAGGTTTTGCATATCAAATACTGTTACTAACTTACTGGAATTTGACCGAAAAAATTTCATCAATCTATCCATATTCTGTTGTTTAATCTCTTTGTTCTGAGCTCTTTTTACCTTGTCTACTTTTTTCTTAGATTCATCATAAACATAAGCAATCAATCCAGCAGTGTGTTTTTTAGTATTTGTAATCTTCTCACCAGCTCGGACTTTTGTATTGTTATAGGTCTTGACTAGTATCTTGAGTTCTTCATTTTGAGAAATCATTCCTAAGAAACTGGAATCCATCTTACGAAAAGTTCTCCCTGCATCCGAAAGAATATTAGTTATATCGGATGTTTCATCTTTATTGAAATTGATAGTTCCAGAAGTATCTTTGTATTCTGCGTCTGAGAACCATACTCCAGCATTCTTGTCTAATCCTCTCAAATTAACAGAGAATGACGCAGACATATCTTCCATTGTTTTTCCACTATAAGTAGTATGAAAAACAATCCCCATTGTTGAAGATAATATCCGCGACGCACTCTTAATAGGTACTGCGTATACGATTGTATTTGGTTGAAATGTTATATAACTTTCTCCATCTATAGTTTCTTTCTTTAAGTCACTTTGAGTGAACATCATGTCACCCTGAATGACCTCTTTTATGCCCAATTTTGACAGTTCGGTGAGTGCTACCTTTAGTTTTTGGTTAAGACCAGAGCTCGGATGATTCCGATCAATGTCATCATGGGAATAATTGATCTTCGCATTCTTATTGAACACTCCTTTTGTGCCCACAAAGAACTGACCATTCTCAGGGTTAATTCCTGCGAAGATGGCTGGGGCGCCATCCCACTTTACCGTCACGTTAACGCTGGATTTTGCATTTCCAGCGAGCATATCTCTTAGGGACTGCAAGAAGTTAATCGCTCCTCGCGTTCCCACTATACCATTATTTAGAACCTCATCTTCTAGGTGTTCTAAATGTAAATTTTTCTCTTCTGTAAGGAATCCATCAAATGTAAACACTTACCACTCCTTAATCAGTTCTTTTTCTACTTCTGGTTTCATCGTAAAACTAGACCCACTAGAAGTAGTAAAATTTAACAGAAGATATTTTGTTTTAAACGTAGGATTTTCTCCTTCGTTATCCAGACCAGACATTAAATATAACTGGGTCACGTTATGTCCTTCTAAACCGTATGTTGATGCTGTTGCTTTTGATGGAGTTATTTGTATTACTATGTACGGTTGATCAAGTTTCACATCATAAACATCTTTTTCTGCCTGAGCATGGAATGATGGTTTAGTTCCGAGATAATGTGATCCACCATTATGTCCATATACAATCCATAAAGGAAGAAGAGTTTTCCCAAATTTAGCTTCTGTTTTTACATCAGCAACAAATGTCATAGCCACATCGACTACGTTTTGTTGTGTTTTAATATTTTTAAGAAGATTCTTTAAAATAACATTAATTGCATTATATGCTGTGTAATGTGATGCCACTTTAAGTAATAAAAAGAAGTCCTTTGTAGTTAAATCTCCATCTCTCCAATTTGGATTTTCTAGTTTTTCAATTATTTTCTTGGCTTGTGCTGCAAATTTTACTTCATCAAGTTTTGCAGCAGCATCTGTTGTCATAAGTTTTACTGCTTCACGTGCACCAGTAAACTTTGCTGATTTTTTTACATTTAATTCATCTACATTCTTTTTAATTTTATCATATTCCTTGTTTACCATTCCAGAAGATAATTGTTTTTCAAAAGCTTTGAACCTTTTAAGAATTCCTGTTCGTTCTCCATCGGTTAATTTTATTGGTTCTTCTTTCTTTTCTACAAGATATCCTTCACCTAAATTTCTCACTCCCGCAATCTTTATTATGTCATTTACATTATCTAATACTGGATTAGAAGACATAACCTTACGGGCTAGTTTAACTGCTCCACCAACTAATTTTCTTAATTTTCCAGATGCCCAATCTACTAATTTTTTGATTGATCCCTTAACTTTGTCAACTATACCTTTAAAGACATCAAATAAACCCTCATCCAATAAAATTTGATCTATTCGGTCATCAAAACCGTATGATACTCCCAAAAAATTACCGCGTTCTCTGAGAATATCTTCCATTGGCAGATCAACGATTTGAGCAGAATATCCATCCCCCGCATACTTCATTCTTAAAAAATCACCTATTTTTCCGATTCTTGCATCATCTATTCCTTTTTTTAATGAAACTTGGAACCATTGGATTGATTTATCTTTAGTCGATATCATTCCTTTAACAGTATCATCCCATATAAGATCAACATCTGCCTTCAATGCCTTGGATAGGCCTCCTGCATCTCCTTTGGTGATAAAAACAATATCTGCGGTATTTTGTTTACCAGCGCCTTCTTTCCAGCGATCTGAAGTTATGTCATAATACTTTGGGCCAAGTTTTTCGTGTATTATCTCTAACCCCGAACCCCAATTCGTAATTTCTTTTATTGTTTTTACATCAGCACCGACCATTTCAATAGCATCAATAATCCAAGCGACACTATAACCATTAGTTGTCTCACCACCTTCTTCTCCACCCCATCTGCTTGCGAGGCGATCTTTTAATCCTGAAGTCCATCCTATTTTTTTGAACCACTTTGCTCCCTTATTATGAAATTCACCATGAGCCAAAGCTGCATCAATGTCTGAGGGAGTTGGTCTGGTTTTCTTACCTGAAAGTCTAGAAACAATAAAAACCCAACTTTCAAATACTCCAGCAGCAGAAACACCCCCACCAACAGAAGCTTCTATTTTTTTAATATCTTTCTCAAACTGGGTAAGTCTCACTTCTTTAATATAAGTTTTAAATGTTTTCATTATACTCCTAAAAAGTTACAGCATTCTCCGAATATTTATACTCAACCAACTCTAGGGGGCTCTGGCTCAAACTCTGGTTCTTCTGATAGGTTCTTTTTGACTATTTCTGTAAAAACTTCTTTTTCAAGAAAACGCCAGCCCATCATACTTTCTGGATCATCTATAGGTACAGAAAATATTTGACCAGCTTGGTCTTCCATTATATACATTAATTTGTTATTGTGGGTGTGAGAACTATCTGTAATCAACATACAATGTATCATTACACCTAATTCTGGATATATGTAGTATCCGCCGACCTCAAAGTCTTGGATATATT
>Ga0310121_10004055_pt1 | contig 13107 bp, 10 predicted proteins | sample CB27_Tmax_986_MG_FD_203504 | JGI IMG/M metagenome (GOLD analysis project Ga0310121, IMG submission 203504) | Marine microbial communities from Western Arctic Ocean, Canada - CB27_Tmax_986 | ecosystem: Environmental > Aquatic > Marine > Oceanic | place: Canada: Western Arctic Ocean | collected... | reverse complement strand
CCAAGCACGGAGATTTAACCGAACACCCAACCCCCCCTTTAGCGCAAGCGGACACCAGGGTGACGCTCCCTGGAGTTTCTCCCTGGGTTCGCACGCTTGCGTTATTCGAGCGGAAAAGACGAAATAAAATCGGCCAAGAGAAAGCCAAGCACGGAGATTTAACCGAACACCCAACCCCCCCCCTTTAGCGCAAGCGGACACCAGGGTGACACTCCCCGGAGTTTCTCCCTGGGTTCGCACGCTTGCGTTTTTTTTGGCGGCGGTCGACAAATCATGGACAATTTCGATTTTGAGTCGAACACATAGCTGAGGATGTTGCTAGTGAGAAAATAACTTGTTAACCCTACCCCCCTTCTTTACCAGCGCAAGCGGGTACCAGGGTGGCACTCTCCGGAGTTTCCCCCTGGGCTCGCACGCTTGCGTTTGGCCAGCGGAAGGATGGACCATATGCTCGAGACCGATAAGTTTGGAGAATAATTTCCAGTGAGAAAAGAAGTTTTAAACCCTACCCCCCCCCCTTCTTTACCAGCGCAAGCGGGTACCAGGGTGGCACTCTCCGGAGTTTCACCCTGGGCTCGCACGCTTGCGTTTGGTTGATGAAGGGAGTCTTGATTTTGCGAATCCGCCAAATCGAAAGGTTGCTGCCGACTGTCGCGTTTGGACAACGCCGCACGCTTGAGCCGTGGGTTGAATAAATAAGCCAGATACCGTGTCAAGGCTGACTACGCGTATCTGGTTTTTCATGCGCGCCTAGAGAATACCCGCACCGAATCCGTCATCCAGATCGGTATCTGGTGGCTTTGCTTTGGCGGATTGGCGCTTCTTTTTCGAGTGAGGTGCACCACCGGTAACCTAGCCCTCGACATGACGTTTGATTTGTTGCGATTCTGGCTAATCCGTCCGACGTGTTGCCGACTCGACCCCTGTCACTGCCTCGTCAATGTCCAAGTCCAAGTCGAAGTATTCGTCATCGTAACGAGATACGTATTCGGGCTGTTGGGCCATTTTCAGTTCTTTATCGAATTCTTCGATGACACGTTGCTGGATTAGCTCGCGGCATTCCGAGTTAATTGGATGCGCAATATCTGCATAGAGCTTAGTTCGCCCTTCTTGATCTTTAATTGCCAGATCATCCTTGAGTCGCAAACCGCACTGATTACAGTAGGCCGCCCGCAGATGATTTTTGCACCGGCATTGCGGACAATGCGCCGTCAGCTTGCGACTTGGCATTGCTACGAAAGGACCATTGGTGCCGAGAATAATCTTCAGATCGCGAATCACAAAGGCGTTATCCAGTGTGACTGAGCAGAAAGCCTGAAGACGGTCATCAGTATCTTCCATCAGCTTGATGCGTACTTCGGTGATCTTCACGTTGTCGCTCCTTCTCGATAGATTCGCTACTGGTGCCTTGATCTTCTGCGTTGGCGCAACTTCATGCTGCAATTCGTAACTACCTGAAAAGTTTGACCAATGCCAGTTGCTCTAAGTCGGCTCGTGCAGCGGCGGGCAGCGGCCGAGTTGGCGCTCACGCCGAAATAGCTCGAGCCACTTCCACTTAGCTGATGTCCCAAAAAAGGAATCCGTCCAAAGTGATCTCGTAGAACTAACAATTCAGGCGCGCATGTTTCCGCTGCCGATTGGAGACGGTTGAAGAGCTGCCCGCCGACGGTGCGCGTGCCAGCATGGGAATCCAAATAATCTGGAATTGAGATCTGACGGTCGCTGCTGGGAACCTTGAGCTGCTGATAGACTTCGACCGTGCTCAGCCCGTAGGGAGGTCGCACGACGACACAGTTCAGGCGTGGCGCGGATTGCAACCAACGGACCTTTTCTCCTCGCCCCTCACAGACACCGGTTCCGCCACGCAGGAAAAAAGGGACGTCGCTTCCCAATTGTGCGGCCAGCTCTTCCAGTCGAGCGGCCGGCCAATCGAGCGTCCAGCTACGATTGGCTGCCAACAGGGCAGCGGCCGCATCACTCGAGGCACCCCCCAATCCGGCCTGGGAGGGTATGCGTTTGATGAGCTCGACCCGAGCGCCACCCCGATATCCCGATGCGTCGCGAATCAATCCTAGTGCCTTGACCACGAGATTGTCATTACCGTCGGGCAAGTCCCCAAATGCCTGGGAGCAGCTACCCTCGGAATTTACCGGCCCGGAACACCAACGAGCTGTAAACGATATTTCTTTTTCATTTGTCGGTTGGAAAAGAAGGGTATCGTAGAGACTGATGCCCGTCATGACAGTTACGATTTCATGGTAACCATCCGGCCGTCGGGTCAGAATTTCCAGAAACAGGTTCAGTTTTGCAGGCGCCCACACCTCGATCTGGGCGCCATTCGGACCACCAGACATCAGCCGACCCCGTGGCACACCTCTGGGGCATTTGAGCGTCCACTCCTAAACAATCGGTATTTTCAAGTGCCTTTAACGGCTACGCGCCGCTATCGGCTACGTGTCTGCAACGGTTCAAAGTGTTCAACGACAACACCTTCAGCATTGTATCGACCCCCCTCCCAGGGTCAACCTCAATTGCCTCGCTAGCATTGCTTGCTTACCCTAATGGCGGTCAATATTGGTTTTTCCCGTTGGTAGGTCGACAGGAAAAGTCAAACGAGGTCTCGTCGGATCGATCGGATAGACAGGATCGATCTAGGTGATGATAGCTAGCCTAGATTATCGTTGCGAAGCTAAAGAGCCACACCGGAGCATCCAGAATGGAAAAACGGTCGATCAACAATTTTTCCAGTGACTTCGCGAATGTTTGTCGCGGAATTGTCATGGGAGCCGCCGACATCATTCCCGGTGTGTCGGGAGGCACTATGGCGATAATCTTGGGTATTTACGAAAGATTGGTAAGTGCGATTAGCCGGGTAGATACGCAGCTAATAGGGCATGTTTTCCATCGCAGGATTGGCGAAGCGGCCAGTCGAATTGACCTGCGGTTTCTGATGTCGCTGGGAAGCGGAATTCTGATTGGCGTGGTTGCCTTAGGTTCCCTCATGGAACAGCTACTGGGAAGCGCCGATAGCCGATCCAGGACCTTGGCCGTTTTTTTCGGCCTGATCATCGCCTCCACGCTCGTGGTGGGAAGAAGGATTTCTTGGAGCCAGCCCGGCCGGCGTTTTCAAATGATCGTGTTGGCAGTGATAAGTGCCCTGTTCGCCTTTTGGTTGACGGGGCTGCAAGGCATTCAAGGTTCGACTCATCCGGGTTACGTGTTCCTTTGTGGCATGATCGGGATTTGTGCGATGATCCTGCCCGGAATAAGTGGTGCCTATTTGTTGGTCCTTCTAGGATTGTACGAACACATCACGGGGATCCTGCATCATCTTCGTTCAGGAATGCTCAGTGGTGACGACATCAAGACGGTGATCATCTTCGCTGGCGGCTGTGCTGTGGGCATCATTCTATTCAGCAAGTTTTTGCGATGGCTGTTGGCCAATTGGCACGACCAGACCATTGCAGTACTTTGCGGGTTCATGGTCGGGGCTTTGCGTAAAATCTGGCCGTTTCAGAGTGACCTGACTCCAGGTATCACCGAGCTGAAGCACAAAGTGTACCAGCCGATCATGCCGGAGAGGCTGAGCGCCCAGGTGATTACTTGTCTCGGCATCGGCTTGGCCGCCATGATCGTCGTGCTGCTGATTGAGCGCGTTTCACGATCGGCTGATAACTAGGCGCGGCTTTACGATTCTCTCGTGAGACGGTGGAAGCGTTGTTTCAGTTCGTGCGTAATAGGGCCTGGCTTGCCGGTTCCAATTTGGCGGCTGTCTACTTTCACCACCGGGATGACTTCCGCGGCGCTCCCTGTGAGAAAACACTCATCGGCGATATAGACATCATGTCGTGTCAACGCGACCTGATGGACTGGGTTGCCCATTTCTTCGGCAAGATCAATCACGGCTTTCCGCGTGATGCCTTCGAGAATTCCCGCGTCGGTGGGAGGCGTGTAAATCCGCTGGCCTCGAATCAGAAATATATTGTCACCCGTGCACTCCGCGATTTCACCTTTGTGGTTCAACATGAGCGCTTCGATACAACCGGCCTGCAGACCCTCGATTTTGGCCAGAATATTGTTGAGATAGTTAAGTGATTTGATACGGGGGCTCAAGGCGGCTGGATGATTTCGCTGGGTACTAACCGTTATGATCTCCAATCCGTTTTCATACAGCTCGTCTGGATACAAGACAATCTTATCGGCAATGATGATGACCTGAGGATCGCTGGTCTTATTCGGATCCAAACCGAGCGTGCCGGCGCCCCGAGTCACAACCAGCCGAATGTATCCGTCCTGGATCTTGTTCTTAGCCAGTGTTTCGTTAACGGCGTCAGCCATCTGCTGATTGGTGCTGGGGATTTCCAGCCAGATGGCTTTAGCCGAAAACCAGAGACGTTCCAAATGGTCGTCCAGCCGGAAGACTTTCCCGCCGTAGCTGCGCATGCCCTCGAAGACACCGTCTCCGTACAGCAAACCGTGATCATAAACGCTGATCTTGGCGTCTTCTTTATCGTAGAAAGTGCCGTTAATGTAGATTTTGAGCGACATGCGTCCTGGGGGCTAATCGGTGGCCTGATGATTCAACGAGATTCGGTAACTCGACCATCGACAAGCCTGACCAACCTATCCGCCTCGGTGGCCAGCACCATGTCGTGGGTTACCATGACTATAGTGAGATTTTCCCGGCCATTCAAGGAACGGAGGACATCCACGATTTCGCCGCCGGTTTGCTGGTCAAGATTTCCGGTGGGTTCATCGGCCAGCAGTACACGTGGTGAGCTGATCAGGGCCCTGGCCATCGCGACTCGTTGCATTTCACCGCCTGAAAGCTCCTGGGGGCGATGTTTGAGGCGGTGTGACAATCCGACTTTATCCAGCCAGTACTTGGCACGTTCCCGATATTTTTTCGCGTTTCGCAAAAAGCGGAAAGTATTGTGGGATATCATGAGCGGCAGGACCGCGTTCTCAAGCGTCGTCAGTTCGGGAAGCAAATGATAAAACTGAAAAATCATCCCGAAATGCCTGTTTCGCAGGACGTCGCGTCCCTTCGGTCCGAGGTTGTCGATCCGATTGCCTTCGAAGCAAATCGTTCCCGAGTCGGGCGTGTCGAGTGTTCCGAGTAGGTGCAGCAGAGTACTCTTTCCTGAACCGCTTTGTCCGGCAATCGCGGTAAACTCCCCGTCGCGAATTTTCAAATCAACACCTCGCAAGACGGGGATATTGATTTTGTCTTTGCGATAGCTTTTTTCCAATCCGCTGGTGGTGAGAATGTATTCCGAGATGGGCTCGGTTGAAGCCGGGCGAGCCGATCTTTGAAAATGCGGCCCTTCGCCGCGGCCTTTTGTCAATCTGGCGGACCTGTTGGTCCGCAATCCACTACTCATATCTCAACGCCTCCACTGGATGAAGTCGAGCGGCCCGCAGGGCTGGCAAGACGCTGGCAATGACTGCAATAAGAACGGCCCCCAGCACGATCCAAGCGACCGTCAGCGGATGAATGATCGTTGGTATTTTCTGGAAATAGTAAATCGTAGGATCGAAGACCTCGCGCCCGGTAAGTTGTTCGACCAAAGCCGCAATACGGTTGATGTTGACCACGAACACCAGTCCCAGAATCATCCCGACGCCTGATCCGACGATGCCAAGCGAAAAACCGTAGGTCATGAAGATGGACATGACTCCTCGACTGGAAGCACCCAACGATTTAAGAATGCCAATGTCTTTTGTTTTTTCCACGACGATCATGAAGAAGGTGGCCAGAATCCCGAAACCGGCCACGGCGATAATGAGAAACAGGAGAATGTTCAGCAGTGTCGTTTCCATTTGGACCGCAGCCAGCAAAGGACCTTGCATGTCCTTCCACGTTTGAATTCGGTAAGAGAACAAGTGCGGAGGATACTTGGCTTGCAGTTTGTCTCGGGCGGCATTCAGATCCGCGCCATCGGCCAGCTTGATCTGGATGGCCGTGGCAGCCCCGACACCCGTTTTAGGGTCGATCATTCCGCGTAGCCACTGTAGTTTCTCGAGAGGAACGAAGGCAAAATTGGCGTCGTATTCGCTCATCTTGCTTTCATAGAGATCGACGACCGTGAAGTAGTCGCTGACCGCGTCGGGAGGCATTCCCGCGGTTGGAAAGGTAAGTCGGACGTCATCGCCAGGTCGGCACAAGAAATAATCCGCGACGTCGCCCTCGCTGTCGCGCTGGCGAATACTGGCAATCGAGATTCCGAGCACGATGCCGGTATGTGGCTCCATCATCGATTCCACGGAGGGTGCTTTGGGCGCGATGGCCGCAAACGGATCGTCCGATGCTGCTGGATCGGTGGCATCCTCCTCCGGTGACACATCGGCCGTTAAAGCCACCATTTGTTCTATCTGATCCTGATAGGCCAATTCCATCGCCAAGCGCCGCTGACGATAGGCTTTTCCAGCTGGCTCCAGTCGACTGCCAAAACCACCATCACGTAAGCTGAAATCCAGTCTCGCGCGGTTGTCAGGGTGGAGCAGGAATGTGCTAAAGTCGCTGACGTCTGCGTAACTCTTAGTGTCTATGCCGATCAATGTGATTGGCTTGGTAATCCATTGATCACGTACCTTGAATGCCAACATCGATGGGATATGAACGTTGGGTGTCATAGCTACCACTTCGTCGCCCAAGGTCTCGCGAATCTCCTTCATAAGTTCGTCCGGATTGGCAATTCCTTCGACGCCGTGTGATTCAAACACCAGATCCGAAAGAATACCGTGCAGGCGACGATGCATTTCATCCTGGAAACCCGCCATTACACTGTTGACAACGATCATCGTCGCCACACCCAGCATGACACTGATGATGGAAGCCAAGGCTATGTAACGGGTGCGAAGATAACGCGAGCAGAGAAGCAATTTGTACATGGCCAATCCTTTGGCGAGACGAAGGGAAGGGAGCCGTGGTTCTGCCGAAGTTGCGAACTGCGGTGCGCGACGTTTTGAAGTGTGTCAGGTGGCTAGTGGCGGGCGTGAAGCGGCGCTTGCGTCCTTGCGGTCCCTTCTTTCCGTTGTCTTTCGACGATAACTAAACTTCAGGACGTAACAGCGGGAATAGGATAATATCGCGAATCGTCTGGGTGTCTGTCAGCAGCATCACCAGGCGGTCGATACCTATTCCCAATCCGCCGGCTGGCGGCATTCCGTGACGCAGCGCGCGAACGAAATCGTGATCCATCTTGGCCATCGACTCCTCTTCATCCATTCCCGCCAATTGCGTACGAAACAATTCTTCCTGCAAATCGGGATCGTTCAACTCCGTATACGCGTTGGCAATCTCCATGCCCTGGATAAACAACTCAAAGCGTTCCGCGATCTCAGGATGATCCGGCTTGCGCTTTGTTAACGGGCAGATACTAGCGGGATAATCAATTACAAAGATAGGTCCGTCCAGCGAATCTTCGACTTTCTCCTCGAAAACCTCATTTCGAATGAGATCGATATGCCGCCCGGCTGTTTCAAAGCCAATCTCCCCCGCTAGCTGGATGACCGCTGCTTCGTCCGTTGGATCGACTCCCGTGTGCTCCAGGAACAGCTCGTTGTAAGTCTTCCTGGCAAACGGCGGCGTAAAATCAATTTGGCCATCTTCGCCCCAGGGCAACACCGTGCCACGTCCCAAACATTCGAGGGCACCGACGATGATCAGTTCCGTCAAATCCATCATCGTTTGATAGTCGCCGTAAGCCTCGTAGACCTCCAGCATGGTGAATTCTGGATTGTGGCGTGGGCTGATTCCCTCGTTGCGATAGACGCGTCCCAATTCATAGACCCGTTCAATGCCACCGACCAACAGTCGTTTGAGATGCAATTCAAGGGCAATGCGCATGAACAAGTCGATGTCTAGTGCATTGTGGTGGGTGGAAAAAGGCCGCGCCGCCGCGCCGCCGGCTATGGAATGAAGCGTCGGACCTTCGACTTCCCAATACCCTCGATCACCCAGCGTCTGGCGAATGGATTTGACAATCTCCGTGCGGTCCTTAAACCGCTGCATGACTCCGGGGCTGTAGGTCAAATCGAGGTAGCGCATCCGCTGGCGCAATTCAGGATCTTTCAGACCATGATGCTTTTCCGGAGGCGGTTCAATCGATTTGCAAAGAAAATGCAGCCGTTCGGCAAAGATGGTCAGCTCGCCCGTCTTGGTGCGACGCAACTGCCCATCGACGCCGACCAAATCGCCCAGATCGAACAGGTCGGTCAGGTTCCAATTTTCGTCGCCAACTTGCTTCTTGCCCACGAAAAGCTGGATCTGACCGGTTTGGTCTCGAACATCGATGAACTTGAGTTTGCCTTTGTCACGCAGAAACACGATACGTCCCGCAATACGCACTTGCGGTCCGATCATTTCGGCTTTTCCCTGCTCACCGAGCCAGGCGCGGAAATCCAAATCGGGATCCGCTTCCGGATCAGGAAGTTCCAACTCGCTCCCGCCCGCTAGGCGCAGGCGGATTTCAGAAGCTCGGTCGCGGACGTCGGCGATTGGCGAGCGGCCGTCAAAACGACCTCCCCAAGGATCAATACCTAGCTCCCTGATTTTGCGAAGCTTGTCGCGCCGCGATTCCTCATGCATGCCGCTGCCCGGCTGCTGATCAGCTGGATTGGTGGTGGGTGTCGATTCGTTGGAGGGAGCTGTCACGGGGGAATTCATAGACGATCAAGTGAGGAACCACCGACGATGGCCAACGGCAAAGTAACTCGGTGGATGGCGAAAAATGACTAAGCACGTCCGCCGGCTGGGATTCAAAATGCGTAATTGGGTAATTCTAGCCGAACCGGTTCAATGGTCAACGTCGTTCAACCGCGGCTCGGCTCCGTGGAATCACAGAGCCGAGCCAGGTGCTTGAGGACCCTCCGGCAATTTAGCTTCGGTTTCCACCTTGTGCCACGCTTCCAAACGCTCTTTAACTCCAGGAATCACGCGACTGGCATTCTCGAAATAGATCTTGCGCAGGACTTCGTCGGGCAATCCCAGGCCGTAGATATTCCAGAAACCCTGAGGAGGAAATGGTTTTTCCGAATAGGGAAAATACTCGTCGAAGGTTTCCAGAAACCGCCAATACAACCGCACCCGTGTTTCCGGCCAGGGACCGTCGGTGCCGAACATGATGCGATCCGCATGCTCCATGAAGAACTTACGTGCCGTGTAGGGTTGTCGTCCCAGCTCCGCGATGCGAGAGGCAAACTCGACGTAGAGGTTGGGATAGCGTGTTAACCACTGGGACACCTCCGCCAGATTTTCGGGATTGTTGGCCATGTGAGCGCCAATAAAAATTGTATTGGGATGCTTGCCGATCACGTGATTGCGCGACTGCAGGAGATCTTCTCGTGAGGGAAACTGGTCACCGTGAAAACTCCATTCGGGTCGACGATGCAATTCCTCCCAGCGCTCATTGCGCTCGTCCACTGGCTCGAAAAAGGCGGCTGGGTCCGAGGTGTGAATGATGATGGGCAGACCCAACTGACCACATGCTTCCCAGATCGGGTCCCAGCGCGGATCGTCGATCTCCACCAGGCTGCCGTCTGGATTCTTATATTCCAATCCCATTTGCTTGAAAAGCTTCAGTCCGCTTGCTCCTTTCTCCTTAGCAATCGCCAGCTGCTCGGCAGTGCGCCGAGCAAAGTCGGGGCGGTGACAGTCCCAAGTTGACGGATCCTCCGGGTCGCCATCTCCTCTCCAATCCAAGGAGACGAAAATCACAAAGCGCTGCTTGTACTCTCCCCAAAGATACTCGGAGTGGTCTCCCCATTCGTCCCCCAACCGTCCGTCCAAGCTGACGTAAATCGCCAGGTTGTTGCGATCCATCAGCCGAACAAACTGGTCCAGTTGCTCCTTCGATTGACGAAATCGATATTGAAAATGCGCATGGACGTTGACGACTGGGAAACGAGCTGCCGCCACGTCCGTCGATTCGACCGCCATCATCGACCGGGGACGAAACTTATCCAAGGCAAGGACCCGTGCGGGCTGCTCTTCTTGCTCCTTCTCAGGGGCCTCCCGGGCGTCCGTCACATCTTGTTGGTCCGCACTCTCAGCGGCGGGTTGCTCCTCCGCATCCGTAGCGGCCGAGTCCGTTTCTACGGCGGCGTTTTGTGCTGCCCTATTTTCTACCGTTTCTTTTTCGGCTGCGGCCACTCTTTCGGCTGCGGCCATTTCCGGAATTGTGAGAACACCGCACAATACGGCGGCCAATATGAAGAACTTACACATGAGAAAACTCTTGTGGAAAACTAGAGATTACAGGGCCAAGCACGTTTGGTACCATTAATTGGTACACGCTAAGTCACCAGTTTGTCTACGGGAAAAATGCGTCATTGAGCGACATGATCGAACCTAGCGGCAAGCCCATGACGTCTGAGCCAGCCGATACGCAATCGGACCTTGCACCGCAACAGCTGGGCCGACCGACCGAACTTCCGTTGCATCCGCCGGCCGCGATTGACGGCTATACGTTCCGCAGTTTCATCGGATCAGGGGCTCATGGGCAGGTCTGGGAAGCCGTTGACCAGAACACCGGCCGGTTGGTGGCTGTTAAATTCTACACGCACCAGGGGGGCCTGGATTGGCCTCTGCTGTCCAAGGAAGTTGAAAAGCTGGTTTTTTTGTCAGCAGATCGTTATGTCGTCCAGCTACTGGACGTCGGTTGGGCCTCGGCTCCTCCCTATTATGTGATGGAGTACATGCCGAACGGTTCCTTGGCGGACCGTCTTCATCGTGAGGGAGCGTTTTCGGTTGGCGAGGCCGTGGAGATTTTTCGAGAAATTGTTGTCGGTATCTCGCATGCGCACAGCAAGGGTGTCCTGCACTGCGATCTGAAGCCGGCGAATCTGTTGTTGGACCAGGACGGCAAACCGCGGCTCGCTGACTTCGGCCAATCTCGCCTCAGCCATGAACAGAGCCCCGCTTTGGGTACGCTGTTTTACATGGCGCCCGAACAAGCCGACTTGCAGGCAGTTCCGGACACCGGTTGGGATGTCTATGCAGTGGGCGCCTTGCTGTACTGCATGCTGACTGGTCAGCCCCCTTACCGCAGCCAGGTGGCGATAAGTGAAATTGACTCCACCGCTGGACTCGAGAAACGTTTGGTGAAGTACCGATCGCACATCCGCTCCGCTCCTCGTCCTGCCGCCCACCGACAGATAATGGGTGTCGATCGGGCATTGGAAGAGATTATTGATCGCTGTTTGGAAACCGATCCGAAGCGGCGTTTTATGCACGTCATTAACGTGCTCAACGCGCTGGACGAGCGCGAGCGGCTCCATCGGCGGCGTCCGCTGTTGGTGCTCGGACTGCTCGGACCGCTGCTGCTGATGATCACGATGGGGATATTCGGTTTTCGCGGGTACCAACGGGCGGTTCGGCAGTCCGAGATGTTGGTGACTGAACGTGTTCGTGAAAGCAACGGATTTGCCGCTCAGTATGTGGCGGAAACGGTGGCAGGTGATTTGGAAGATCGCCTGCGAATTGTTTACGAAACCTCAGTATCTCCGGAGTTGATCGGCCATCTCGAGGATTGCCTGGAAAATGAAGAGGTCGCCGACTATCTCCAGCAGTTCGCTTCCTCCACGTTATCCGACGAAGATCGCGAGACCCTGCGAGCAAAATATGTACAGCATCCCTGCTATCAGAGTTTGCTGGAGTTTCTTGAGTCGAGGATGCATCCCACTCCGGAAAACCCGAGTGCGGCCAGTTGGTTTGTACAGGACTATCGCGGCACGAATATGGCGACCGTCTTTGTGAAGCAACCGGAGAACTTGCCGGTCGGTGGTAACTTTGCCTGGCGAACCTATTATCACGGGGGCGACCAAGATCTTCTCGGCGACGAGAGGCCCAAGACCATGATCAAGGAACTCCATCTATCGTCCGTGTTTCAAAGTACCTCAACAGGAACCTGGAAAATAGCGATATCAGCGCCGCTTCGCGACCAAGAATCAAATCCTATTGGCGTGATAGCCCTCACCTTGGAGTTGGGGAAAATTGCGCCCTTCAAACGGACGGCACGGCATTTCGCGGTGCTCGTCGATGCCCGTGAAGGCGATCATCGGGGAGTCATCCTACAACACCCTTTGTACGATGAACTGCTTCACGAAAACCGCAAGCTGCCCGATTTCAATGGTTACCTGGTCGACGTCGACCGCGTGGTCCATGACAACACGAGACCCTATACCGACCCGCTTTCCGCAAGTGAACGTGGAGCCGCCTATCAAGGAGATTGGGTGGTCGGTGTCGAACGGGTTCGCCTGAATCGACCAAACCCGTCCAATGGCGATGCCATCATTGAGACCGGAATGTTGGTGCTGGCTCAGGAGGCACTCCAAGATTCACTGGCTCCAGTTGCGAATCTCGGACCCGTCATAATCCGTGAAGGAATTAACGCCTTGATCGTCGTCATCTCGGTTTCTGCTTTGCTGTGGGTATTCGTCTACCATCTGATGAAACAGTCGAAGCATATGGTTGGACGCAACGGCAATGATGACGACCTTTCCTCGATCCATTCGCGTGAGACGATCGAGTTGCGTCAATCCGCTAAGCGGGATTAGTCAGGTTCGAAGAAATCTGATTCGAGTCCGGGCCCCATTTTTGCATCCCTTTTTTGCCCCGCTCGTTTGTGATCTGCACTTCAGGCGAACTCAGGCTTTGATCGATTAGATTGCTCTTTGCAAAAAAGCGGCTCTCCGCGATGGTTGGTGATCGAAAAATTCATCAAACCCACCGCGAGAGCCAAGGATGGCTAAGCGTAAGGGATCTTCAAAGCGTCCGTAACCCAAACACAAGAAACAAAAGAAGTCGCAGCACGACAAACGCAAGCGACTTGATCGTCCGAGTCTCAAACGCAAGAAAACAACCAACGCCAAGGTGCCGTTGACCGGCGCGATGTAGACAGCGGTCTCCGTGTTGCAAGCGGTCATGGATCGCAGGATCGCTTTTCGGCTGGCGATCCTGGTGGCCGGGATGTTGCTGGCCGACGATCGACGCACTGCCAGTGCCTGGTTCGTCGCGGCAGGAGTGCAAGATGATTGGGACCGGTTCTACGATTGCCTGATCAGTGTGGGGCGGACTTCAGGAAAGTTGGCCACGGCGGTACT
>Ga0310121_10004054_pt1 | contig 13109 bp, 12 predicted proteins | sample CB27_Tmax_986_MG_FD_203504 | JGI IMG/M metagenome (GOLD analysis project Ga0310121, IMG submission 203504) | Marine microbial communities from Western Arctic Ocean, Canada - CB27_Tmax_986 | ecosystem: Environmental > Aquatic > Marine > Oceanic | place: Canada: Western Arctic Ocean | collected... | reverse complement strand
CCCGTCGTAGCTGATCTCCATCCCTTCCTTGCATTCGCCGCTAGTGGGGGCAATGCTCCCATCCACATCAATCTCCGCCCGTTGGAAGAAACTCGCTGGGTGTTGGGCCCAGACCTTGCGGCAACTCTCATTGACGGCTTCCATCAGATCCCCCACGTCCTGCGCTTGAAAGCGGCGCACAAAATCCCCCGCCGTGCTGGGAGCGGGAATCTTCTCTGCTCCCACCGCCTCCAGGAAGCTGACACTGTGACGCCGCATTTCGATATCCTGATAGCGGGTCCCCCCTGTGGCCACGTTGTAGATCAGGATCAACACGTGATCCGATTCGTGGTACGGCTGGTGGCGTTTGAACAACTTCACCCCCTGGTCAATGGCCTTCGGTTTGACCTGCGCACTTCTGCTGCAAGTTGTTCGCGACCGAAGTTGGGGACGCGCCCTACTGGTTCTTACCGCCCTCGTATTGATCGGAAGATGCACGATTTTCACCCTGACCCGAAGCGGTCTGTTGAGTCTCGGCGCCGTCCTGCTGGGAAGTGGATGGCTCTGGTGGCGTGCCCAAGGTGCCGCCCGGTGCCTTTGGGCGCTTGTCGGCCTGGGACCCACCCTTGGCTGTGTTTTCGGATATAGGCTAGTTGCCGACGGGGGTTCCTATTCGCTGAGGTTGACGACCCAGACCCCCCGGAATTGGTACCAGGCGAATTACCAGGTGCCCGAATCCTTGGAACTCGAAACCGGACAACTCCACCAGATTGAGGTGACGATCTCCGATACAGGCCTCGCAGCCTGGGACCCGACAGAGGTTGCGCCCCCCGCGCTCGCCTACCATTGGTTGGATCTGGAGTCGAAAGAGGTGTTTGACTTTGAAGGTCTGCGGACCTTTCTGTCGCGATCAGTAAAGCCCGGTCAGGGCATCGTCCTGCAGGCCCAGGTTCGCGCTCCTGACATTTTGGGGCGCTACCTCCTGGCCTGGGGGGGGACATGTTGCTAGAAAACCTCTTCTGGTTCAGCCTCGAGGGCTGCCCCAGTACCCATACGCGCGTCGAAGTCAGAGGTACCGTAAGCAAGGAGGTGCCCACCAGGCCGCTGGCCGCCATGCCCGCCTCGAGCTTCGTCTTGAGCCGTTGGCAACTCTGGTCCACAGCGCTGGAGATGATTGCTGCGAATCCAATACTGGGAGTAGGACCAGACAACTTTCGCCTCCTCTACGGTCCCTATGCCGGCCTCGAAATCTGGGATAAGAGCTGCCACAGCAATAATCTTTACCTCGAGTTCTTCGTCTGCACCGGTCTATTGGGCGGAAGCCTCTTCTTCTGGCTGCTCTGGAGGCTCTTGTGGATCTTACGCCGCCAGTGGAAACTGGCTTCTCACCAGACGCTGCCCCACGCACTCGAAGTCTCAGCCGCCATTTCGGCAATTCTGGTGCACGGGTTCTTCGATTACTTTCTCGAGTTCATCCCGACGTATCTGATGATCTGGTCGAGCCTTGGACTTGCCGTCGCGGCTCTACGGTTAGAAGAAGAGTAGCTGCTTTTCCTTCACTGTTTCTGGCGCAGCATGTCTCGGGTGACTTGCAGACGCTTTTGCAACTGCGCAGTTCTTGGTGAATCCGGATGGTAGCGGAGGAACTCCTCGATCTCGGCGGCGACTGCGGCGAAGTCTCGCCTGCGGCGATAGATTTCAGCAAGCGCTATTTGTGGTCCTGAAAAGTGTCCAGGGTCCAGCTTCTTGGCTAGCTTGAGTTGTTCTTCTGCCTCCTGCGGACGCCCCAATCGGAGGTAGCAGAGTCCTAGCTGGCTGCGGGCCAGGGGTTCCTCAGCGCGCAAGCTGACAGCTCGAGCATTGGTCGCGAGCGCCTCTTCCAGCTTCCCCAGGGCGAGCAGCGTCGCACCCAGATTGACCAGAGCGGGGTAGGAGTCTGGGGCATGCTCGAGTGCCTTATCGAAGCACTGCTGAGCACGGGCATATTGGCGGGACATGTAAGCGATGGTCCCGAGGTGGTTCCAGGCGCTGGAAAAATGAGGCGAGATTTCGACCGCCTTCTGAAGGTGTTTGATGGCGCCCGCCGAATCCTCCTTCTCCAGCCGCTTCAGCGCTTGTGAGTAGTGCTTCAGGGCGTCCGTCTTCACCGAAAGCTGTGTGGTCGAGACAGTAGCCGCCGAGCCCGCCCGGCGGCTCGGTTCGAAGACGTAATTCACCTCGACTTGTCGCCTGGCATTGGCGGTACCAGGGCCGACCTCCAAAGTGCGCCTCATTTCTCCCCATCCCAGCGCTGAAATGGTCAATTGGTAAGTGCTAGCGGGGATTTTCTTGAACTTGAAGGTCCCGTCAGGCCTCGCCAGAGTCCTTCTCAGGAAGGAAAATCGGGTTCCCTCGAGACGAATCTCCGGTAGGATCCCGCGGATCGGTCTTCCTTCGGCCAGCAACACCCGTCCTTTGAGCTCGAATCTCGCCTTTTCTGCCACCGCCGCGGACGTGCCGAGCAGCGCCAGGTACAGTCCCAGAAAGAATATCCGGAGCGGCATTACAGACTTCATAATTGCTTTGCTTTTCTTATCACAACCACCTGATTTCCGCATCGTCTAGCTTAAAACGTGAGCAGTGAGCAGTGAGCAGTGCCCCGAACGATGGATTTCCAGATCACGAAGCCAAATCCGGCAGAGCCGGGAACGACTTGACCCGTTAGCAACAGGAGGCCAAGCTCCGGGGAGAGAGCTGGGCAACAGCACCATCACCCCTGTCTCTGATCACTGATCTTTCGCTTTCCATTCTCCCGTCCGAGAGCCCCACCTCCTGATCTTCAGCCATCTGTTAGGATTGGTGCTTCCTGTGCGAGAACTGAGGATATGACAGTTCGTCTACTATTGCTTTGGTCTGTGCTGGGCCTCCTGATTCCCCAGATCACGAACTATCAAGGGAAGTACGAGCGCCTGCCGATCAAGGTGGCAGCGCAGCCGGTGTTGTTCGATCATCTCAAACACTCCTCCCTCGGACTGGCTTGCGAACAATGTCACCCCGGAGCCCGCGAAAAGGAACAAGCTGGATTCCCCCCGGTTGCGCAGTGCATGCTCTGTCACGAAACTCTAAAGAAGAATGAGCCGGAGATCCAGAAGCTGGTCGGGTTTCAGCAGGACGGGAAGGAGCCGTCTTGGGTTCGGGTTTACCAGCTTCCCAACTTCGTCCACTTCAGGCACTCCAGGCACCTGGAGGCAAGGATCGAATGTGGCGTTTGCCACGGACCGGTTGCGGAGCGGGTGATTCTAACTAAAGAGGTCTCTACCAGTATGAGGGTGTGCGTTGCCTGTCATGTCGAAAAGGAGGCTTCAATCGACTGCGATGCCTGCCATGACCTGGAGCAGTAGCAGGGTTTCGGCGATCGCGAAGGCCGTTCAATGGAGTCACCTTGAAGGCGGGGAGCTGCTCCGGGCTTTCAATGAAGAGGTGGAATCAGAAAGCCACGTTCAGCGCATCGCAGATAAATTTGACGTAAGGCGCTGACGCGCGGAAGGCTTCGGCGGTACGCTCCAGAAAGTCCGGATCCAACGCCTCCTGGGCCGAGAACTCCTGAGCGGCGATGAAGTACTTACGTCTCAGATCTTCTATCAGGGGATGGTCGCTCGGATAGCCTTTGGGGGCCGTTTTGAGACTCTCTCCCGCCAGCTGGAATAGTTCCTGGAACTGCTTGTTGTCTTGAGCTTTGAGCCAACTCTTTGGATCCAGATCGATCCTCTCTCGGATCTTTACCAGCGAAGGTTGAGCGGGATGCCATACCCCTTACTCCAAGGAATACCTCCTCCGGGCGCAGGTGGACGTAGAAGCCAGGTGCGCTTATGTCGCCGGAGGACTCGTGGGGAAACCGAATCCCCACATTCGTTTTGTAGGGTCGCTTGTCCTTCGAGAATCGGACATCACGGTGCACCCGCATCAGCGAACTCCGGAACTTTCGGGACTCGGCCACGAAGTGAGGAGAGATGGCATGTATTCGGGGTCGCATGGTCCGGATGAAGGCGAAGGCTGGTTTCAGCACCTCTTCCTGGTAACGGCCTTCGTTGGCCTTGAACCAGTTTCGCTGGTTGTTCTGTGACAGGTCTTGCAAGAACTCGAAGAGATCGGGAGAAAATCTCTGGTGGCTTTTTTCTGAAACCATTGCAGACAGTGCCTTTCGCAGTCGGTTTTCAAGTCACCGCCGCACTTAGCCGAACTGGCCCCATTCGAGAAAGAAACTTGGAGTCCCGGCCGTGGCGGCGGTCTCCAGGCCGCCGTGTATCGAGCCAAAGGCTCGAAAAAGAAGAATACTTCGGCCTGGAGACCGAACCCACGTTGACCCGCCGAAGCGGTCCGTCAGCTAACCTCGGTCAGCGGTCGTCGTCGGAAGAGGCTGAAAATCGCGGCTGCAAGCAGTGTGACCAGGCAGGAGCTGGGTAGGACCCACATCCAGGACACGGCCTTCACCTTCACCAGAATTCGCCTTGCTCCTATTGTGATCACGTCGTCGAGATGCAACTTGCTTTGACTGACCGCTTGGTCGTTGACCTTGACCTCTGCCGAGCTGTTGGCGCTTCGGACTTGCCAGCCATCTTCCGTGAGCTCGATGGAGGCGTGCTGGGCAGCGACCTGCGGGCCGGAGAGGGCGAAGCTATTGGCCTGCGCATCCGATCCAATCAGATTGGGCTCGTCTTGCGAGGGTTCCCAGCGCAGTTGCTGTGCCTGTCCAGCTCCTTCCACGTACAGAAAGATCCTGGGATGCTCTAGAAACCAGTGTCCCAAGCCCAGGTAGAAGCCCACCAACACTCCCAGGACCGCTGACGCGATCAGCTTTGTCCCGGAGCAGCGCAGCCTCAGGAAGGCCGCGAAGAACATGCCTCCCAGGGTACCGGTGATATAGCTGCTGATTCGAACCGTCATCTCATAAAGGTTGCCCCGGGTTTCCTCTGAAATCGTATTGAGATAGAGGCAAAATCCGACCGCGAAGAAACCCGCCAAAACCGTGATGAGGCGGGCCAGCCTAAGCTCTGCAGCCGCGTCCAGGGCATTTTTCTTGAGCCGTCGAAAAAAGTCCACGGTGATGACGGTGGCGACACCGTGCATCCCGGAATCCAGGCTGGACATGGCGGCTGAGAAAAGGGCGGCGACCACCAGTCCGGCCAATCCTCTGGGCATCGCATGGGCGATGAAGTGGGGAAAAGCCTGGTCCGGCGTGCCGGGCAGCTGGGTCAGGTAATAGGAATAGAGGGCCATACCCGCGATTCCGAGGGAAAACGCGATACTCAGGTCGGCGCCGATATTGGCCAGGAAAGACTTCCGCGCGTCCTTTAGCGAGCCGGTGGTCAGGTATCTCTGAATTGCTACCTGGTCCGAGCCTGCGGTACAGGTCCACCAGAAAAGGCCATATATAGCTGCACCCAACAGGCTGACTCGCACATAGGGATCGAAGGCAAAGAAGGGTTGGGGCTCTCTTTCGACCTGCATCACGTTGTGAAACCAGGTCACGGGACCGGTCCCGGTTTCGCTGACGACGAAACCGATGGTAATGATGAGACCAAAGAAGAGGATGAAGAACTGGGCTACATCGCTCCAGATAACTGCCCGCATACCCCCCATGGTGGTGTAGACGATAGCGATGGCCCCAATTCCCAACACGACCCAGATAAAAGGCACTCCGGTCATTCGGGTCATCGCAAACGAGGCTGTGTAGACGATCATTCCCATCCAGAAGAGGCGAATCAGCAGGAACAATGTCGAGGCGAAGAGGCGGGTCTTGAGCCCGTACAGTTCCTCAAGATATTCATAGGCACTGGTCAGGCGCTTGCGCATGAAGTACGGAATCAGGATCAGGGTCACCAGGGTGATGGTGAAGGGGATGTGCATCTGCATTCCCCAGATCCCAGGGCCATTCTTTATGAACTCACCGGGAGTGGAGAGGTAGCTCACGGTCGACAGCAGCGTGGCAAACATGCTTAGTCCCACGACGAACCAGGGCATGCTGCGACCGGCCATGAAGTATTCCTCGGTCGATTTCTGCTGCTTGCTGAAGTAGTACCCCAGACCCAGCATCGCGACGAAGTAGAGGACTACTGCGGTGTAATCGACTGTGAATAGGCCTTCGAAACGGTCCGGCCTTCCCGCTACGGTAGCTAGTAACATTTACCCACTCCTTCCACTGGTTGGCAGCCCGATAACGGCCGCTCAAGTCTCAGGAGAATAGACGAAGGCAGGTCGGATCGCAAACGGTTACTACTGCTGTCTCACGCCCCAAACAGCTGATCCAGGTGGGCCCTGTCCAGTGGTTGTGTGAGCTTGGACACGCCCCAGGTGACGACGACAGAGACGATCTCACCCATTGCCGAGCAGGAGAAGGGATTCGGAGACTCGCCCTTCAACCAGGCGACGCCGTCGAAGAGAAGTGTGTCCGCGAACCATGCTGGCTCTAGAGCACCGGTGTGCAGAAGTACGAACGCCCCCATGCCGCAGACAAGTCCCCAGTAGGCACCGGTCCGGGTCACGCCGCGCCAGAGCGCTCCCATCACCAATGGGCCGGCGAAAGCTGCCATCATGCCGCCGGTTCCCATCCAGATGATCAGCCCTATGTTGGTCTCTATCAGAAACCAGGCCATGATTGCGCAAGCTGCCAGTATCACCGCCGTGCTCCATCGGCTGAGGACAAGGACCCGGCGGTCGATCTCCTGATCCGTCGGTCGCGGACGAAGCCTTGGGACCAGAGTGCGGCGATACAAATCGTTGGCGACGATCTGAGAAGAGGACACCAGCAGACCATCGGCAGTGGACATGATTGCACAGAGAATTCCCACGCCGACCAGTGCCGCCAGCCAGGTCGGAAACAGTTCCAGAAACAGAAGTGGTAGTGCCTGATTGGGGTTGGCTCCTTCCGCCAACAGGGCGTCGTCGAAGATTCCCCGGGCAAGGAGTCCAGCGAGACTCAGCATCCCCAGCGTGATCCCTATGGCGAATGCCAGTTTCACGAAGAGCAATCTGTCGCGGTCGTCCCGCAGCGCCCAGAGTTTGTTTCCTAGATGTGGGAGTAGACCCAGGGGAATATGGCTGAGCAACAGGGCGAGCAGCGACCACCAGGAATGGTAGATAGGTGTGGTTGGGTTGGTCCACCCAACGTTATTCGGATCGGATGCCTCTACCCGATCGATCACCTCGCTGGGGCCGCCCTCGAATCCCACACCCAGCAAGAACAAGAAGATGACCACGACGGCAATGACGAGCATCAGAAAGCCCTGAATGCCGTCGGTGAGTATGTCGGCGTGGGCCCCTCCCATCGTGACATAGACGAGCAGCACCAGAGCGGTGATCCCCAGAGCCCACTCCTGTGACAGACCCAGCATGATCTCGAACATCACCAGACCCGACACCAGTTGTGCCGCAAGATAGAAGAAAAGTATCAAGGAGAAGATCGAGACCAGGATGCGAATGCCGTCGGACTGATAACGGTCTCCTAGGTATTCGGGGATGGAGCGATTCCCTAATCGGTTGCCGCTGGTGGCAATCAAGCGCATCGAGATGAGCACGCCGAAATAGGCTCCGATGGGATAGAGAATGCCTCCCCAGACAGCGGGTAATCCGAATTCATAGGCGAAACCAGGAAGACCCAGAAAGGTGCCTCCACTAGCGATTGTGGCGGCGAATGCGAAAGCAAGAAAAACCGGGCCGTAGGCGCCTCGGGCGGTGGCGAAGTCGTCGGCGTCACGAATCCGCTTGCTGGCGACGTACCCAAGCGCCAGCATGACGCCGATATACAGGGTCAGAAAAATCCAGGCCCAGGTCGCGAGCTCCAACTTCCATCCCTTGTCTTGGTGCGCTGTAGAGAACCGTTCTCTGGGGCGACAGTGAGTCCATCCTAGCAGTGTTCCTCTTCTGGATCTATAGTGTCGCGAGAGCGCCCGAAGATTCTGAAATCGAGTTGCCTTGAGGGAGTATCCATGCCGATTCGAAAGACGGTCTCATTTTTCCTGGCCTGCATAGTAGTGGCTGCCTTGGTCCAACAGGCTTTTCCTCGATCTTCGCCCCAAGTTCTAGACATTGGCTCCGAGCGTAAGCTCCTGGTCGACCGCTACCTGATCGCGGAGTCAGCCGGCCTTCAACTGAAGCTTTATTCACCCCTGCCGCGAGAAGTGGTGCTGCCGATGGAAAAGCCCTGGGAAAAGGAGGCTTCCTGCTGCAGCTTCGTCCTTGAGGATGAGGGGAAGTTCCGTCTTTGGTACCGGGTTGCGCCTCGGGTTGCGGCTCCCGGAGAGTGGTGGAATTACACAGCCTACGCGGAGAGCACTGACGGGGTTCACTGGACTCGGCCCCAGCTGAACCTCTACGACTACCAGGGCTCCAAGAAAAAAAATCTGGTCTGGATGGGTCCCGGGGGCAACATGTCGGTACTCAAGGACCGAAGGCCGGAAGTCCCTGAGGAGGAGCGCTACAAGGCGGTCACGCGCACCGGCCCAGGGGCTCTGGGACTGGTTTCTCCCGATGGCCTGCGCTGGAAGCTCATCCAGCAGGACCCGATACTCACAGGCGGCAAGTTCGATTCCCACAATGTGATTTTCTAGGATCCCTGGACGCTCCAGTTTCGCTACTATGGACGAGGGTTCGTCACAAACCCCCTTCGGGCCGAACTTCGGATCTGAGGCATGGCATCCGGCGCATTCGCACCGCCAGTTGGGCGGACTTCAGGGAGTGGACGCCTCTCGGATTTGTGGAGATGCCGCAAGCGCCTCTCGACCACCTCTATACCAATGCCACCACTCCGTATCAGCTCAGCCGCGGCCTCTATTTGATGTTTCCCAAACGCTTTGTCCCGGAACGGACCTTCGGTCCGTCCTGGGGAGATCAGGGGCAGTCGGACATCGTCTTTGCTTCTAGTCGGGACGGTACGGCTGGATGGATTCGTCAGCGTCCACGCTCCCTACCAGAAGGGGTACTTCGTGACGCCACCTCTCGTTTTTCAGGGGAGGCACTTCTGGATCAATTACTCGACATCGGCGGTGGGATTCGTGAGGGTTGAGATTCAAGATGAAGGAGGCCAGGCCATCCACGGTTTCGAGGAGCTGGTCTGCGCCGAAATCTTCGGTGATGAAGTGGACCGGAGGGTGGCCTGGGGCGCTCGGGATGACGTGAAAAGCCTGGAGGGTAAAACGGTCAGGCTGAAGTTCGTCCTGAAGGATGCGGATATCTACTCCTTCGGGGTCCAACCCTGAGCCGGCGCTAGATCTTTCAGGGGGGGCTTCTCCGGACGTCAAGGCATCGACTACGCCAACGGCATTATTGCGTGTAGCCCAGGCTTGGCATTGCAACCCTGGGCTACACGCAGTAACGCCTTTGGCGTAGATCCTGTCGAAATAGAGTCACGGTTTCGTCCTAAGGGTCTGCGCAAGAAGAACTTGGTAGAATTGGCGCTCAGATTTGCGCCAGATTTGGCCGCGAACGATTGAGCGAAACCGCAGGTGTAGCCGGGTCTACGTTGAGGATTTCGCGATTGAGGAACGGCCGAAGATGGTGGGAAGATGAGATGCCAAAATGCCAAGTTGTTCTTGCGCAGACCCTAAGTCTGTTCAAGTTTCAGCTTACTGCCGGCTGCCGAATGCGAGCCACCTTTAGTCGGTGGACCCACTGTGCTAATCTACCGGCCGATCGCTCAACCCTACGGACCTTTGCTAGATAAAGATTTGGAGTTTCCTATGAACCATCCGATGGTGCTGCTAACTTTCTGCGTGGTCGTCAGCTTTTTCGCGTCCTGCACTCTTCCTGGCGACGGGAAAATCGCTTCGGAAGAGGCGGTTCAAGCGACGGTCTCACAGCGCGTTCATCCGGTCCTGATTCGCCACGATCACAACGCCCTTGCGCAGGTGGTGCTTGAGGTCGGACAGGACGGTATTAGGGCAACTTCGTTTACCTTTTCGTTAAGTGGCACCGACGATCTGAGGGACATCGAGTCCCTCCAGTTGTTTTATGCCGGCAGTCGCCCAATGACGGATTTCGACGCTCTCCGCAGCGGGATCAGCTTTTCGGAAGATCGAGAAAGCGTTTTGGCTGAGTTCTTGGGGAATCCTTTCGGCACGCTGGCCCAGCCTGCCGCCGAGCTGACGTTCTCTGGTGATCAAGTCTTGGGACCGGGAACCCATGTCTTTTGGCTCTCCTCCAAGATCAGTCCCAGGGCCAACCTGACACACAAGGTCGACGCTCTGTGTACGGCAATCGAGACTTCAGCGGGCAAGGTGGAACCCCGAGATACCAGTCCAGTTGGGAGCAAGCGCATTGGCTTTGCCCTTCGCAAGGGCCAGGACGACGGCGTGCATACGACTCGGATTCCCGCGCTGACCACGACGCCAAAGGGAACTCTGTTGAGCGTATACGACCTGCGCCGCCGAAAGCGACGGGACCTGCAGGAAGACATTGACATCGGTCTGAGCCGCAGCACCGATGGCGGCCAGAGCTGGGAGCCGGCGCGTGTGATCATGGATATGGGTGAGTACGGCGGGCTTGGACCGGAGCTGAACGGCGTCAGTGATCCAGGGATTGTCGTGGATCAAAACACCGGCGAGATCTTCTGCGCAGCGGTCTGGATGTGGGGCAAGCCAAACAAACATCAGTGGAGCGAAGACGGCTCCGAGCCAGGCTACAAAATCGGCAAGAGCGCCCAGTTCATGATGGTGCGCTCCAAGGACGACGGTCTTACCTGGAGCAAGCCCGAGAACCTGACTCGCAAACTGAAGAGGTCCGAGTGGATTCTCTTCGCCCCCTCCCCGCAGGCAGGAATCACCTTAAGAGACGGTACCCTGGTTCTTCCCGGCCAGGGCCGCGATGAACAGGACCGCCTCTTCTCGACCCTCATCGTCAGCCGCGATCATGGCGCTACCTGGACCGTCGGTTCCCCTTCCGCGACCGGCAACAACGAGTGTCAGGTGGTGGAATTGGACGACGGGTCGATCATGCTCAACAGTCGTACGGTCAGACCTACCAAGTTCCGTTCGGTATGGTTAACCGACGACCTTGGCAAGACCTGGCGACCGCACTCAACGCACCGCAAGACGCTGATCGAACCCAACTGCAACGGTAGTCTGCTGCGCTTTGATTACGAGGAAGAGGGGAAGGCGAAACACATCCTGCTGTTCGCCAACCCTCACTCTCAAACCGGGCGTGACCACCACTCGATCCAAGTGAGCTTGGACGACGGCCTGACCTGGGCAGAAGAGCATCGAATTCTGCTAGACGAAGGCCGGGGTAACGGCTATCCAAGTATGACCCAGATCGACGCAGGCCACGTCGGTATCGTTTACGAGGGCAGCCAGGCCCACCTGGTCTTCGAGAAGTTGTCATTGAACGAGTTGTTGAAGCGAGAGGAATAATGGTAGTCGATTCCTGGATTATGTAGACGCCTCCTGCAATCACTGGACATTCCAGACGGCTATTCTTGACTTATGCGATACCGTCTGAGGCCTTGATGTTCAGAGCGCATTCGGAAGGGACAGCGTGCCAATCTGCAGACTTCATCTGACACTCCTACTCATCGTTTTGACGATGGGGGCATCCGGACTCCTGGCGGGTCTCAGAGTAGAGAAACGCATCTACATCCCGCAGGTCGCCTTCGGTTCCTGCTTTGAATGCCGCGCCCCTGGCCATGAGGAGGGGGTGATGTTTACCAGCACCATTTCCATCACCGATATGAACGCCTCTGAGGATACATTGGGGCCGAATGCGACGAGCGTCTCAGTCAGGGTCGTAAGTTTCGATTCCATGGGCAATCCTGGCGCGCCGCTGTTTCCTGCCTCCGAAAGGTTGCTCCGTGGTAAGTCTACCTCTCGCCTGCCCCAAAACCTTAATGAGGCAGAGTTTGCGAATGAGGTTACGGTGGGAGACGACGCAGAGGGCATTGAGTTCATTGATCAAATAAGCGAGCGCTTCTCGTGTTCACTGAGCCAATGACTGTAGAGATCAACCAGGGTCCTGCGAATGGAACGAAGACTTCCTCCCGACGCCCGACCATGTAGACGGGGGGAATGCGATATCGGGACTTCCACTACGTGATAGCCTGCTGCTATCCCTCTTGTGAGAACCTCTGCATCGAAAAAGGGACCGTCCGACTGCAGCGGGAAGCTCGCCTCCAGGAAATGACGATGGAAGAGCTTCAGTCCAGAGTTTACATCGCGCAGCGACACCCGGAACAGCGCCCGGATGAGCCAGTTGTAAACCAGCGACATGCATCTTCGGTGAAGCGGGTCTGCTCTTTGATGACGTAGTCCGCTCGCCGCATCGGCAAAGGCAAGTTGCGCCAAGAGAGACGAAATATCACGTGGATCAAACTGTTCGTCGCCGTCGATATATCCAACAATGGAGCCCCGAGACGCCTTCACGTCAGACCGAAACGCCGCACCCACGCCTTGATTGTGGTGATAGCGGACGAGATGAAGCTGGGGAATTCTCTGGCTCAACTGCCCGACGGTGCCCACCGTATGGTCGGTGCTGCCATCGTCCACTACGATGATCTCATATTCACTCGAACCCGACTCCAAAACCTCTGACAAAACTCGGACGAGCCCTGAAAGCGATGGGCTGTCGTTATAGCCAAGCACCAACATCGATATCGATGACATGGTTGCTAGTTGGCGGGCTGCGGACGAAAGACTCGATGAATTCCGCTTACCGATATTCTCGGATGTCTTCCTCCCGAGATGAGGTGAATCCGATCTTCCAGCACAGCGCCCTGAATACCGTGTCGAGCTTCTGGAAGCTGTCCAAGTATCGTCCAGGTGTCAGCAAAGGGATCATAGCGCTCGATACTGTCCAGGCAAGTCCATACGTGTTCGCCGCCGAACATGTAAATGAAGCCATCGTGAACCACCGAGGCAAAGCCGCCGCGGGGAAAAGGAATGTCGGCGACCGCTTTCCACGTAGCTGACTCGATATCGTACTGTTCGTTTTCCGAGAGATTGTGTCGCAGGTCATCCTTGCGGCCGGAGATAGCGTACAAGCGATGGCGCACCGCCTCCAGGCGCAGGTGATCTCTGGGTGTCGGCATAGATGGTTCCCGGGTCCAGGCCTCGGTTGCTAGATCGAACCGAAAGAGTGCATCACTCACGTTCAGGTCGGGGCGATTC
>Ga0310121_10004053_pt1 | contig 13111 bp, 7 predicted proteins | sample CB27_Tmax_986_MG_FD_203504 | JGI IMG/M metagenome (GOLD analysis project Ga0310121, IMG submission 203504) | Marine microbial communities from Western Arctic Ocean, Canada - CB27_Tmax_986 | ecosystem: Environmental > Aquatic > Marine > Oceanic | place: Canada: Western Arctic Ocean | collected... | reverse complement strand
ACAATACCGCGTCGCGGCTGCGTGCCCGAACTTGATCTTGCTGGATCTGACAATCGCCCCCCAGCAACCACACCTCGTATTGGCCCTCGCGCCAATGGCTCGCCTGCTCGGAAGTCACCACAATGGGGGCATCGAGCGGAGCCATCGGCGGCTCGACCTCGGCCTTTGCCGGTGCGCCCAAAGACGCAAACAACATGACGAGTGCGATGCCAATCCAACCTTGCCCGCGCGCACCACGAACCAACGCGCGCCACGCCAGTTGAGCGTGCGCGGTCAAGCGGACGTGCCGATCGCTACGATGGTTCAGCGTGATGGCATCCTTGCCGACAAGAAGGTGATCGCCAGGCGGCCACAAACAACAGGTACGAATGTCAGTTTGGAAATGAAAGCTATTCGAGAAAAGCCCGCGCAGGCGGAGGGGCGGATTATATGCACGGGCACATCCCGAGGCAAGGCAAGTCCACTGGCTACAGAGGTTTGCAGGAAAATCTCCACCGAGGGTGTCTGCAAATCTGCGTCGGCAAATCTGGGACTGGTAAGACGACGCTCTGCGGAAACCGAACTCGATCGTAACGTCGTCAAACGGTGGCGTTGCTAGTGGTCTGTCGCGGTTTGGCTGAACAGTGATAGCATGGCGCCACCCTGTCGTGGGACGGTTTGGTTGATCAGTGATAGCAAGCGTCACCCTGTTGTGGGGCGGTCTCCCGACCGTCCCACCGCCCCGACCGCAGGTCTCACCGATCCTGCGAAGTCAGTGAGACCTGCGGTCGCCGGCGTGGGCGGGTCGGGAGACCCGTCCACAACAAGAGACCCGCCCACAACTGATGGGATTGGCAGTTTCGACGTCAGCTACGGCAAGGCGTGTCGGCGTTTGCCTTGGCTTACCCAGCCAACCAATTCTCGGACGCCGGCAGCTGCTAGCACGCATACGAACGGCATCAGCGGAGCGCGCATTCTCATATTGCTCCAATAAAATGTGTGCACCGCGGTAAAGCTGACCAGCAAGAACAATCCCCACAGCCAGGGAGCCCGCAAGAGCTTGATTCGCAGGCCCGCGATGCCGCAAACAGCTAGCAATGCCAGGACTGCATACCAGACGCCGACGGCGATTCTCATTCCCAGCATCTGCTGGGATTCCCGCTCGTTGCGCCGCTGTGGCATGAGCTGCCAGAGTCTCGCGATGCGGATCCCGCATGAGTAGACGAACATCTCCGGTTGCTGGCCTATGTAATGTTGCGCCAGTCGGTAAGCAAAACGATCGTCTTCGAACTCGTCGCGTCCGATCGGCGCTCCCCCGCCTGCATAGCGTTCTGGATTCTCGTCCAAGTGCTGCCAAAGCTGGTCTCCCGAGTCGTCCGAGTAGCGACGCAGCTCCCACGCTTCACTAAAGGGTGCGGCATCCCACGTCGCGCCGCCACCGGCACGCAGATGCTCGTAGAACAATGGGTTGTTGCCCAACAACAGCGTGTAGCCGCCATGTGTCGTGGTGGCTGAGACTCGGCCAAAGGTGCCGTAGTTTCGCACAATCCAGGGCGAAAGTACGATGCCTATACCAAGCATCCAGCCAATTGCTGCAGTCGTCGTTTTCGTTCGGGGTCCCAGCAATACCAGCGACACCAATCCAACCCATGGCAAGAAACTCGGCCGGCAGAGTGCTGTCAAAGCCAGCGTTCCGCCGGCCAGTAGGAACGAAACAAGATTTGGCGAATCAGCTAGTCGAGCCAGGCTATACAAAGCCAGGATTGCCAGGCAGGTGGCCACCGTCTCGGTCATGACGAGACACGATTGGTTCAGCAGAATCGGATCGCAGGCGACGACCACAGCGGCCAGGAAGCTCCAACGTCCAAGCTGGCACCGCCGCGCAAATAGGTAGGTCAAGAGAATCGTCATCGTGCCCAGTATCCAATGCAGTCCCGCGACGACCGTCGACGTGACTTGCCCACCTGTCGCGAGGGCTGCCAGAACCACGGGATAAAGAGGTGGCCGGAAGGCAGTCGGCCGCACGCTGGCAACGCCGGTCGAAGCGTCGTACCAGCCATACACTCCCGTTTCGCGAAACGTCTCGGCGAGTAACCGATAATCGTCCGGATCGGCCTCGAGTTCCCTGGCAAATACCAACAAAGCCACCGCCCGGATCACGAGCCCAAACAACATCAGATCCATTAGCGTCACCCAGCCGTCTTTGCAGACGCGCTTGGTTTCGTCATCCTGAAGGGAATTCGGCTGCATGATGGGATTCGACTCTCTCGGGCAACGTCGTGAAGCAGTTGTTTGGCCAAAGGCCATAGTCATCGTAGCCTGGGGCAGCGCCCCAGGAAATCAGCAACAAACGTCGCAGCTTTGGCCGTAGGCCATATTCAATAGGCTAACGGTGAATATGGCCTACGGCCAAACATGGTTTTCAATCAATTGTCCTGGGGCGTTGCCCCAGGCTACGGTGAAAGATGGCCTTCGGCCAATACTCTAAACGACGGTAACTTCGAGATTAAGAGCGCGGATTCATGCCAAAGTGGCGCGCCGTCCAATTAGGCATTAGTCATTCGGCATTTTACGACAGAGGCCGCACTCCAAAGCGGCACTGTCCAACTGATCCTGACCCCTGGTCCCTGACCCCTGACCCCTGGTCCCTGACCTGACCCCTGACCCGGTGAGCATCGTATGTCAAGCCGTGTGGAGCGCGCTGTTCAGCTTCTCATTTCTTGGCGTTGGCCGCTACTTGGCTTGGCGGTGCTGCTGACATTCGCTTCGTATGGTCCGTCCAGTCGCATTTCGTTCGACCGGTCGATCGAGAACATGTTTGCGGCGGATGACCCGCTGCTGGAGCCCTATCGCAAGCTGAAACGGGTCTTCGGTGGTAACGAGGTTGTACTGGCGGTGTTTGTTGATCCGCAACTGCTGGATCCAAACAAGACTGGCATCCGCCGATTGGCCGGCATCCGACAGCGACTTGAGCAGGTGCCCGGCGTACGCGCCGTGTTAAGCCTCGATCGGCCAATCGGAGAGGTCATCGTGCAAGACGACAGCGAGCTGGCAGCCCGCACCCGCCGCTTGTTTGAGCACTACACGCACGGCGCCGATGGAAAGACGGTGGCCGCCGTCTGTATGCTCGAGCCGGAGAATGCGGCCCAGGTGCCACGGCAACAGACAATCGACCGACTGCGGGAGATCGTCACCAGCTTGCCGCACGGACTGGCGCCCGGCGTGCTGGCTGGAGAGCCAGTGATGGTAGTCGACGGCTTTCGTCACTTGGAGGAGGATGGGCATCGCCTGAGCGTCTGGTCGACGCTGCTGCTGTCGCTAACGATTGTTCTGTGCTTTCGCAGCCTGCGGTGGCTGATCGTGCCGGCGACCGTCGTACAGCTCACGCTACTGTCGACCCGCGCGCTGTTAGTCGTCGTCGGTTTTCGATTGAGTATGGTGAGCTCGATGTTGACGGCCATCGTCACGGTCGTGAGCGTCGCGACCGTCGTGCATATTATCGTGCGGTTTCGTGAAGGTCAGTCTCAGGGATTGCCGCCAGCTTCCGCGTTAGTCCGAACCGGTCGTTTGCTGGCAGTACCCATTCTCTGGGCCTGCGCCACGGATGCCGTCGGATTTGCCGCGCTCACGTTCTCTCGCGTCGGACCGGTGCGCGACTTCGGTGTGATGATGGCGATTGGCTCGCTGCTGGTTCCGTTCAGTGTCGCACTGATCGTGCCGGCCCTGGCGCTATTTGGTCGCACTGAGTCCGTCTCGAGCCGAGCCAAGTTCGAGGAGCGATTGGCCCTGCAGTTGGACCGTGTGAACCGCTGGGTACAGCTGCGACCGGTGACGGTCTGTCTGCTGGCCCTGGTGCTGGCTCTGCTCGCGGTGGCGGGGATACTGAGACTCGAAGTGGAAACGGATTTCACCAAGAACTTCCGCTCGCACAGTTCCGTGGCACAATCCTATCGATTTGTCGAAGAGAACTTGGGCGGAGCCGGACTTTGGGACATCATCCTGCCCGCGCCGCGACAACTGGATTGGGCGTACATCCGGCGCGTGCAGAAGTTGGAGTCGCGGCTGCGGAGCGAAGTGATCTTTTCAGACATCGAGGGGCCGCGGGCCCCCGGTTTGACCAAGGTCTTGAGCCTGTCTGATGCTGTGATCGCTACGTCTCCGACGGATTTATACAAAACCGAAGTGCCGATGATTCGTGAAGGGATCGTCCAGGCCGGATTGGCTCTCATGCGAGCTACCATGCCCGTCTTCACGTCGGCGCTGTACGCCCAAGACACCCAAGGCGCCAATGAGCCCTATTTCCGAATCATGCTGCGCGCGCGGGAACAGCAAACGGCGACGCGCAAGCGGGAGCTGATCGAGCAAGTCGCGCAGATCAGCCTCGAGGAATTCCCGCCTATTGGAGACCATCCCGGTGCCGAGGTGACTGGGTTTTTTGTCCTGCTGGCCAGTCTGATCAGTAGCTTGATTCGCGATCAATGGTTGACGTTCGGGGTCGCCACTTTGGGGATCGCGGCCATGTTGATCGTGGCCTTTCGCAGCATTCGCCTGGCGGTCATTGCCTTGGTACCCAATGCCCTCCCCATTCTATTGGTTTTGGGTACCATGGGCTGGTTGCAGATCCACGTAAATATGGGGGCCGCTATGATTGCGGCGGTCTCGATGGGTCTGTCGGTCGACAGTTCAATCCACTACATCACCTCTTTCCGCCGCCTGAGTCTAGCGGGCCACAGCCCAACCGAGGCGATCGCCGAAGTGCAACGCACGGTAGGCCGCGCTGTCGTACTCTCGACCCTGTCCTTAATCGTTGGCTTTACCGTGCTCTGCTCCAGCCAGTTCGTCCCGACGATTTACTTTGGACTGTTGGTCAGCCTTTCCATGGTGGGTGGCTTGCTCGGCAATCTAGTTCTGCTGCCCTTGCTATTGCGTTTGGTGAGTCACGAGAAGTAACCGCGCAAAACGTAGAATGGTCAGCGATTCGTCTTTTCAACCACGAAATGAGCAAAATACACGAAAGGGGAATGGTTCATGAGCGGCTTGCCGACATGGTCTTTTTTCGTGTATTTCGCGTATTTCGTGGTTGTTCTCTGCACTCCTGTTGCCCTTGCTGTTGCGTTTGGCGATTCAACCGTCAGGACAACACCGTCAGGACAACACAGAGTTTTAATTCCCACGCTCGATATGCGATAATGCAGAGCATGCAGAATCAACCAGTCCAATCTGAAACCGGTGTAGCAAAGGCAGCCAGCGTCGACGTCACCAAGACGCATGTGGTGCGCGAATTGAAGCACGACAGCCCGTTGATTTCCTGCCGATTTGATCCCTCCGGAAGATTCGTCTTCTTCGGCGCTCAGGACAATCGCGTGTGGCGGTGGGAGTGGAGCGGTGAGGAGAAGACGGCACTGGCCGCGCACGATAGCTGGGTCCGCGCGATCGGTTTTCATCCAGATTGCCAAACCGTTCTTACAGGTGGGTATGACGGGCGGCTGATCTGGTGGCCCGTCTCGGATGAAAAGCCGGAGCCCTTGCGGCAGGTCGATGCGCATGCCGGCTGGCTCCGTTCGCTGGTTGTTAGCCCGGACGGACAGTTGGTGGCTACCGCGGGAGATGACTTATTGGTCAAGCTTTGGAGTCTGGCCGACGGATCACTGGTACGTGAATTAGCGGGACACAACCGGTACATCTACAACGTGGCCTTTCATCCGGATGGTAAGAATTTGGTGTCTGGCGATTTAATGGGCCGGTTGATTCACTGGGAGGTGGCAACAGGCAAGCAGGTTCGCGAATTCAAAGCCGAATCCATCAGCAAGTACGACAAGACGTTCAAGGCAGACATTGGAGGTTTTCGCGGTTTGACGTTCAGTCCCGACGGAAAGTGGCTGGCCGGCAGTGGGATTACAAACGTCACCAACGCCTTTGCCGGAATTGGCAATCCGGTCATCGTTGTGTTCGATTGGGAAAGCGGCGCGCAGAAGATCCAACACCAGGCCAAGGGGAAACTCGACGGGGTGGCCTGGAGCGTAGCCTTCCATCCGCAGGACTTCACGATCGGTATTTGCGGTGGACGCGGCGGCGGCGTGTTGATGTTCTTCAAACCTGGCCAGCAGGAAGCGTTTCACCAATTCAAGCTGCCAGATACTGCACGGGACTTGGATCTGTGCACGGATGGAGTGCACCTAGCCACGCCTCATTACGACCGCCATCTGCGGATCAGTAAGATGGCTGAAAAGGCCTAAGCGACGACCAATTCGTAACCGGCGCCCGGACTCGCAAGAGTTCGGGATTCTCGTAAGTCCCCGAAGTCTTGCGACCTCGGCTACCCGACCACGCGACCGTGATTCGCGGGCCGGTCTGACCGACTGGGATTGAATGAATCCGAGATTCGCATTTCGAGCTTAGGCACGTTACCGATCGGTTCAACTCGCTTCTGTGCGGATCATTAGCCGGGATTTTCCTGCCCGTCATCGTGGCACCAAAGCATGGGGTGTTATTCATGAAGATCGTCGCGAGTTAGACTCCCCAGCTTCATTCAACCGAGCTACACCAAAACGCAGGATTCCTACGACCGGCACAAAGCTCGGACTTCCGCGTACGATCTTGGATAACATCGAGCTCCCCATCCGCCCCCCTTGCTCGAGCGCAACCTATCTTCACACAGGGGACTTCTCCCCGCGATCGCAGCCGCTCAGTCGGTTGCGAGCTTGTAGAGGGGCAGGACTATCACACTACATGCAGAGTCGAAGGGCATTCCATGTCGCATGATAACGCGAGCAAGACATCAAAACCAATCCGGTTTCTGTTTGAGAACTCGATCTTTCTGATTGCCGGTGCGGTCGGTGCATTGATTTGGACGAACGTCGATCCGGATTCCTATCTGCGGCTCGTGCAATTCGACTTGCGGTCTGTGTTTTCCGACGAGCAGCACGAATCAGACGGTTCGCATGCGGACGCGCAGCACGGCATTCAGCCGCAACCAAGCGCGAACGGAGGGCATCAGCACACCAGTGTTCGTGACGATGGAATCGCAATTCACCTGGCGGCGGACACCCCCCCTTCGTCAACAGACGAGCACACCGAACCGGGGCCGAGCGACGAACACGAAGCCGTCGATGATACTGAGCACGGTGGTCACAGCCACGGCTGGACCCTCCCGTTCCTCATCAACGACATCTTGATGGCGTTGTTCTTTGCCATCGCCGGCAAGGAAGTGTGGGAAGCACTCTTGCCTGGCGGCGCCTTGTCGGATCCTCGTAAGGCGGCGACGCCGCTGATGGCAACCCTGGGGGGTATCATAGGCCCCGCGGGCTTGTATGTGTTGGGGGTCTTGCTGTTCAGCTTCATGGGCATGACAACCTGGGCCGAATTGGGGAGAGGCTGGGCTGTTCCCTGCGCCACGGATATTGCGTTCAGTTACTTAGTCGCCAGGATTATCTTCGGAGCGGGCCATCCGGCGATCGCATTCTTACTGTTGCTGGCCATCGCCGACGACGCAGCCGGCCTAGTGATCCTGGCCATCTTCTATCCGACGAGCACCTTGGCGCTCCCTTGGTTGGGATTGAGCGTGGGGGCGGTCGCTTTGGGCTTTGTATTTCACAAGGTGCTGCGACTGCAGAGCTTCTGGTGGTATCTGTTGATCCCGGGCACGATGAGCTGGTTTTCGTTTTTCTGGGCCGGAATCCACCCGGCACTTGGCCTGGTTCCCGTGATTATCACCATGCCACATGCTCGCAGCGACTTGGGCATTTTTGCCCGTGCGGAATGCGGCCGAGACGATACGCTGAATGCATTCGAGCATTGGTGGAAGAACCCCGTCGAGTTAATCTTGGGATTGTTCGGATTAGTCAATGCGGGCGTTGCCATGTCCAGCGTCGGAGTGGGCACCTGGCTGGTCTTTGGTGGGCTGATTATCGGCAAGCCGTTGGGCATCACGTTGTTCACCTGGCTCGGCGAAAAGTACTTCAAGCTCGAGATGCCAGCCGGCATGAACTATCGTCACATCGTTAGTTTGGGAATGGTCGCTGGCATCGGTTTCACGGTCGCCCTGTTCGTGTCGACGGCGGCATTTCCGGTACCACCTTCGAGCCCAGCAGTTCTGGATTCGGTCAAGATGGGGGCACTGGCCAGTTTCTTTGCTGCGATCGTAGCCTACGTCGGCGCACGCCTCCTGGGCATACGGCCGGGCGACATCGATAACAAGGTCACGCGTCGCGAGGACGAAGGATCGGAGGGCGATGCAGCGGAGGTTAGCATCAGTTGCCCGGCGTAGGGGTTCTTCGGGTTGATCGAGGAACAATCTCTGCCCGCTGAGACGATGATCGGTTTGGTACAACCACGGGGAGCCTAACCGGACATTCCGGATCAACCAAACCATCACACGAATAAATGCTGCCGCCCACCGTTCGCCCTTCGTTGGGGCCGAAGGCCGGGCCAAGGTCCTCTGCGCAGAGCCGCGGAGGAAAAAACGAATGAAACAGAGGATCTGATTTGAGGCAGCGCGGAACCGCAGGCGTCTGCCGGGCCGGGTCGAAGTCGAGTATTATCACTGCCGGACCGGTGAAGTGTGACGTTCTCTCACGAAACAGGGGCTGCCGGCCGCACTTCGTTTCATGAAAGTCCCGTATTCAGCTGGCCAACACACCCCCGTCCATGATCCTTTTTCACAATAAGTCCGTAGAGTAAACTCCTGTCGAGTTTGCAACGTGAAGTTCCGCATTTGGGCCAGACGGATTAAGATGGAAATGTCCCGTCGCCCGTTCGAACACTCCTGATTCACCAGTACCCATGACCGCGATCCTGGGGATTTCCGCCTTTTATCACGACTCCGCGGCGGCTTTGATCGTCGATGGCCAGATTGTGGCTGCGGCGCAGGAGGAGCGTTTTACGCGGAAGAAACACGACCCCGAGTTTCCGGCCAAGGCCGTCGAATTCTGTCTCAAACAGGCCGGCCTGACGCCGGATCAGCTGGACTACGTCGGGTTTTACGACAAGCCATTCCTGAAGTTCGAGCGGCTGTTGGAAACCTATCTTGGCTTCGCTCCGCAGGGGTTCGTCTCTTTTCTAAAAGCCATGCCGGTATGGTTAAAGCAAAAATTGCACCTCCGCAGTGAAATAAACCGGGGCCTGCAGGACCAGTACGGCAAACGCTTCATTTTTACCGAGCATCACGAATCGCACGCGGCCAGCGCTTTTTTCCCATCACCGTTCGACGAAGCCGCGATCTTGACCGTGGACGGAGTTGGCGAGTGGGCTACGGCCAGCTACGGTGTCGGCCAGGGCAACCAGATTTCGCTGACCCATGAGCTGCACTTTCCGCATTCACCCGGTCTGCTGTACTCAGCATTTACCTACTTCTGCGGCTTTCGCGTAAATTCCGGCGAATACAAATTGATGGGCCTGGCGCCCTATGGAGAACCGAAATACACCGATTTGATCTTCGAACGGATCATCGATTTGAAGGACGACGGCTCGTTTCGCATGGACATGTCGTACTTCAACTACTGTCAGGGTTTGACCATGACAGGCCGCAAGTTCGACCAATTGTTCGGTGGCCCCGCCCGCAAGGCGGAAGCACCCATCACCCAGCGCGAAATGGACATTGCCGCCTCGATTCAAGTAGTGACCGAAGAGATCATGCTGCGGATGGCCCGTCACGTCCACGCGGATACGGGGATGAAGAAACTCTGCCTGGCGGGTGGCGTGGCGCTCAACTGTGTGGCCAATGGACGAATTCTCCGGGAGGGACCGTTCGAGGAAATCTGGATTCAGCCGGCCGCGGGCGATGCCGGAGGGGCACTCGGTGTCGCGTTGTTTATCTGGCACCAGCTGCTGGGAAACGAACGGGCAGGCGGCGTTGATACTCAGGGTGCTTCTTACCTGGGTCCCTGCTCTACGGAAGACGAAATCAAACTGTTCTTGGACGGGCTGGACGCAAAGTACCGGCATTACGAGGACGAAGATCAGCTCTGTCAGGACGTGGCCGAGTTGATCGGCGACGAAAAAGTTGTCGGTTGGTTGCAAGGCCGCATGGAGTTCGGCCCGCGAGCGTTGGGGGCTCGGAGCATTCTGGGCGATGCACGCAGTTCACGGATGCAGTCCGTGATGAACTTGAAAATCAAGTTCCGAGAGTCATTCCGGCCGTTCGCTCCGTCCGTGTTGGAGGAACGCGTGGAGGAGTACTTTGGCATGCGGCCGCAGGAACAAAGCCCGTACATGTTGCTTGTGGCGCCCGTGCAATCATCAAAATGCCATGAGGTGAATGGCGAAGATAGCAAGTTGACAGGGATCGACAAACTCAAGGCTGTCCGGTCGCAAGTGCCGGCGATTACACACGTCGATTTCAGTGCCCGTGTACAAACTGTCGACCCTCGCCGCCATGGACGCTACTACAAACTGATCAAACAGTTCGAGCAGCGAACCGGTTCCCCCGTGATGATAAATACCAGCTTCAACGTGCGGGGCGAACCGATCGTATGTTCGCCCGAACATGCATACCGCTGCTTCATGGCCACGAACATGGACGTGCTCGTGTTGGAACGGTTTGTGCTGCTAAAAAGCGAGCAACCGAACGCCAAAGAGCATGAGATCGATGAGTACCTGGCGCAGTTTCAGTTGGATTAGAAGACGGGTTGAGTTAGACGACGGGTTGAGTTAGACGACGGGTTGAGTTAGACGACGGGGTGGGATTAGAAGACTCAGTGGGATTGGAAGACGATGGGATTGCTCGAAATCAACTGGAATCCACCGCGGAAAGAACTACGCGTGTTTGCGGGTTTGCAGCTGATCTTTTTCGCGATCGTGGCTTGGATGATCCATCATCGCTTTGAATCGACGGCGTTAACGGCGGCAGTCGTGACTTTGTCGGCGGTAGCGGCGCTGGTTGGGTTCATCAAGCCGCAGTTGTTGCGACTTTTCTATGTCGGTTGGGTGGCTGCCGTCTTTCCCATTGGCTGGGTCGTCTCTCACGTGCTGATGCTCGCTGTGTTCTACCTGGTCATCACCCCTGTGGGCCTGACAATGAGGCTCTGTGGACGGGATCCGATGGAACGAAAGTTCGACGAAACGGCCAAGAGTTACTGGAAACCACGGCAGCAACAGACCGAAACCAAAAGATATTTCCGGCAGTTTTGACGAGACACAACACAAGACAAAACAGGGTCCTGGCTGACGACCTCATGCGAACCAGCCGATGACGCGGCTCGTATAATGAGATATCCCTGAACAGGTCCTTTCTAAACTCACACGACGCCTCGATACCATGAACACTTCGAAACCGGACAAAGACGACTTTGCTCAACAGGCCGAAGAAGCCCCGCCCGGTTTGGTGGCTGAGTTCGCCGATTTCTTGATCCACAACAAGAAATGGTGGCTGACACCGATCATCTTGGTCATGCTACTGCTCGGCTGGCTCGCCTTCATGAGTACTGGTGCAGCCGCACCATTCATTTATACGCTTTGGTAAAGTGTCGTGTGCCTGAGAAAACGGTGGGGTGGCACGTCCCTGAGCCCAAGGCGAAGGGCGTGGTTTGGACCCGGTTGCGTATCCAGGTCTGTGATGCGTCACTGAACTTCCAGCCACGCCTGAAACATCAGCACATCCCACAAGTAGTAATGCCAGTTGTGCTGTCCCGACAGATGCTCGGACCATTTCTTGCGGATCGGCTTGGCCCGAAAGTAGCCTTCCGCGTTGAGCCGCCGCACGTCTAGCAAAGCTTCAGCCCAATCTCGCAACGGTCCGCGGAGCCAATCGTCGATCGGCACACCAAATCCGACCTTCGGACGCTCGACGAGTGTCGGCGGCACGTAGCGCGCCAACAGCTGCCGTAAAATCCATTTCGATTGGCCTGCCCGCACCTTAAAACTGGCCGGCAAGCTCCACGCAAACTCGACCACGCGGTGGTCCAGCAACGGGACCCGCACCTCGAGGCTGACACCCATGCTGGCACGGTCGACCTTCGTCAGGATGTCGTCGGGCAAGTAGGTAATTGCGTCGGCATACATCATGGCCTCCAGCACATTGCCGCGATCGACCCACTTTCGATAGTCGTAGAACGGCGTCGACGGCAAGCTTCCGTCGATCACGATCTGCTCGGGTTGTTTCCAGTGTGTGTGAAACTGAGTGTAGAGATGTCGCGCGTCGCGAGCGGCAAGGAAATCAGCCAGCGTCCTTAGCTTACGACCAATGCCTCCTGTACGGGGAAGAAGTCGCAACACGCGCGAGCCTGCCAGTCGCAACGGCCGGGGTGGCCAGCCAACTTGCTGCCAGAACTTGCGTACCAAAGAGTATCGTTCGTAGCCACCGAACAGCTCGTCGCCTCCATCGCCAGACAGTGACACAGTCACGTCCTTTCGAGCCAGCTGGGAGACTAGATAGGTGGGGATTTGCGAGGAATCGGCAAATGGCTCGTCATACAGCGCGGGTAGTCGCGGGATCACGTCACGGGCCTGTGCGGCGGTTACCTCGAGTGTCGTATGCTCCGTGCCCAGATGTTTCGCGACAGCTCGTGCGTACTGGGCCTCGTTATACGCCCGTTCCGCGAAGCCGATGCAGAACGTCTTGACGGGTCGATCAGTTTGCGCCTGCATCAACGCGACTACGGCCGAAGAGTCGATTCCGCCAGAAAGGAACGCGCCCCAATCGACGTCCGCTTGCATTCGTAAGCCGATCGCATCACTCAACCGCCGCTGCAACTCATCGACCGCTTCCCGATCCGACCCCAAGAAGGGCCGGTCGGCCCCCGCCTGGGCGACCTCTTCGACGGACCAGTACCGCTGGGGCTTTAGTCGCTGGGGGGTCGCATCACGCGAAATCGTCAGCCAAGTTCCTGGCGGCAGTTTGTAAATCCCCTGGTAAATCGAGTGCGGCGTCGGTACGTAGTTGTGCTGCAGGAACAGCGCCAGGGCGTTACGGTCAATTTCGTTCCGGAAACCGGGGGTGGCCTTGAGCGCCTTGAGCTCGGAGGCGAAAACGAACGTCCGCTCGGACCAGCCGTAATAAAGCGGCTTGATGCCCAGCCGATCTCGGGCCAAAGTCAGCTGTTGCTGGCGACTGTCCCATAGCGCCAGGGCGAACATCCCGTTAGCACGTTGCAACGCCGTAACTAAGCCCCAACGATCGATTGCTTCCAGCAGCACT
>Ga0310121_10004052_pt1 | contig 13111 bp, 6 predicted proteins | sample CB27_Tmax_986_MG_FD_203504 | JGI IMG/M metagenome (GOLD analysis project Ga0310121, IMG submission 203504) | Marine microbial communities from Western Arctic Ocean, Canada - CB27_Tmax_986 | ecosystem: Environmental > Aquatic > Marine > Oceanic | place: Canada: Western Arctic Ocean | collected... | reverse complement strand
GCCGACATCCACATGCCGTCTTCACCGTACTCGTGCAAATCGAACACGAGACGGGGCTGAATTTCCGCCATCAGCCGCCGGGTGCAGCGGACTTCGATCGGACACCATTCTGTGTCGTGAAAGCGATTTAGGTGCAGCACTTCGCCATCCGGAGTGACGATCTGCGTATAAGCCCGGGCCAACGGGGCGGCGCCCGGCATGTCCGTTTCACGCGACGGAAAGTACATTCGCCGGCCCTTCAGCGGCTCTAGAAATGCGGCTCCCTTATCGACCTTGCGATAGAAGCCCGTGTTGGCGTAACCGTAGTCACCGATCAACACAAGCAGCCGATCATCCGCGTCATAGAGTATTTCGCCTTCGTCTCGCAGCAGCAACTCCGCGTCTGCGACGCTGGAGATCGACGGCTCGTGTCCCAGACCGAGGCTCAAGACATGTCGAAATCCATGCAAGCCCATCGGGTCACGGCAGGGAATGACGAACACCTGATGCTCGGTCTTCAGTTCGTCGATCAGGTCGACGGCTGCCACAACGCCGGCATGTTCGGTGGAGTGACTACCCGCGCTGATAAAAATTGCAGGTTGCTTTTGGCCGCCGGCCTGGACCGATACAACCGGGGAACCGTCCGGACAGGATCCGAGGACACGCAGCTGGTGTCCGCGCTGCTTGATTGCCTTCAACAGGTCGTCGTATGTTTGAAATCCAGTCATTAATTCCCTCAAGTTATTCCATTTCGCCAGCCAGAGGCTGGGATAGTCGTTGTTCGCTCCGCGAACAAACATCTCCTCGCGAAAGCGTGGCTGCGGCGTCCCGCCGCAGTTCGCTTAGTTTCGGGGGGCCTCCCTAATTGTGGGCAACTTTCCCGACCTGCCAACCTGGGGTCTCACCGATCCTACAAAGTCAGTGAGACCTTCGCTCGGGAAACCGCCCCACAACAGCTTGATGCGATGCACGCACGTCTGTCCGCGAAAACGCTTATTCGCCGCAGCCCGAGATTCTCTCCCAGACTCGAAGCGAAAGCTTTGTCGTGTCCTAGACCAGCTCACGAATTACTTGGCCTTCAGGCAGAGCGAGCAGGGGACGGTCGTCGAGCGTACGGAGTTCAGCGTTTGGCTGCATACCCAAAGCATGATAAACCGTGGCCGCGAAATCCGGTACCGAGACCGGCCGGTCCTTGATCTCTGCTGCGTGTTTGTCGCTGGCGCCAAGTACGACGCCTGTTTTGATCCCGCCGCCGCCGAGCGTCAGACTGAAACAACGGTTCCAATGATCGCGGCCTGGGGCCCTGGGGTCGTTATTCAAGCGCGGCGTGCGACCAAACTCCCCGGCTGTGATGACCAGCGTATTGTCGAGCATGCCGCGCTCATGCAACTCGTTTAACAAGGCGGCGTAGCCTTGCTCGTAGGCGGGCACCTCGGTTCGCAGGCGAGGAAAGACCTCCGGGTGATGGTCCCAACCGTAACGAATGTAACCCTTGACCGTTACAAAGCGAACGCCAGCCTCGATCAAGCGCCGGGCCAATAGCAAACCCTGACCCACACGGTTGCGGCCGTATGTGTCGCGGACCTTCGCCGATTCCTGAGACAGATCAAAAGCGTCTTTCGCACGCCGCGACGTAATCATCGATAACGCCCGCTGTTGAAATTCGTCATGGGTTTGAGCAAATCTGAGCTGCCGCTCGCGGCGTGCCTGATATCGATCGACGGCCGAAAGCAGTGCCTGTCGATCCGAAAGGCGATCGACACTCACGGAATCGGGCGGGCTGAACGCGCCGACCGAGAAGTTACCGCTGTTGGGGTCTTGTTCGACTAAGAAAGGATCGTACGTGCGTCCTAAGTATCCGCCGAAGCCCGGATCTCCGTACCGCGGACTGGCCATCTTTCCCAACTGAACGAAAGGAGGGGTTTGCCGTGCTCTGCGTTCCTGTTGCCAGGCCAGCATAGCGCCGAACCCCGGTGGCGTCATCGTATTCGTCAAACGGTTACCGCTCATCAGGTGAAAATCGCCCCGCCCGTGTGTCGGCGAATAGGAGTGCATCGAACGGATGAGCGAGAGCTTATCGGCGCAGCGGGCCAAGTTCGGCATCAGCTCGCACAATTCCAGACCGGGTACACTCGTCGAGATCGGGTTCAGCTCTCCACGAATCTCGGCAGGAGCCAGCGGCTTCATGTCGTACATATCGATGTGGCTTGGACCACCCAGCATCCACAGCAAAATGCAGTTCATGTCGCGGCTTGGAGCATTCGCTGTTGCCTGCCGGGCCAGCGCTTGCGGCAAATTGATCCCCAATGCAGTCAGGCCACCGACACGCAAAGCCTCGCGGCGTGTCAAACCTTCACAAGTACGATCGTGACCGGAAGTGAATGCTAACATTTTTCGCTATGGCACCATGCAACGGGAATCTTCCGCAACAGCGGACAAGGGCTGTTAAATGTAACCGAAGCGACGAAAGCAGACAAACTCGAAAGTGCTGGCAGCATCCAGCAAACCACGAGGCGCTGAGCGTGTGGCACGTCCTGGGTGGCACGTCCCTGAGCCCGAGGCGAAGGGCGTGGTGGACTAACGGATTCTGTCGATTTTGCCAGTTGTTGCTTCGAACCGGCCCCTGCACAACGCTTGCCCGTTTTTTGTAGCCGAAATGGCAACACTTCGGGCCGCGACTCCCGAACTCTCGCGAGTCCGGCTGCGACAGTTATGTCTGCCGACATGCCTAGCCCCGGGGTGTGGCGGACAGCAAGGCAGCCCGTGCGGCCGAGTTTGACTGACACGGCAGGCAGCGTAGAGTTTGTGCGGTCCAACAACTTCGGCGGAGCTTTGCAGATGCGTCCTCCCCTAATTTTCATCACGATCCTGGCCGTCGTGCTCGGCATCGTCTCGGCCGTCTTCCCACCGCTCGCTGTTGAGTCTGACGATGCCGGCATACCGGACGAGATGGACGAGTCGGCCGCTTTTAGCGGTAGCTCGTACAGCAATATTCTGCCAGGCGATTATGTCGGCCCGGAAACTTGCGGCGGGTGCCATCCAACCCAGTACTCGCAATGGAAAGAGCACCCCCATCATTGCATGAACCAGCTACCCAACTTGGATTCTGTGATGGGCGATTTTCAAGATGCCCGTTTAACGCTGCCCACCGGCGAGATTCGCTTTACGGCCGAAGAGGATGACTTTTGGATGACCGTAGAAAAGCAGGGAAGTATCTACCGGCGCTACCTTGTCACTCGCACTGTCGGTTCGCGCTACATGCAGTTTTATATCGGCAAGCAAATCACAGGTCCTGAGGACGAGGGGCACGATATTTACCGAGAGCATATGCTGCCGTTCTCGTATTGGTTCAAAATCAAACGCTGGCTGCCTAGGCAGTATTTCGATCCAGATGGTGCTGAACAACTCAAGGATGGAGTCCCTCAATGCGAAGCGGTCGACCGGGAGCCAGAGATACGTACTTACGGCGCCGTCTGTATGAACTGCCACAACACGTTTCCTTATGCATATCGAATCTTTCAAAAGAAGAGGGCGGGGTTTTGTGACGCGACGATCGGCGCAGCTGTCGGGCCGTTAAGCGCTGCGTTGGCGCCGGATGTGCATGTGGCACCGAACGTGAAGGCATTCGAGGACCTCAACGACAGACTCGATCCGGACAAACACCTCGTGACGTTGGGGATCAGCTGTGAGAGTTGTCACTTTGGCGGTCGTGAACACGCGCAGCATCAAAAACAAATCCGCTTCTTACCCACCAGCGTCTATACACAGCTGAAGCCCAAGGATCCCAGCCGGCCCTTAATCAATAGCCGCGACAATGCCTCGACGATTTTGGGCATCTGCATTCAATGTCACTGCGGTAGCGGTCCGGCGTATCCCAACGGTGCGGGCAAGGTGAACTCGCGGGAAGGCTTGGACATGCGACTCGGCTTTTGTTCCAGCGAACTGAGCTGTGTCGGCTGCCACGAACCACATACCGCCACGCCAACACCGTCGGGCGGAGCCGACCACCCGCAGCACGTGCAGATCTGCTCGTCGTGTCATACGAAGTACCTGGACGCCGATGCGGCGTTGGCGCACGGCGGCCACCCAGCCGCTGCCGGTGTCAGCTGTCTAGACTGCCACATGCCGCGCTACACGCAGGGAGCGGATGAGCGAATCCGTACCCATCGCATCTGCATGCCGGTCGAGGAGTCGATGGTGGCCGTGGGTTCGGCGAATGCCTGCAACCTCTGTCATCTTGACCGCTCGCTGCGTTGGACGCTTACCGCGCTCGAGCAAGGTTGGCAGCGCAAGATCACGCCCAACGAGCGTTGGCCGGCCCTTGAGCAGCTGGACGAGCCTTTGGGGACGCTCTGGTTGCATGGCAAGAATACTCATATGCGGCTAGTGGCGACGCAGTGCTACGCGGCCTCACGGCACGGCCAGGGCAAGCTACCGGACATCGTGCGGGCTCTCAACGACTCCGAGCCCGTCAACCGCGTTTTTGCCGGATTTGCCGTGTCCCGTCTGCTTGGTCAAGCTCTGGATGAACCGCTCAAAGTCGACATTACTGCGCCACCGGCAGTCCGCGATCGCCAGATAAATGCCTGGCTTGAGCAGTTGAAGCGGGAGCTGGATTGATCCTGATCATGTCGATCTGCGCCGCCCCAGGGGGCAGGGCCAGTGAACAACTGTCGCCTGTTTGTGAAGCCGGAGTCGCAAGACTTCGAGAATTTACAAGAATCCCGAGCTCCTGCGAGCCGGGCGACAACAGTTGACAGCTATTGTCTGCTTGCTTGCGCTGCTAGCGAAAGCGGAAGGCGGCGAGAATTGACCAGGCTTCGTTCCGCCTGTTCGCGTACAGCGGACCCTGCCGAGCGACCCAGTCATAGGCAACATTAGATGGCCGCAAAAAACACAAAGAGACACAAAAACAAGAAGGACGGAACCAAGAGTGGCGCGTCGTCGGCGCTAAAGCCTTTCTTTTTGCGTTTCTTGTGTTTTTTGCGGCTATCTTTGGACAATCGTTGGTTGGTTTGAGGCGAATCGTCGCTAGATCCGTCTGCTTGCTTGCGCTGCTAGCGAAAGCGGAAGGCGGCGAGAATTGACCAGGCTTCGTTCCGCCTGTTCGCGTACAGCGGACCCTGCCGAGCGACCCAGTCATAGGCAACATTAGATGACCGCAAAAAACGCAAAGAGGCACAAAAACAAGAAGGACGGAACCAAGAGTGACGCGTCGGCGGCGCTAAAGCCTTTCTTTTTGCGTTTCTTGTGTTTTTTGCGGCTATCTTGGGACAATCGTTTGTTGGTTTGAGGCGAATCGTCGCTAGATTCTGTGTCAGGACTTGTTGGTTTGTCGCTCCGCCAACGAGCGTTTACGGACATTCGCGGAACGAACGGCCACACAGCACGTCACACTCGCGCTTCCAAGAGATGTGGTCAAGCCCTGGCCGCGTACGGTCGGAGACTGTTTCGTTGGTTGACACGATAGACCGAACCTTGCTCCGACGCATTTGGAATCTGACGTGGCCTCTAGTGGTTTACAACGTGTTGGAGATGAGTGTCGGCATGGCCGACTTTCTCATGGTGCGTCCGCTCGGACCGGCGGCGACTGCGGCGATGGGCGTCAGCCGCCAGGTGACTTTTCTGGTGGAGGGGGCGGCGATAGCGATTTCGACGGGTGTCATCACGCTGGTCAGTCAAAGCGTCGGCGCGGGGCGACACGAGCAACTAAACGAGATTGTGCGTCAGAGCTTTCGCTTGGTGCTGTTGTTGGGGGTGCCGGCCACTGTTGTGGGGATCTTCCTGGCTGAACCGTTAGTGGCCGCGCTGCATGCAAGTGACCAGACTTTAGCCCAGGGCATACCGTATCTGCAGATTTACTTTGCCGGGCTGGTGTTTTTATGGGGAAATTTTGTCGGTACCGCCATTTTTCGCGGTGCAGGCGATGTGTGGACACCTCTGAAGCTGGCTTTGGGCGTCAACCTGCTCAACGTAGCGCTCAACTACGGGTTCATTTATGGGGTCGGACCGTGGCCGCCAGCGGGTGTTGCCGGGGCGGCGATGGGAACGATTGTGGCCCGCGGTTGTGGGGCTCTCGCGTGTGCGGCAATCCTGTGGCGCGGCACGCGTCAACTGAAATCCGTGAGGTTCACGCAAGGAACGGCTGGCCGCAGGTTGCTGAATTGGAATTGGAATTGGATGCGGCGGATCTTGCTGATTGGGGTCCCGATGGCATTGGCCGGCCTGCTACGCAACGGTTCGCGGTTGGTATTTCTGGCGATCATCGGAGCCGGTGCAGCGGGTGTGTCATTCCACGCAGCGGTAGGAGTCGGACTGCAATTGCGGCTCCTTGGAATTCTACCGGCCCTCGCATTTCAGACGGCCACGGCCAGCTTGGTTGGACAGGCGATCGGTCGGGGCGATCTTGAAGAGGCCGCGGTGTTAGGGCGGCGTAGTGTGCTGTTGCTGGCCGTGATGATGGCGCCGGTCGCGGCCCTCGTCATCGCTCTGGCCGAGCCTCTGGCGGCATTATTCATCGCTTCCAATGAGACGGCCCGGCTGGCTTCGACGGTGATACGTTGGTTTGCGGTCGCGCAATTCTTTAGCGCTTTGAGCATCACCGCACAGGGCGCGCTAATTGGTGCTGGTGATACAGCTCCGGCAATGCGCTACTCGCTTATCAGCCAGTGGTTCACCATGCTCCCCTTGGCCTATCTGCTGTTGGCGGTTGTCGGTTGGGTTCCGCATGGACCGCTTGCGGCTTGGACCATCGCGCCGGTCATCTCCTTCATTCTGACCTGGCGGCGGTTGCGAAGCGGACGGTGGAGGACGATGCACGCGGTCCCTCGATCCACGACCGGGACAGTCGCTTAGGCCCCTTAAGCTTCTTAGGCCCCTTAGGCCTCTTAGGCAAAAACACAGCGCGCAGGCGTTTTCAACTGCAGTAAAAGACGCTTCGTTGGCTCAGCTTTCAATCAAAGCCAGCTGGCCGGCGCTGGTGCCAGTCAGTGGCTTGCTCTAGAGCCCACCCGATGCGTAATGCCATCGCCTCCTGGCTGCCACAACAGACGATCTGCAACGAAGTGGGGAGTCCCGCGGATGTGACGCCGTTGGGCAGCGCGAGCGCGCAGCCTTCGATCAGATTGACCGCCCGAGTAAAGTGGGCCGCGCTTCCCGACTGATCGACCGCCTCGACCAGTGGTGCGGCAGTGGTCGTGGTGGGGGTCAACAGTGCATCAACATCTGCCAGCGACTGCTCGAACAGGCACTTGATCGCCTGCTGCTCTCGCAGCGCCAGCAGGTATTCCTTGGCGCTCATATCGCGGCCCAGCTGAATACGCGGACGTATATCGGCGTCGATGGGCAAGCTCTCGTCGTCGACCAGGTGGCCGACAAACGAATAACCTTCAGCGCCGATAATGCGGCCTACCAGCTCGCCCAATTCCGCGAAACGCCGTGGTAGAGAGATGTCAACGATCCTCGCGCCCAGGCGACTGAAGACCTCGAGCGAGGCGTCGTATGCCGCGAGCACTTCGGCGGCGACATCTTCCCGTTCAGCCTGCGGCAGACGCGCTAGTCTGAGTCCGCTCACACCGGACTTAAGCGGACCAAGGACGTTGTCCGTTGACTGGCCAATCGTAATCGGGTCGAGACGGTCGGGTGCCCGCAAAACGTCGTATAACAGCGCTGCGTCTTGCACGGAACGACACATCGGCCCGGGGGTATCGAGCGTTGTGCTCAGCGGAAGCACGCCGTGACGGCTGATCCTGCCGATCGTGGTCTTTAGCCCAACGATCCCGCAAAAGGATGCCGGCAGACGCACCGAGCCGCCAGTGTCGGTCCCGATGGCCCATGGGGCCAGCCCCGCAGCTACGCTCACGCCCGATCCCGCGCTCGAACCTCCGGGGATGCGGTGCCGGTCAACGTCCCATGGATTCCACGGCGTTCCCAGGTGCTGGTTGGTACCGAAGCTGCCCATCGCAAACTCGACGGTGTGGGTTTTCCCAAGCACAATCATGCCGGCTGCAATCATGCGTTGGACAATCGTAGCCGTGACCGGCGAGACACGGTCTGACCACACTTTTGATCCGCCGGTCGTCACGCGACCGACCAGATCCACAATGTCCTTGACCGCCACAGGAATCCCATGCAAGGGTCCGATGCGGTGTCCGGAATGAATGGCCTGGTCAGCCGCCTTCGCAGCCAAACGAGCTTCGTCACCGTAGACGACGATGAACGCATGCAGCTTCCGGTCATAACGTGCGATGCGGTCCAGCAGCACTTCAGTCAGCGTAGTCGACGTGAGTCGCCCTGCGGCGATCTCGCCGGCCAGTTCGTAAACCGGCAGGAAGGCGGTGTCAGCAGCGTTTTTGCTTGTCGTCATGTCGTCATAGCTTTCAACGTTTTTTTAGAGGGCCCGTTTTTCTGGGGGCCCCGTGTCAGGAGCGCCCTTCAATCTTATTGCCTTTTCGCCGAACGGTGGGCGTCAGCCGATGTTAGCTCGCCGGTCAATTGCAACTGCTACCATCAGCGGGCGTCAGCCCAATGGCACGTACTTTGAGTCTCGATCGTTGCGATCAACGACTATAGCCAAAGTAAGCGGCATCGGGCTGACGCGGCTCAGGGACGTGCCACCCCATGCCAGGCGGGATATCCGCCGTCGGAGTGGGTGGCACGCTCAGAACGAAGTGATGGGCGTGGTCTTCTGCGGTTACCCTTTGGGCTGTCGAAATGCGCTGCGAGCGTCCGGAACGAGCGTGTCAGCGCGGCAGCCTCGACGCGATTCCGATCGGCTTGGACGTTCAGCATAATTTCGCCTTCCGACACCGAGCTATCGTATGTCGCGCGATCACCGTGTAGATTATCCAGGCAGGAGATCAACCCCGCAACGCTCTGTTCGGAAAGGCAACGGCAAGAAAATGATACGGCGCGCAAGTCTCCTCGTCTTTGCTGTCTTGATTATCGCCCCATCGTGGCCTTGCCAGGCGCAGCCGAACGACATTGATCGGGGTGGCGTCCTCGACATTGGATCGCGTCGGGAGCTCATGGTCGACGACTATCTGATCGCTACGATACGCGGCGCTGCGTCTCACAGGCTCCATCATCCGATTCGGCGGGAGATCGCCGTCGTTCATGACGCGGCGTGGGAAGGAAACGGCGGCAACTATCACGCTGTTTTCTATGATCCCGATTTCGGGGACACCGGCCGCTATCGGATGTATTACCATGCCTGGCACATTCCCAGTGATGGAAATCAATCGCACCCACTGGTCATTGCCTATTGCGAAAGCGAGGACGGAATCCACTGGGTGAAACCAGAGCTGGGACTGGTGGAGTTCAACGGTTCGAAAGCCAACAACATCGTCCTGGCCACAATCAACGGGCAGGAGTGCCATGACTTCTCCGTCTTCAAGGATGCCAATCCGAAGGCGGAGAAGGGAGCCGAGTACAAGGCTGTTGGCTATGGTCGAAATCCCCAAGGGCTGTACGCATTTAAGTCGCCCGACGGCATTCACTGGTCACTCTACAACCAGGGGAAGCCGGTGATGGCGGGACACGCGTTCGATACGCAGAACATTGCCTTTTGGGACCCGAACATCGGCAGGTATCGGGCTTACATCCGCGACTTCGACAACGGACGCCGCGACATCATGACGGCGACTTCAGAGGACTTTGTTCACTGGACCAAGCGCGAGTGGTTGAAGTATCCCGGCGCACCCGAGGAACAACTCTACACGAACCAGATCAAACCGTACCACCGCGCCCCGCACCTGCTGCTCGGATTTCCGGCGCGGTACGTCGACCGTGGCTGGACGGACGCCACGCGCGCCCTGCCGTCGCTCGACCTGCGCCGGCAACGCGCTAAGACCAACCAGCGATACGGCACGGCAGTCACCGACGGGCTGTTCATGACGAGTCGAGACGGTCTGACGTTTCGTCGTTGGGACGAGGCGTTTCTGAGACCGGGCTTGCGCACGAAACACAACTGGGCCTACGGAGACAACTACGTCGCTTGGCACGTCGTCGAGACGGATTCGCCCGCTGACGATTCGCCGCGCGAGCTTTCGCTTTATGCGACCGAAAGCTATTTCACCGGCGCCACTTCGCGGCTCCGTCGCTATTCGTTGCGGATGGACGGATTTGCGTCCGTGTTCGCCCCGAGGGAAGGCGGCGAGTTGATCACCAAACCGTTTACCTTCCGTGGCGATACGCTCAAGATTAACTTTTCAACGTCCGCAGCCGGTTCGATCCGCGTCGAGATTCAGGACGCAGCCGGTAAGCCGATTGAGGGTCATGCGCTGGCAGACTGTGCCGAAGTGTTTGGCGACTCGATTGACTACCCTGTCCGCTGGACGAGTGGCGCCGAGGTGGGACAACTCGCCGGACGATCGGTGCGACTGCGGTTTGCGCTCCAGGATGCCGACCTGTATGCCTTGCGTTTTGCACCTGCTGTACCACGTGCGAGCGGCAACTCTCTGGACGGCGTGTCACAACGGTAGCTGCACTCGTCAGCCTGCGGTTTCATTTGACACGCGCGTTTGATTACATGGGTAGTCGTGGGTTTTGAGAGCACTCGGCTGGTCTGAGAGCAATCAAGGCTTGCAGAGCTCGAGCCTGGGGGAATTGGGGAGCTCAACGACGGGGCGATGCCTGCTGTCCTCATTTTCAGTGGTGGATGAACCGTCCGCGTTCACGGCGGCAGTTACCTTCAACCGAAAAACGTGCCGAGTGTCCACTTCGAGTTTGGCTCGCAGTTTGCAGAATTGGTGCCGCTTTTCCGCGAGCTCGCTCGATGGCGACAGTACGAGTCACTAAAAACCGTCCGTCGCAAGTTGTGGTTATTTAATATCTTAGGGAAATTTCCCGTCAGCCGCAGTGGACGCGTCGATAGATTCTTCAGTTCTAGGGAAGTTGGCGTTACGAATCACCAGGGAATCGTCCTAAATAATAGGAAACCCTGTTTGAGACGCCTTCGCGAACGACCCGCGAGCCATTCGGCTTCGACTCTCATCTAACGGAACAGATCATGGTTGCTGTCGAGAAATCGGGTTCGGCCTCGCACGGACGTTGCTGGTCCGAGGAACTTATTGCCGCAGTTCGGCGCGGGTCCGTCGATCGGTTGGGCCAACTGCTGGAATCCTATCGCAACTATCTACACCTACTGGCCAAGACACAGATCGACGAGAAGTTGCGAGCTCGGATCAGTCCGTCGGATTTGGTCCAAGAAACAATGCTGGGAGCGTGCCGAGACTTCGCTCAGTTTCAAGGTGAGGACGAACGGCAGCTGTTGGCTTGGCTGCGTCAGATCCTGATCAACCGATTGCACGCTTTAGTGCAGCAACACGTCCTGGCTAGCAAACGAGATGTTCGACGCGAAATCTCGATCGAGCAAATCGGTGGCGCTCTATCCCGTTCGACGGTGAATCTGAAAACAGCTGCTTTCCTGGCGGATCTTGGTCCGTCGCCGAGCGGCCTCGCCATGCAACGTGAATCCGCCGTGGTACTCGCAAATCATCTGGCCAACATGCCGGCGGAATATCGGGAAGTCATCGAGCTGCGCAACCTGCGAGGACTCGCGTTCGATGAGGTCGCCCGTCGCATGAACCGCTCGACAGGAGCCGCTCGGATGTTGTGGATGAGGGCGATTCGGCGGCTACGGGATGCAATGACTGAAGAGGAAAACGAATGAACGGCAGCACCATGGCCCGCGAGGGTCTTACGACCGAACAGCAAGAACGGCTCTCGGAGTTGATGGACGACTACTTCACCGCCCTCGAGCAAGGCCGTCCGCTCGGTCGAGAACAACTTGTCGCGCGTCATCCGGACTTGGCCGAGCAACTGGTTGAATACTTGGACAGTCTCGACTTTCTACAAGACGCCGCACCCGGGTTCCGCGCGAGACCTGAGGCGATCGACACAATCGAAGACACAACCGAAGACAGCCAAACGGATCGGAGGCAGATCGGTGATTTCGAGATTGTTTGTGAAATCGGACGTGGCGGCATGGGAGTCGTTTACGAGGCGCGACAGATTTCGTTGAATCGTCGTGTTGCGCTCAAAATGTTACCGTTTGCCGCCTTGCTCGACTCGAAACAAATCGCCCGGTTCCGTAACGAGGCCCAAGCGGCAGCACAACTACACCATCCGCATATCGTTCCCGTTCACTTTGTAGGTGCCGAGCGAGGCGTTCATTATTATGCGATGCAACTCATTGATGGTCAGCCGTTGGACCGAGCCATTAAGGAGCTGCGGGGTGATCGTGCGCCTAGCCGCGAGGCGGTGGCGTTGAGCACGACCACGGAGTGGGGCGTCGGAGTCGCCAGCGACAATACCCGAGAACACGGTGCGCCGTCCTCTCGACAGCGGTCTGCTGGATCGCAGGCAAACGACAGCGATCTGGTTATCGATTCGCTGGCCAGTCAGTATTCCAACAGCGAGAGCGACTACTTCCGAACGATCGCCCGGCTCGCGATAGAGGCGGCCGAGGCACTGCATTGCGCGCACGAATTCGGGGTCGTGCATCGTGACGTGAAGCCTTCGAACCTGTTGCTCGATACAGCAGGAAAGCTGTGGGTGACGGATTTTGGACTTGCCCGGTTTCGCTCCGACGCACAACTCACCAGAAGCGGTGACTTCGTGGGGACGATTCGCTACATGAGTCCGGAACAGGCACGCGGCGAGTCGCACTTGGTGGATCATCGCACCGATATTTACTCGCTCGGCGTCACACTCTATGAGTTGCTGGCGCTGAAGCATCCGGTTCGCGCCCAGCAGCCCGCTGCCATTTTGCTCAAGCTTGAGAGCGAGAACCCCTATCGCCTCAGACTATGGAACGCGAAGATCCCGGCCGATCTTGAGAACATCGTACAGAAGGCCATGTCGAAGCCGCGCGATGAGCGATACGGAACAGCACAGGAGTTTGCCGACGACTTGCAACGGTTCTTGGACGGAAAGCCCACGGTCGCCAAACGCCCCACAACGGTTGGTCGAGCGACCAAGTGGATTCGCCGCCATAAACTCGTCACCTCTTTTGTCGCCGTGCTCATCGTGGCGGTTCTGGGTCTACTGGGCGGCACGGGCATGCTGGTTCGTCAGACGCGGGAGACCGAAAGTGCGCTCAGCAAGGCGGAGGAAAACTTCCAGCAGTATC
>Ga0310121_10004051_pt1 | contig 13114 bp, 9 predicted proteins | sample CB27_Tmax_986_MG_FD_203504 | JGI IMG/M metagenome (GOLD analysis project Ga0310121, IMG submission 203504) | Marine microbial communities from Western Arctic Ocean, Canada - CB27_Tmax_986 | ecosystem: Environmental > Aquatic > Marine > Oceanic | place: Canada: Western Arctic Ocean | collected... | reverse complement strand
TAACTCGTTTATCCTATGTGCCTGTTTGTCAGAAACACCCGTCATGGTCGATAAGATTACCGAGCAACCGACAGGCTCGCCAGCGCGGGCGTATCGTACCCACGCTGGCCGTCTTATCGGCCCATCGTCGGCCGGGGCTGCAAAACGTCGCGATGGTTCACCACCGTCACTCAATGCGGTTTGTGTGCGCTGGTTTCGCAGGACCCTGCTGCACTGGTATGACCGCCATCGGCGCGACCTTCCCTGGCGGGGGTCGGGCGATCCGTACCACGTGCTGGTCAGCGAGGCGATGCTCCAGCAGACGCAGGTGGGGACAGTCATCGGCTATTTCAGTCGGTTTATCGAGGCACTTGCGACCGTGGCGGCCTTGGCGGCGGCCGAGGAGAAGCAGGTGTTGCGCCTGTGGCAGGGGCTTGGCTACTACCGCCGGGCGAGGCACCTGCACGCAGCGGCGAAGATGATCATCCATGATTTCGATGGCCGTGTGCCGGACTCGCGGCAACAGTTACTAGAACTTCCGGGTGTGGGCCGGTACAGCGCCGGGGCAATCGCGTCGATCGCGTTTGGCAAGGCGGAATCGGCGGTGGACGGCAACGTCGCGCGTGTCCTGGCCCGCTTCGCGTTGATCGATGAACCGATCGACGATCCCGCGGTCCGCCGGTTGCTGTGGTCGCTGGCCGATCAACTCGTTTCACGAATGCGGCCGGGAGATTTTAATCAGGCGTTGATGGAGCTGGGCGCACTGGTTTGCACACCGGCGTCACCAAACTGCCCGCTCTGCCCGCTGCGGACAAGCTGTCGCGCCGCCGCAACCGGTCGGCCTGGGCAATTGCCGATCCGCGTGCCGCGCCGAGCGCCGGTCGAGGTGACCCATCATGTTGTCGCCGTCCACCACAACGACAGATATCTGTTCGAGCAGCGACCGGACAACGGCTTGTGGCCGAGTATGTGGCAACTGCCAACCGCCGAGCATGATGCCGCAAAGAAATCAAATGCCTGGTTGGCCGACCGCCTCGGCCTGCGCATCGGCCGGCGGCGCCAGATCGACACGTTCACGCACCAGACCACTCATCGCACGATCACGTTCGTGCTCTGGCAGGCCGCGGTGACCGCTGACCGCCTTCACCGCGGCGTCGGCACGTGGCGATGCCTCGATGCCATCGACGACCTGCCGCTGGCCAACCCGCAACGCCGCGCGGTCAAGCTGTTGCGCTCGCGCTCGTGACGAGTTCAACCCGGCCCAATGATCCGCTTTGATACACTCGGCCAGATCATTATTCGGTCCGGAGCAAATCGAGGAAAACGAACTGATCGTTGCCGTCGCGGTCAACGACGCTGAGGTTGACCACCTGGCCATTCTTGGCCTCGTCGAAAGCTTTGATCAGGTCCTGCACGCTCTTGATCGGCGTGTTTTGGATCGCGGTGATGATCTGCCCGGGCTTCAGCCCGTTGCCGGGTTCGCCGGCCGCTATCGAGTTAGGACGAATCTTGCGAATCAGGACACCGGCGCGGAACTTGAGACCGAATGTCTCGGCCAGGTCGCTTGACATGGTGCTGACCTTTTCGATGCCCAGTTTGCGTATCCGCAGGGTTGAGTCGTCGCCATCGTGACCTCGGTCGGGCCCAACGGGCGACCGGCTGATCGAGTACTTGCTCGGTTTCTCACCGAGGACGACGGCAATCGTTTTGGATTCGCCGTCACGAAATATCTCGAGTTCGACTTTTGAGCCGGGCCTCATGCGCGCCACGGCGCGGCGGAAGCGGTCACCGTCGACGATCGCCTCGCCATTGAACTTCAGGATCAGATCGGGCCGTATGAGCCCGGCCTTTTCCGCGGGTCCCTCGAGCACGCGATTGACCAGCAATGCCTTGCCCGTGTAACCAAACGATGCGGCCTGGTTCTTCGAGAGAGGTCGAAACTCGATGCCGAGCCAACCACGCGTCACACGGCCGTCGGCGATGATTTGATTCACCGAGTCACGGACCATGTCGATGGGGATGGCGAATCCCAGACCAAGAAACCCCTGCCCGAAGACGTCACGGGTGGCGATGGCGCTGTTCATAGCGACGACCTGGCCGAAGATGTTGGTCATGGGCCCGCCCGAGTTGCCCCGGTTGATGGCCGCATCGGTCTGGATGTAATTCTCATAGCCGAGCAATGCGCCCAAGATACTGCGACTGCGGATCAACCCAAGCTTACGGTTCTTGGCCGAAACGATCCCCTGGCTCATCGAGAAGTCGAAGCCGAGCGGCGAGCCGAAGGCAAACACCATGTCGCCCTGCCGCACCCGCTGGTCGGCTAAGGAGGCCGGGTGCAACCCATCGCCCTCGACTTTCAGGACAGCCACGTCGGTATCCGGATCGGTCCCGACAACCTTGGCCAGCCGCTTGTCACCGTTGTGGAACTCGACCTCGATCTTTTGCGCAATCCGGCCGTCCGGATCGGTGCCGAGCCGCACCACATGGTAGTTGGTGATAATGTGGCCTTTGGTATCGTAGACCCAACCGGATCCGCCGCCCACCTCGCGAGGTCGGTTGAACTGATCCAGATCGTCATCATTTTCGAAATCGTTGTCTTCACCATCATCGCGATTGTCAAACGGCGACTTGAAAAACCAATGGTATCGCTTGCCCAGCAGGCGCTGCCGCTTATTCCTCCCGGGGTGTTTGTCGTAGGTCTGAATGCTGACGACGCTCGGTTGCACGCGCTGGGCAATGGCGCGGAAGGCCTCGTTCATGTTCACTAGCAGGTCGCTCTGCTCGAGCGTCTCGCTGGTCAGTTTGATCGTCGCTCTTTCGTGCGCGTAGTAGATGTTCTGCACCAGGCGCGGTCCTCCGATCATCACCAGCAAGACGGCCATCAGCAGGACCAGTGTGGGGCCATACCATTGAATGCGGCTCATTGTGGATATCCTTTTGACGACAATGTTTGTCTTCGGTTACCGGATCGTTTGGGTGGGACCGACAAAGTCTATCAGTCGCTGTCGGGTTGTCAGGGACCAACGTCCCATCCATGCAATACGAGCCGGCGATCAGTTCGGTTCAGGCTTCCGGGGTGGTACGGGGCTGTGGTTTCATCTTGTAGGGATGATCATCGCGGAGGTACTGGCCGGATTGGACCACCTCGACCCACTGCGCAGCGTGCTCGGCCAGCCAATCACCTCCGGCAACCGCCGGGGTGACGAACGACGGGTGCCAGTCGGTCATGCCCAGCCAGTCCTGCAGGATCACGACGTGCCCGTGGCAGGCCGGCCCGGCGCCACAGCCGATGACCGGGATCGACACCTGCTCAATGATCCGCTCAGCGACCTCCGCCGTCGATTGCTCGATCAGGAGCATCGAGGCGCCACGCTGCTGCATGGTTATCGCCAGATCCACCAGTGCCTGCACCTGCGCGTCGGTGCGGCCGGCGATAACCGGCACACCCACCTGTTGGGTCCGATGGGGCCGCCAGCCAATGTGCGCCACCGTCGGCACACCCGCACGCGACAGCTTGCCGATCAGGTCGGCATAGGCAGCGTTGACCTCCAGCTTCACCGCATCGGCGCCGCCCTCGACCATGAATCGCCCGGCATTGTGGATCGCCTCGGTGTCGTCTGCCTGGTAGCTCATAAACGGCATGTCGCCCATCAAAAAGCAGTGAGGCGCACCGCGGCGGACGGCGGCAGTGATCGTAAGCATGAACTCTAGTGGCGCGTGGTTCGTCTGCTCGAATCCGAGGATCATCTGGGCCGCCGAATCGCCAACCAGCAGCGCAGGCACCCCACCGGCCGCCAGCCAGCGCGCCGTCGTCGCGTCATAGCAGGTGAGCATGGGGATTTTTTCGCCGCGGTTGGCCATCTGCCGCAGCGTCGCCAGCGTGACGCGTTGAGGTGTGTCCCGAGGGTGAACGTTACTTGGCATTGATAAAGCTCCTCGCTGGGTACCTATTATAGGCCCCGCCGACTTCACAACTTCGACCGGTCGAGCATGGCCTGTACCCTACCCCCCACGATTCGCGTGGGGTAGGATGATACGCTGATCTGCGGATTATCCGGACATTGGCCCGTGCCCAGTTCGAACGGCCAGCCGTGCCAGGGGCAGATCACGCAACCATTATCGACATAACCTCCCGCCAAACTTCCACCGGCGTGCGGACAGGTATTGTCAATGACGTGAACGCGCGATGGTTCGACGCGAAACACTGCCAGGCCGCGGTCGTTCGTTTCCACGTAATGCCCACCCGTCGCAGCAATGTCTGACACAGCGCACAGGTCGGTCCACTGCCCGTCCGTTGCCTCTTCCGAGTTATCCATGTCCTGTGGCAACACCCGTCGATTATATTTCTATAATGCGATCGAATCCAGAATTGAATACCGCACGCCATCTGGGTGAAACGTGCTTTCCATCAAGTCAATCTTCCCCACGGTGACGCCGTCGAAGCGGGTTTGACGGTGCGATTCCAGCAGTTGGCCGAGGAGCGCCGGCGGCCGGGCCTTGACCCTCGCGATGGTGACGTGCGGATGAAACGGTTTGCCGTCTCCAGCCATACCGGCGGCGTGGAGCGCCTGTGCCATGTTTTCCGCGATGGCCGTCAGCGGGCCGGCACTTTCGAGCCCGACCCACACGACCGACGGGCAGCGCGGCGTAGGAAACGCACCCAGCCCGACCATCTCGCAAGCAAAGGTCGCCTGATCCGCCGCCGCCATGCGGATTGCCTCGGCGACATCATCGATTTGGTCTCGATCGATGTTGCCCAGAAAGCGAATCGTCACGTGCAGGTTCTTCGGCTGCACCGGCTTGACCGCGCGGCCGAACCGGCCAAGATCACGCAACACGGCGGTGAGCGGATCGCCGCATGGCACGGTCACCGCAATGAAAGCGCGCACGGCCATAGGGTCATCGGTGCAGTTGCTTGGCCAGCCAGTCACAGACGACGATGACGGTTTGCTTGCGAATCGCGGGCTTGCCAAACCCATGGTCGGCGCCTTCGATCAATTGCAGTGACACGTCCACGCCGGCGCGTTCCATGGCGTCGATGTATTTCCGCGACACTTGCGGGGTTACCGCGGTGTCATCCGTACCCTGCACGACCAATGTCGGGCGTGGGTTTGTGACGGCATCGATTAGGGGATCAAGCGTTCGCAGGTCATCGAAGAATTTTGGGTGCAGCGTGTGCGGACCGATCGTGATCTGCCCGTTCTCCTCGCGTTGCTTCGCGTAGCGACACAGGTTATCGACCGTGGTTGGTGCCAGCAGTGCCATGGCGGTAAACGCGTTCGTCTGCGCGCCGGTGCAGCAGGCCAGCAGCCCGCCCAGCGAAAAACCCAACACCCCCAACCGCGAGCGATCGACAAACGGCTGGCTCTGCGTCCAGCCCGTGATGCGCAGGGCATCATCAAGTTCACCGGTCACGAGCATCCGCTCGAACGACCCATCCGATTCGCCGCTGTGGCGAAAATCGAACGCCACCGCCGCCACGCCCCGTCGCGCCAAGGCTCGCGCGAGCGTGACGAAGAGAAACCCCGCCTCGATCCGCTGGCCCGTAAACCCGTGCATCATCAGCACGGCGGGATACCGCCTGCCCGCCCCCGACTTCTCTGCGCCGCCCGGCCGGTACGTCATGCCTCGGATGACACCGTCAAGGTGTTTGACCTGAAACGGTTCCTGGTGGATCGAGTTCAACATTGTGCCAATGTGCTGCTCGCCCTGCGGCAGGCCGGGCCTGTTCTACGTCAGGTCAGCAATTCGTACGGGACCGCCGCCGGCGATCGAATCATTGGCGGCAATGCCGGTTAGCACGCTCATCGTACCGGCTCGGCGCTTCGACGGGAAAACAGGCCGAGTATCGCCCGGGCAACCAAGCCTGCGGTCGAGTCATCGCAACCTTGCCCACAGCCAATAATTCCTTCGTCCAATCAGGCAACCCGTAACGGATCGCCGTTTACCCCAACTAGGTGAGGCTGCACAACGTCTGCACTGTGTCACCTGCCTGAGCCGGGCGGCGATTCGAAACCGGCATCAGCCGGCAGTGAAAGGATCGACAACGCCAGCACTCGGACATGTTGAGGAGGTTGCATCCGCTGTCGTTTCGACATGATCACCTGCCTGGGACAGATGATTTTCGGTGACAACCACGTGGCAACTGCGCTCGCCCTCGACCTTCACGAATGTCTCCACCGGACCCGGTACGGTGCAGCCTCGCACCGCGGCGCGGCGCACATCCTTGAGTTTGATCGGCTGCCCGCAGGCCGCGGGAAATGAAACTCGATCGAGACTGAGATCCTCGATGTCCTCACCGTAGAATCCGTGGCGGGCATCGGGCGCCTGCGTATTCAATTGCACGTTGTCCAGACGCAAACCTCGCACGTGACGGCAGAAGAACCCGTACGCCGGCAACTTGCCGAACTTGTGACAATCGGGGTACCGGTCGATCAACTCGGGCACGTCGACCTCGCGATCCTCGCGCGGCCCGCCGCCGCGACAGGTGATGTTGATGTTGCTCAGAGACACGTTTTCGACAGGGTGGCCCGGAATGCCCGTGATCGATGATGCAAACTGTTCGGCGCCGACCGCGATAACATTGCTGATGTTGACATTGCGCAAACTGCCCACCGGCGGTTTGGCCATGCCCTCGGTGTAAGGCCGGCCGCGATCAGCCAAGCGCAGGTAGAAGGGTGTATAGCAGCCGCGCATGACGACGTTGGAAATGGTCACGCCGTCCAACTCGGCGCCGTCCACGACTGACATCGCGATGCCCGCCAGCCCGGGCTTGTGCGTCTGGCGGAAATTCTCCTGCACGGTCTGACGAACCACGAGGTTATTTACGCTGATATTGCGAAACCCACCGCTGCTTTCCGTGCCAAACTTTAGAGCGTTGCAGATGGTGCTGATATTGCAGTTCGATATGGCAATGTTTTCACAAGCGCGATCGGAGCTGGACTTGAGGGTAATACCGTCATCATCTGAATCACCGATGCAGTCCCGGACAATGACGTCGCGGCAGCCGTCAAAGCTCAGGAAATCGTTCTGAAAATTGCAGTGGTTGAATCCGCGCACGCCCTGGATCCACAACTCTTCGCACCCGAGATACCATTGCAGGTGGATCGGCGAGTGCTGGAGCGTCACATTTTCCACGCGTAGCCGCCGGCAGGTCACAAAACGTAGGATCATCGGGCGTACGTCGAGGGGCCTAATCTTCCGTTCATACAACCCGCCCTGACCATCGATAACGCCCTCACCCCCGATGCCGATGTTTTCAAGGTTTTCACCGTAGATCAGGCTCTTGTCGGAATAGTTGTCCACGAACGCCCGCAGCGCCGGCCTGACCGGCGGGAAGTCTTTCAGGTCGGTGCTGCCCAGCAGCGTGGCGCCTCTGCACAGGTGCAGCGTGACATTGCTGCGCATAAACAGTGTGCCCGACAAGTACCTGCCGGGCGGCATCACGACGGCGCCGCCGGTCGCTGCGCAGGCATCGATCGCGGCCTGGATAGCCTCGGTCTCAAGTGTGGCTCCATCGCCGGCGGCCCCATGGTCGCGGATATTGTGAGCGGCGCCGCGGAACTCAAGGGTCATCATGAATCCTCCACAAAACATGAATCAGATCGCCACGCGGCACAACGAGCGGCTTGCCGGGGTGGGCGCTGATCAGGCGGCATCGGAGTCGAGGGCGGAATCGTCGGCGGCGGGGTCTTGGCCGGCGATGCGAGGAACGTAGGTCTCGTCAACGACCTGTCCGTCCGTGTTGCGGATCACTGGCTGGGGGTGGGCGGCCTCGTGCTCGACAAGGGCCTTTTCGAGCTTGGCCCGCTGGGCGTCCTCAAGGGTGGTCCACCCGAGCCGGCCTCGGCACTTGGGGAAGGTCGAACAGCTCAGCCAAGGACCACGCTTGGAACGGCGGAGGTTCAGCGGGCTGTCGCACTTGGGGCAGGCCAACTCGGTCAGCAGCGGCGGTGGTTTGGGCAGCACGACGGTGTACTTTTTCGGATCGAGCTTGATAATGAACTTGACCTCGGGGTAGTTGGCCGAGGCGAGGAACGGCCCGAAGCGACCGGTGCGCTTGATCATGGGCACATCATCGAGGGGGCAGAGGATGTCGGTCTGCTCCGGCTCAAGCGGCTTGCCCTCACGATCGATCGGGGCGGCGTACTTGCAATCGGGATACCGCGAACAGGACAGGAACCGGCCGTTGCGACCGAACCGGTACACTGCCTTGGCGCCGCAGGTTAAGCACTCGTATGGCGCGGGCTCCTGAACAGCCTTGGCGTGGACCGTATCGGCCAGGGCCGCTTCGAGATTCTTCTTGAACGGCCCGTAGAACGCCCGCAGCATGCTTACCCAGTCATGGTGGTCGTCCTCGATCTTGTCCAGTTCGGTCTCCATGTCGCGGGTGTAGGCCACGTCCATCACCTTCGGAAATGCCTCGGAGATCATATCGGTGACGACGATACCCAGATCAGTCGCCATCAACCGCTTGTCACGTGGCGTGAGCGACTGGACGTATTTACGATCCTGAATGGTCTGAATGATCGGCGCATAGGTCGACGGCCGGCCGATACCTTCCTCCTCCAGTTTCTTCTGAAGCGAGGCTTCCGTGTAACGCGGCGGGGGTTGCATAAATTTCTGCACCGGAGCAATGTGAAACGGCCAGAGCAACTGCCCCTTGTTCAGTTCGGGCAAAATCAGCGTTTCTGTCTTGGGCACGCCGGTCGCTCGATAGAAACCTTCAAACACGAGTTTGCGACCAGTCGCCTTGAATACTACCGACGCATTGTCTTGATCCTGCGATTTGATCAGGATCGTCGTGGAGTCCCATTCAGCAAAAACGCACTGGGATCCGACAAATCGCTCCCAGATCAGCTGGTACAATTTGTATTGTTCCTCGGTCAATTTACCGCGAACCCGCTCGGGGGTGATGGACACGTCAGTGGGTCGAATCGCCTCGTGCGCTTCCTGCGCGGATCGATTGCTAGACTTGTAAACGTTCGGCGTGCTCGGCAGATACTGCGGACCCCACTTGGCTCCGATGTACGACCGCGCCATGTCCATTGACTCGGGCGTCAGGTGCGTTGAATCGGTTCGCATGTAGGTGATCAGGCCAGTTTGACCTTCATTGCCGTGAATATCGATGCCTTCGTAAAGCTGCTGGGCAACGCGCATTGTGCGCTTGAGATTAAACCCCAACACATTTGAGCCGGCCTGCTGCATCGTGCTTGTGATAAATGGCGGATAGGGTCGGCTCTTGGTGCGTTTTGTATTGATTGAATCAACGGTCCACGGTGTCGTGGGATCGGTCACGCCCCGAATCGTCCGGCGCCAACGAGCAGGCCCACGACCATCAGCATCCTCACACAACTCGACCCTCACGTCTCGCATGCCGCATTCACCGGCCACATGGGCGACGCTTGGTGTCAGATCGACAGCCCCTCCCTCCTCGAAGGATTTGGCGGCACGCTCGAGACGCGCCCGGATCTCGTCCGGTGCCATGTTGTCAAGAGGGCCGATGATCTGATCAACTCGAATTGCGGGGTCGAACTTTTCTCCATCGAACTCAACAAGTTCCGCGCGCAAAGCACCGGCCTCGGTCAGCCACGCATTCTGCGCTCGAAGTGTCGGAGCGTTACCTTTATCGTCCTTCTTCTCAAAAAACGCTGTCCACGCAGGACCGAATTTTCTACCATCTTCCTCTTTCAGTACAAAGTAACCGGTGATCGTCCACCCTTCATCAGGCACGAACGCCTCGATCTCGCGCTCGCGATTGACGACCAGGCGCACGGTCACGGATTGCACCCGCCCGGCACTGAGCCCGCCGGCGACCTTCTTCCACAAGAATGGCGACACCTGGTAACCGACGATTCGATCGAGGATCCGCCGAGCCTGTTGGGCATTGACCTTGCTCTCGTCGATGTTGCGCGGGTTGGCGAAGGCGTGTTGAATCTCGGCCTGAGTGATGGCGTTGAACACGACCCGCTTGGCCGTGGCGACCGGCACGCCCAGCGCCTCGGCCAGGTGCCACGCTATCGCCTCACCTTCGCGGTCCAAGTCAGTGGCGAACCAGACATCCCGGGCCGCCTTGGCAGCCCGTTTCAAATCTGTGACCGTCTTGCGCTTGGCGGGCAGGATGTCGTAGGTGGGGGTGAAATCATTCTCGATATCGACGCCGGGCACCGCCTGCTTGACGCCCTTGGGCGATCGGGTGGGCAAATCGCGCACGTGGCCGACGCTGGCCATGACCACGTAGTCCGACCCGAGATATTTATTGATCGTCTTGGCCTTCGTCGGACTCTCGACGATCACCAAGTGCTTGCCCTGCACGGAGACGGCCCGGCTGGACTTGCTTTTCTTCGAGGCCGTGGAACCCTTGCGGGGGGCCTTATTCGTTCGGGGTTTGGTGGTCTTCTTGGCCATCAGTTGTTTCGATCCACGCGATCGGCTCCGTCCGGTCCATCAGCAAGCCAGCCGGTAGCCAGCACAGCCGGAACATCCCATTCGGCCATCGGCAATCTCCGGATCCCGATGCACAAAATTGGCCGATAACTTGAGCAGCCTCCACCGCGATTGTCAAGTAAATATCATAAATTATTGTATTTTATTTATTTAAACGATGAAGAACATCCAATCACGGTTGCCGTCAGTAGCTACAATACCGCCTATAACCGGGATCAAGGCCGTTCAATTAGGACCCTATTCACCCATTTTGACAAGTTTGATACGATAGAAATTGATCCTTTGCCCTACTTTGTGGGTGGCGCCATGATCACTGCTACAGATTTTCTTGACGATCGGTTCACCCACGCCGATGAGGCCCGCGCGGATTTCGAGCGGAACGGGTTTTTCATCTTCGAGCATTTCCTGGCGGTGCAAGGCTTGGCCCAGTGCCGGCTGCTGCTGGATCGGATGGCGCGGCGACGCGACCCCAAAGCCGACAACGACGTCTACTTCAACGCCCATCAGCAGGAACCGTGGCTGTTCGATTTGGCCACGCACCCGCGCTTGCTCGACCTGATCGAGCAGCATGTGGGGCCCAACATCGTGCTGTGGGGGTCGAACATCATCGCCAAACCGCCGGGCATGGGACAGATCGTGGCCTGGCACCAAGACGCGACGGAATGGAACATCAAGGGCCGATTCGCGCCGACCGTGTGGATCACCCTCGATGATATCGCACCGGACAACGGCGGGATGTCTGTGCTGCCGGGTTGGCACCTAAAGGGGCCGCTGCCGCACAACCAATCGCGTGGTGACAATGCAGATTCGAAAATCGATCCGGCACTGCTGCCGCCGGACATCGACGAGCTCAAGCACGACTATGTGCTCAAAGCGGGTCGGATGGCGATCCACCACGAGTACCTGCCGCACTATTCTCCGCCCAACACGTCCGACCGGTGGCGGCGGGTGATTCTGTTTCGTTACATTGCGGCCGGCGCGCAAATCGGCGACAAGACGTACCCGAATTACCGCACGGGCGAACGATTTCCAAGGCTTAACCTGCTGGTGCGTGGCGAAGACGTTGCACATCAGGGGCTGGCGAGAACCCCATCAGAATAAGGGCGTGATCCATGCAATCACCCGAAGTGCGCTTTCACCACCTGCGCCCGCGACAGTTCGTCGAGCGTCGCGAGCAATGCGCGGCGGTATACATCCCGCTGGGCTGCATGGAGTGGCACGGCGAGCACAATCCGGTCGGGCTGGACGGACTGGTGGCCGAGGAACTGTCGATCCGCTGTGCGCAGCATGGCGGCGGGCTGGTGTTTCCGACCCTGTATTACGCGGAGAATCGCCACACCGCCTGTGCCGACGCGCGTGAGAACCGGCGGGTGCAGATCGCAGAGCACTATCGCGTGCCGCCGGACGTGTTCACCTCCGAACGTTACCCGCACGACGAGATGCAACAGGCGGAGAATACCCACCGGTTGCTGCTGCACATCTTGGCGCAGGCTGAGACGATGGGCTTCAAGGTTGGCGTGCTGGTCGTCGGTCACGGCCCGTGGGCCGACTGGGGCGCGGCCGCGGCACACACGTTCAATAAGCGGTCACACACGAGCCGCAACGGCATGCTCGCGTACGTGGCGGTGCCGTGGTTGCTGCTGCGCGAGTTCGACCCGCAGGCGGGCGATCACGCCGGATTTTGGGAAACGTCGCTCATGATAGCGGTGCGGCCGAAAACGGTCGACCTCGACCTGCTGGGCCCGAAGGTGGAAGGACAGACGTTTCTGGGCGTCAGCACGCGAAAGCCCGTACAAGACGCCAATGCACGGTTCGGCAGTGAGTCACTCGACGTCGCGGCCGAACGAATCAACAAGGAAGTCGCTCACCGCCTCAGCCATCGGCATCTCTACATGCCGCACGGCACGAGCCACCAGCAGGGATTGTGGAAACAGGACGAAACGCAATAGAATTCGATATTCGAATGTCCCATGCGATAGAGATTTCGAGATGAGTCACGTACCGATGACGTTGCCCGATCTGGCCCTGTCCGTGCAGAGCCATCCGTTCTCGAAAAACTCGAGTTTCGCGCAGCTCGACGACGGGCGGATCGTCCACGCCAACCACCAGTCATGCCAGACTTCCGACGACGGCGGGCTGACGTGGACCAAGGGGCGGCTGCTCTGCGATACCAACGGCGATCCGGTCGGCGGGTCGAACACGTCGATCGCCAAGCTCTCCGGGCCCAAGTCCATCGGGATGGCGGCGCGGCTGCCGGTCGATCCGCCCGATGTGCCGTACGCCCTGTTTCCCGGGGGCGGGCGGGCGTACAAATCCAGCGTGATGTTCTGGCGGTCGGATGATGGGGGCGAAACGTGGCAGCCGCCCGTGCGCATGTCCCCGCCAGGCGTCAACACCGCGGCGATGAACGATACGCTGCTGCACACGAGCAGCGGCCGACTGATCTGGCCCGTTTACATCAGCATGGGCCAGATGATCGGCCACGACGGGCGCATGAAAAACAACGGGCCGCTAGACGGCAAGCTCGTTCGCAATCAATACGTTGGCACCGGCGCGCACTTCTACGATCCCAGCTTCGACGTCGGCGTCGTGCTTTACTCCGATGATGAAGGTCAAACATGGCAGTGCAACCGCGACGGCGAGCTGGTCATCCTGCTCGACTGGAGCGCCTACTACAGCAAGGTCAACG
>Ga0310121_10004050_pt1 | contig 13116 bp, 10 predicted proteins | sample CB27_Tmax_986_MG_FD_203504 | JGI IMG/M metagenome (GOLD analysis project Ga0310121, IMG submission 203504) | Marine microbial communities from Western Arctic Ocean, Canada - CB27_Tmax_986 | ecosystem: Environmental > Aquatic > Marine > Oceanic | place: Canada: Western Arctic Ocean | collected... | reverse complement strand
TCGAGGTCCGCTCCGTGCGGTATCGTCAGCAGGCGGTCAAGCAGAACGTCGATGAGCAGGTCCGCACGCTCGACGACAAGACCCGCCAGCTCAGCGATCAGCTCGAGCAGGCCAAGCGCCAGCTCGAGCTGCTCGGGGAGCAGAAGACGTACCTGGGCAAGCTTGAGAGCTTCGTGGCACCGACGGCAACGGCGGAGTTGACCCGCGGCGTGCTCAACGCCAAGGCGCTCAAGGAACTGACCGAGTTCCAGTTTGAAGAGCGTGCCCGCATCGCCCGCGAAGAGTTGGAGCTGACACGCGAGCAACGGCGGGTCAACGAGGAGCTGGAACTGCTTCGCCGCCAGCGGCGCGAGCTGACCGGCTCATCCTCGAAGACCGCCCGTCAGGCGGTGCTGTTTGTCAAGCTGACCGGCGCCAAAGGCGGCAAACTGCGCCTGCACTACCTGGTCAACGGCGCCAATTGGTCGCCCTCGTACAACCTGCGCACCGGCGCTGATCAGAAGCGCGTCACCGTCGAATATCTCGCGTCGATTCAACAACAGAGCGGTGAAAGCTGGGACGACGTGACGATGACGCTTTCCACGGCAACGCCGGCGCTGATCTGCACCGCGCCACCGCTTGAGCAGCTCACGCTCATGCTCGCGCCGCGGGCCAAGTTGGCCCAAACCACCAACGAGCGCATCAACGCCGCCATGAAAATTCACCGGAAAACGCAGACCCTGGTGGTCGACAATCGGTTGGCTAATCAGTTTTCATCGAAAGACATGACCTGGCGCAGCGGCATTGCGTCGAATGATGGTCATGTCAATTTCAACGCATCCAACCGGCAATTTCTGGAGATGGTCAATACCGAGCGGATCGACCGCCGCCGTCAGGCGCAGCGCCGCGACCGGGACGGCGATATCAGCGTGACCTACAAGCTGGCGGAGAGGACCAGCCTGCCCAGCCGGCCGGATCAGCAGTTGATCCAGATCGCGGCCCATCCGATGCAGGCGGACTTCTATCGGGTGGCCATCCCGCTGCTGTCCGAGCACGTGTACCGCCAAGCGCAACTGGTCAACGACAGCGGGCTCGTGCTGCTGAGCGGTCGGATGTCCGCCTACGTTGACGGCCAGTTCGTCGGCCGCGGCGAGATGCCGACTGTCGCCGCGGGCCAGCCGTTTAACGTCGGGTTCGGCATCGACACGTCGCTGCGCGCGGCGCGCGAACTTGTCGAAAAGGCCGACGCGACGCAGGGCGGCAATCGTCTGGTAAACCTCACCTATCGACTGACGATCGAAAACTTCTCCGACAAGCCCGCGGCCGTGCGCGTGCTCGATCGGCTGCCGACCGGCAAAGATGAGGAGTTGAAGGTGACGCTGGTCAAGACCAGCCACGACCTGAGCAAGGACCAGACTTACCTCAAGCGCAAGCGCGACAAGGGCATGCTGCGCTGGGACCTCGAGGCCCCCGCGGCGGCCGGGCTCGAAGCGCTGGCCGTCGAGTATGAGTATCGGCTCGAGCACGACAAGCTGCTGGCCATCGCCGGCCGCAGCGGCGCCGGCGGCCAGCCGGCGCTGAGGCTCGAGCAGATGTTGCAGCACTAACCAAAAGCAACCGCCGCGACGGGTAAGACACGACACACGTTTCAGCGGTCAGCGATCATGCGGTGGTCAATCCGTGTGATGGCTGGCCGCTTTTTATTTGCAGATGGCGTACTTGGCGCCCAAGCCCGGCCGTAGGTCGCCGCAGGCGGCCGGGCTTGAATGGATTTGGGCCGGGCCATTGGAGCGTCGTGGCGCAACGTGCTAGATTGCGTCGTCGGCATTCATTGAACAGGCACGGAAATGTCATGAAGATTGATCGATGCACGACGGCGGTCGTTGAAGCGAACTACGACTACACGTTCGTGCGAATTTTCGCCGACAACGGGGTCCACGGCACGGGCGAATGTTTTTTTGCGCCGGGCCTGACCGCCTCACTGCACGAGATGTTCGGGCTGCTGATAGGCCGCGATCCTCGTCAGGTGGATCGACTGGCGCGTCATCTGTGGCGCAAGGGCTCGGGCGCCGGCGCGGTCGCGGGTTACCTGTACAACGCGGTAAGCGGAATCGAGGCGGCACTTTGGGACCTGGTCGCCAAGGATGCAGGTCTGCCCATCTATCAATTTCTCGGCGGCAAGGTGCGCGACGACGTGCGGGTATACGTGGACTGTCACGCCGGGGACAATCTGGAAAGTTGGTCGCCCATGCTCGAGCGCCGCCGCCCGCGCTGGCTGCGCGAGGCCGAGCGCGGTGAACGCGCGCAGCGCTACGAACCGCAACAATACAAGCAACGCGCGCAACAAATGGTTGAGGCGGGCTTCGACGCCCTGAAGTTCGACATTGATTCGATTGTGCTGGCCACCGGTGACGAACTGAATCGGCCGCTGTCGAACGGTGAAATGCGATGGATGCGCGATTGCGTGGCCGCGGCACGCGAGGGGGCGGGCGACGACGTGGACCTGGCCGTCGATTGCCACTGGCGGTTCTCGCCGGCCCAGGCCGTGCGCATCGCGAGCCAGTTGGAGCCGTTTAATCTGTGCTGGCTGGAAGACCCGTGTCCCCCGGAAAATTGGCGAGGCGTGGCCCAGGTTCGCGCTGCTGGCTGTTGTCCGGTGCTGACCGGCGAGAATCTCAACCGCCGAACCGGGTTCTGGGACCTGATTGCCAACCACGCGGTCGATCTGGTGGCGCCCGATATGCAAAAGTGCGGCGGGCTGCTCGAAGCCAAGCGCATCGGCGAGCTGGCGGAAACGCAGGGAATCGGCGTGGCACCGCACAACATCGCGTCGCCGCTGGGCACGCTCGCGGCAGCGCACGTCTGTGCAGCGCTTGCTAATTTTGTCGCGCTCGAGTTCCACGGCAGCGACGTGCCGTTCTGGGATGATCTTCTCACGCGCTCCGACGGCGGCGGTCCCCTGATCGAAAAGGGGCGCATCCGCCTCACCGAAGCGCCCGGGGTTGGCGGCGAACTGAACGAACAAACGGCGCGGCAGTACGCCAAGCAGGGCGAGCCGTTTTTTGAAAGCTGATTGCGATGATATTTGATGTCCGTAACCACGGCGCACTGGGCGATGGATCAAACAAGGATACGCACGCCATTCAAAAGGCGATCGACGCCTGCCACCGGGCCGGCGGGGGCACGGTGCTGGTGCCGCCGGGTACGTATCTGACCGGCACGCTGTTCATCAAGAGCGGGGTTGAGTTGCACCTGACTGCGGGCGCAACGCTGCTGGGCAGTCCCGATCGAGCGGACTACGACAACTCGCAAAACGCCGAGCATGATTGCGGCCTGAGCGATGAGCGGGTGGGCAATGAGCATTTGATTTACGCGCGCGGCGCCCGCCAGATCGCTATCACAGGGCGCGGCGCCATCGACGGCAACGGTCGGGCTTTTGTCAACATCTCCAAGCCGAACGAATCGGGCAGAGAAAAGTCCGTGCCCGGCTGGAGGCCGGGGCAGATGGTGACGCTCTTCGACTGTCAGGACGTGCTGATCCGCGACGTCCTTCTGCGCGATTCACCGTATTGGACCGTCTGGCCGCATGGATGCGATCGACTCACCATCGAGAGAATCACGATCCTCAACGAGCGGCACACCCCCAACGGCGATGGCATCAACCCCGACTGCTGCCGCAACGTTCACATCAGCGATTGTCACATCGAAGCGGGCGACGACTGCATCGCCATCCGCAGCGACGATTACCGGCTCGGAAGCCCCGGCCGCGCATGCGAGAACGTCACCGTCACCAACTGCACACTCAGCACACCCAAGTGCGGCGTGCGGCTTGGGTACGCCGGCGACGGGCCTATTCGCAATTGCACGTTCAGCAACCTGGTCATGACCAATACGCGCACGGGCATCAACATCCTCGTGCCCCGCGACTATCGACCGCAAGAACACTTCGTCGTCGAGCACGGGCCCGCTATCGAAAACGTCACGTTCTCCAATCTCGTGATGGACACGCGGCTGGCGGTGTACATGTGGATCGGCCACGACGCCGCCCGCCCGGGGTGCATCCGCAATATCCAGATCAGCGACGTCATCGCCACGACCGAGCGCGGCTGCTACCTCGGCGGCAGCCCCACCATGCCGATCGAGCAGGTACGCCTGGCCAACTGGCGCCTGACTGTGCGCGGCGAGATGGATGACCAGTTCGCAAAGGAGGTGCCGTTTCCCTACCCGGTCTACGGACGGTGGGATACGCGCGGCGTGCCACACGCTTTCTTCTGCCGGCACCTGCGTGACGCCTCGTTCGCCAACGTGTGCGTTGACTGGGGCCAGGCCACCGGCTCGTGGCGCAGCGCGATGCGCGCGGAGCACGTCGATGGCATTGACATAAGCCACTGCACGCTCGGCGCCGCGCCCGGTGCGACCGACGCGCCGGCCCTGGACTTTCAGGACGTGCAGCGGGCCAGCATCCGCGGTTGCCGCGTCCGGCCGCGGTCGAGCGTGTTCCTGCGGCTCGGAGGGCCGGCCACCGGGCAAAACACGGCCGTCGGCAACGATCTGACCGGGGCGGACCGGTCGTTCGAACCGGACAAACCGGACTCCCGGGCGCTGCGCGAGTGGGCAAACTTGTTGTAACTTGTTTTTTCACTGTCTTGTGTCGCACCGCCCGGCCAACAAGCCCGCAGACGCGAAAGCGCAGAGTTCGCGGCGGCTTTGACCGGCGCTTCTTCTATGCTAAAAATACAGCAAAATACAACGCGGCCGGAGTCGCGGCGGACCAGCAAGTCCAGAAGGTATTCATGGTATCGAGAAATCACATGCACCTGAGCCGGCGGGAACGGCAGATCATGGATATCGTTTATACCCGCGGCCAGGCGGCGGTCGGCGAAGTGCTCGCGGGCATGGCCGATCCGCCCAGTTACTCCTCCACGCGCGCCCTGATGCGCAAGTTGATAGACGGCGCCAGGAAAGCCAATCGTTAAGACCGCACAAGTGAAAGGTCGGGGCGATGCCTGTTCCGTTGTGGGCAACCATAGCGTTTGACATGGCGGTCAAGGGATTCATCGTTCTGGCCGGGGCCGGGGCAACGCCCTTGCATGGAGCAAGTCCGACGGCTATTGCACGGTGCCGTAAGCCCGCATGGCCTGCGTGAGCGGTTCGAGGTGTTTTGCGTAGTGCTTCCAGCGCCCGACGGAATGATGATAAATCGGCTTCCTAACCTGGTCGTAGCTGGCAGTGAGTACATCGCGGTCCGTCTCGTAGAATCTCAGGCACGCAGGATCCCACGCAAGGCCGAGAAACTTGAGTATGCGCCGCGTTGAAGCTTCGTGATCGGCGACCATATCTTCGTAACGCACTTCGAGCACGGGTAATTCGAGAGCATTGCGCCAATGATCCATCAACCGTTTGTAGTCGGCGTAGTATCTACCGAGGTGCGCCAGGTCTGCTGACCACTGATGACCGAAGTTGAACCGCGTGGTGAAGATCGACACGCAGGTGTCGAGCGAGTTGCGCACGGCGTGTATCACCCGGGCGTGGGGCAGCAGTTGCGCGATGAGACCGAGGTTGATGAAGTTGCTGGGCAACTTGTCAATCACGCGATCGGCGTCGGGTGACAGATCGCGCAAGCGACGCACTTGCGCTGCGGCGTGACGGTCGAGCTGCGCTCGTGTCAGATCGGGTGCGAACATCGGAAAAAATCGCTTCCTGTCCAGCTCGTCATGCATTTCGAGGATCATATCACCGATATCCGACAACTCGCCGGCACCAAACGCCTGCGGATGCGTGGTGATCGTCTGTTCGATCAGGCTGGTTCCGGACCGCGGCATACCAATGATGAAGACCGGTGCCTGATCATCGCAGGTCGAACGCGCGAAGGCCGCGAGGTTCCGGTGGGTGTAGGTTTCAGTAATCTGCGTGACCAGTTGCGTCCACTTTGCAGGGTCCCACCGGATCTGCCGGGCAAGGTGCGCTTTCGAGTATGTCTCGAACGCCGCGCCGTATCGACCCGCCTGGGCATACAGATCGGCCAGCCTGAAGCAGACTACTTCTTTACGAGGCGCGGCAAGCGATTCGTCAGCGGCGGCCTTGCTCAGCAGGTCGATGCCACGCTCGTGCATATTCAGCTTGAGACAAAGGGTCGCGAACACGGTCAGCACCCGATCGTCAACGTGCGGCTTGCCAAGCAACGGCGCAAGAATTTTGTAGGCGGCTTCGGCGTCGCCGCGCCGCTCGTGCACTGTCGCGAGGCCGGCGACGGCCGCAGGATGATCTCCCTCGAGTTGCAAGGCGCGTTTGTAGGCATCTTCAGCTTGGTCAAACCGGCCCGTTGCCACACACATGCCACCCAAGGCGATCCACATGTCCAACCCATCGGGACGCAGTTCGAGTGCCCGCTGCATCACACACCGCGCCTTCACCTGTCGGCCGATCCGCAGGTACAACTGTGACAGGTTCGCGTGGAACGGCGCGGCCCGCGGAGCGAGTTGCACCGCACGCTCGAGCATATCCAATGCGGCCGCCACTCGGCCCGACTGCATTGCCAGCGTGCCCAGCCCGTGCCACGCACCGGCATTTTTCTCGTCGGCCTTGAGCACCCGGCGATACAAACGCTCCGCCTCGGCCCGCCGGCCCGACCGGTGCATCTCGGTTGCCTGCTTCAAGATGCCCCGTGTTGTGTCCGAACTGTTCACAGGATCGTTCCAACCACACGCTCTTGTCGATCATCCTACTCTTCCATGGTAGTGACCGTAGCCGCCACCCGGTGCGGCAGCCATGTCCATCTTCGGCGGGCGGATTGACTGGTCTGGCCCTCGGGCCAAAACGTGCATAGAGTATGGCCGGATTGGTGGCGCAGTTGCTGCCTGACATGGGGCTGATTGAGGACACGCGATGACCACAGTGCAATTACCGGAGTTGTCGAAAGAGGAGGTCCAGCGGTACAGCCGCCACCTGATCCTGCCAGAGGTGACGCTCGAAGGGCAGAAGAAGCTGAAAGCCGCCAGCGTGCTGTGCATTGGCGTGGGCGGACTGGGCGCGCCGGTGACGCTGTACCTGGCCGCCGCCGGCGTCGGACGCATCGGGGTGGTCGATTTCGACGTTGTCGACTGCTCGAACCTGCAGCGCCAGATCCTGTTCGACACGTCGGACATCGGTACGCCCAAGCATGCCGCTGCCAAGCGCCGCCTAGAAGGCATCAATCCGCACGTACAGGTGGACGCGCACGAGGGGCGGTTTTGCTCCGACAACGCCATGCAGATTATCGAGCCCTACGATCTGGTCATCGACGGCACCGACAATTTCCCGACGCGATACTGCACCAACGACGCTTGCGTGATGCTGAACAAGCCGAATGTGTACGGGTCGATCTTCCGGTTTGAGGGTCAGGCCACGGTGTTTGACCCCCGCCCCCGCCACGACCACGGCGACAATTCTTTGAATACCAGTTCCGGGGGTGGAGGCGGGGACCGCCGCGGTCCATGTTATCGGTGTCTCTACCCCGACCCGCCGCCACCGGGCATGGTGCCATCGTGCGCCGAGGGCGGCGTGCTGGGTGTCCTGCCGGGCGTGATCGGGTGCATTCAGGCCACCGAGGCGATCAAGCTGATTCTACAGATCGGCGATTCGCTGGTCGGCCGGCTCCTGCGCTACGACGCGCTGGCCATGCAGTTCAAACAGTTCAAGCTGCACCGCGACACGAGTTGTCCGGTCTGCGGTGACAACCCAACCATCACCGAGTTAATCGATTACGAGCAGTTCTGCGGTATCCGCGGCGAGGAGTCCACCACCGTGATTCGAGAACCCGACACCATCCCCGAAATTTCCGTTCAACAGCTGAAATCCTCGCTCGACGCCAACGAGGATTTCGAGCTGATCGACGTGCGCGAGCCGCACGAGCACCAGATCTGCAACCTCGAACAGGCCCAGCTCATCCCGCTGGGTCAGATCGCCGCGCACATGTCGGAGCTCGACACGACCAAGCGTTACATTGTGCACTGCAAGTTGGGCGGCCGCAGCGCCCAAGCCGTCGAATTGATGCGCCAAGCAGGGCTGGACGCAACCAACGTCGCCGGCGGCATCACCGCCTGGGCGCAGCAGATCGACCCGAGCATGCCAACTTACTGAGCGCGGTCACGCTCAGGCGGGTATCCCAAGGAAAGGCCAGCACGGTGCACCTGCTCATCAGTGTCGAGTCGCTGGATGAAGCGGTGTCGATAATGGCCACCGGCGTTGCCATTATTGACGCCAAGAACACTGCTGAGGGTGCGCTCGGAGCACAGTTCCCTTCCGTCACGCGTGATATCGTGGCAGCCGCGAACCGCAGCGGGGTTCGCACGAGCGCCACGCTCGGCGACCTGCCGTACAAACCCGGCACGGCGGCGCTGGCGGCGCTGGGGGTGGCGTCCGTGGGTGTCAAGTATGTCAAGGCGGGCCTGCACGGGCTCAACACGCACCAGCAGGCGCTTGAGATGATGGACGCCATCCGGCAAGCTGCGTGCATGGCTGATGAGAATGCCCGTGTGGTCGCGTCCGGTTACGCTGACTGGCGTAGCTTTGGCGGCTTGAGCCCGGACAATCTGGTCACCGCCGCGACCGACACGCAGTGTCATGCCGTGATGCTCGACACCGCCGTCAAGAATGGCCGATCACTGTTTGAGCACATGGCCGTAGCGGAGCTTAAAAGTTTCGTCGAAACCGCCCACGCCGCCGGCCTTTGCGTCGGTTTGGCCGGCTCCCTCCGCCTCGACCATGCCGATGCGCTTCTCGATCTTCAGCCCGACATCGTAGGTGTGCGCGGCGCCGTTTGCTCCGACGATACTGATCGTCGATCAATCATCAGCCCAAGGAAGGTCGCCACCTTTTGTCGGATATTTCAAGCTCTATCGACCACCAGTGATGTGCGATCCCCTGCAACCCTGCAAGACCATGGACCAAGCGTCGCCCAACGATATTGAACTGGCCCCCGGTGTCTGGCTACCCGCCGACGCCCTGCGATATCGGTTTTCACGCAGCCCTGGTCCTGGCGGACAGAACGTCAACAAGCTCAACACCAAGGCCACGCTGATCGTGAGTGACGCCGATCTGGCCGGGGCGCTTGATCCGGGGGCGCTCGCCCGCCTGCGCAACCTCGCCGGGAGACAGTTTGCCGACGACCAAATCATGATCAGCAGCGCCCAGTCACGCTCGCAGTTGGCCAACCGCCGCGCGTGCCTGCAGAAACTTCGCTACCTGATAGTCCGCGCCCTGGTCCGCCCCAAGCGGCGTAAACCCACCCGTCCAAGCCGCGCCGCCATCGAACGCAGGCTCAAGCAAAAAGCCCAGCGCAGCCGCCTCAAACGCCAGCGCACCAACCGGCCCGATCCGTCAGAAACGTGATCCAACGTGTCAACTGGCCCGCCCTTCGAACTGGATCAATCAAGCGTTTCGCGTAGAAATCAAACGGATGGGTATGAATCTGTCCAACGGGTCCCTAGTTGATTCCAGGTCCTGTTGTTGAACAACTATTTCACACCGAAGTTTATGATCAGCCCGTTCGACCGCGGCAAGACGGCGGCCTCCACCGTGGGGACAACGCCGAATTTATCGTACGCATTGCTCGTCATCATTGGGGATCGATGCGTGGGACGAGAGCAACGGAGCCGACCGCCGGGAAGACCGAGATTCAGGCGTCACCGGTGACAAGGGCGGCGGCGGCGAGTTTGCCCTGCTCGGAATCGGGGTCACGCTTGACGATGCGGGTCAAGGCATGGCGGGCCCTTGAGTCGCCGGTTTTGGCGCGGGCCAACGACTCGCGGAATCCCGCTTCGACCCAGTGGGTGTCCAGCGGCAGCACTTTAAGGTCCAACTCTTTCCAGTAGTATTGCAGGTCCGAATCCGGCCAGTCCTCGTAAACCTCTTGCCATGTCACCATGTGTACGCCATCTAGGTGCGGATCGAGCATGTGCTCGGCGATCGGGTGGCTCAGCGGCTGGTAGCGATTGTCCAGCGAGATACGCAGGCGATCTTCCGTCAAGTTGGGCAATGCCTGATGCGCCGTCAGGGCGGGGAAGATCAGTGCATCGCCGACATCATAATTGGTCGAATGCCACTGACCTTCCAGTTCACCGGCATCGATGGCCAATGACCCGGCTCCCAGCGAAAAATGATGATCGAGTACCCTGTCAACCTTGTGCGACCCGGGCAGAACCGCCAGTCCGCCCAGCTCGATTGGACAATCGCCCACCGGCGCCCAGCAGGTATAACTCTGATAAGTACCCTGAAAGTGTACGAAGTCCTGGTGGATGGGCGTGGTGTGGTCTGTGTACTTCGGGAACCACATACGCGCGATCTTGCGTGGATGTGAAATGATCGGCTCGCCGATCACTTTCTCCATCATCTCGAGCACCTGCGGCCAATGCCCGGCCCGGTGGAATGATTGCAGCTTGTACACCTCGTGATACAGGGTCGCGTATTCGATGTCCGGCTCTGTGCAGCATCTGGAAACGTCGGCGATGCCGTCCATCAGTTGCGTGCCGTCGACCAGCCAGCCGCCTTCGCGCAGCACGCTGAGCATGTCACGCCGCAGCGACAGCATCTTGTCCACATCCATCAACCCACGAAAGAACAGATAACCCTCGTCGGCGATCCGCCTGCGCAACTCGGGCGCATCATCAATAGCATCATTCGATACGCGAAAATCCTGCATAGCCACCATGCAATCACCTTGCCGATGGCAGGCGGCTGAACACCTGCCTGGCCCATCATAAGTGTAGCATGACGCAGTCCACTCTAGAAGGGAAGAGCATCTATTTCTGCCAATTGGATTGGATCGAACTTCCTCATTCCGGGCACGACGACTTGTCCGTTCGCAGGTCGCATCCGCATCCATCGCGAAGCTGATCGCGCCGTTGTTACCAAGCGGTGTCGACCGGTTAAGCAGAACCGTCGTGGCAGCAAGACCCGGGCCGGGCAGCTTGCACCGCCATTTGCGTTAAGGCATATCAACGCGGCATGGCTGTCACCACCCGGAAATTATTGCTCATCACCAAATACTTTATTCGCGTCGGCTTGGAACAGCCATGACAATCGATCATAACGTACACCTCCGGAAATACGGTGAAGTGAATCAGGCCGCCGGCGGCTGCAACTGGGTATGCGTCAACGTGCGGTAAAGTTCGGACTTTTGCAAGAGCTGATCATGCGTGCCCTGATCGATAATCCGCCCGCCTCCCATGACGATGATGCGGTCGGCGTCGAGCACGGTGCTCAGACGGTGCGCGATGACGAACACCGTTCGCTCTTGGCGCACGTTGCGCAGAACCTTGTTGATCTTCGCTTCCGACTCGGCATCGATCTGGCTGGTCGCCTCGTCGAGAATGAGGATGGCCGGGTCACGCAAGATGGCGCGTGCGATGCACAACCTCTGACGCTGCCCGCCGGAGAGCCCCTCGCCGTGCTCACCTAGAAGCGTATCGTATCCGTCCGGCAAAGCGGTGACGAACTCATCACAATACGCCGCCCGGGCGGCTGCAATAATCTGGTCGCGCGGCACATGTCGGCGGCCGTAGGCGACATTGTCAGCGATGCTGGCCTCGAACAGGGCCGACTGCTGGGTCACGACGGCGATCTGACGACGCAGGCTGCGCAATGTCACCGCGCACAAGTCCTCGCCGTCGATCAGGATGCGCCCGTGCTGCGGATCGAACAGGCGTGGCAGCAGGCTCAGCAACGTCGTCTTGCCCGAGCCATTGGCACCGACGATGGCCGTGATCTGACCGAAACCGATGTGCACCGACACATCCCGGACCACCGGGCCACGTCCGCCTGGATACGCGAATGTAACCTGCTCGAACTCGATCGACCGCCGGTGACGCGGCAGGGCGGGCAGGCCGTGCTTGATCCGTACGCCGGACGGCTCGACGGGCAGGTCGAGCAGGTCGAACAGCCGCCCCGCCGCGGCGCGACCCTCGTTGATCTGGTTGTTGAGATTGGCCAGCGGCTTGAGGCTGGCCGCGGCACCGGCAAGCATGCCGATCACCCAGATGAAGCGTTCCGATTTGTATCCGAGCTGGAATACGAGATACGCCGCGACACTGACCACCGCGGCGACGCTGAGCATGCCCAAGCAGTCGATCATGGGCGACGCCAAGGCGCGCACGGTGCGAATCTTCATTTCCTCGCGATAAACCCCGCGGTTGACCCGGGCAAACCGTCGACGCTCAAGCCCCTCGGCATCGTGAACTTTGACGACGCGGATTGCACTCATCGAATCCTTGAGCACCGCCACCATGCGCCCTCGCTGCTGCAAGGCGCGACGGGAGGCGCGACGGATGCGCTTGCCAAACTTGCGCAACATGGGCGGAACGCACACCAGCGCCAGCAGCGTCAACTGCCAATCAATAACGAGCGCGATCGTGACGGCGATCCCGCCCTTGAGAACCTGCTCAACCGACTTGCTCAGGATCGCGCGATAAGCTCGTGATAGCGGGCGGGTGTCGAAAATGACACGGCTCATGTGATCGGCCGTGCCCGACTGGAGCAACTCGACCATCGGTAGATTCAGAAGCCGGCGGATCATGCGGCTGCGCCAGACCATCGCTGCGTGCTGGACCACGGTGATGACGAGGAACTCGTGCATGAACCGGCCGATGTTGCCGATCAACGTCACGGCGACGATGACGGCGATAACGAACAGGAAATCGCGCAGCGGGTTGTCCGCCAGCAGACCCGCCAACCAGTTGCCGAAATCCTGCATGACCGCGGACCGATCGGAGCCGGCCAGTTGCTCGCGGATCAAATCGCCCACCGATTTATGCTTGCCCAGCAGGTGGGTAACCACCAGCATGATGCCCCCGAGCCCCGCACCGAAGCAGGCGCCCGAAATCATTGCACCCGCCAACGCCAGCGCCAGCGGACGCTTGTAGTTGAGCAGGATCTTGGCTGACTTCCAGAACGGGTCGCGCATGGGTGAGGTCTGAGGTCCAGGCTCTGAGGGTTGGAATCCGATTCCCTAGGCTCTAGGCTCTAACCGGTGAAGATACCCGAAAAAGCCGGGGAATGTCTTGTTCACGCACGATGGGTTATTGATGATGACCCCGGGGGCGCGTAGACCCGCAATCGCGAAGCTCATGGCCATGCGGTGATCATCGTAAGTATCAATCGTTG
>Ga0310121_10004049_pt1 | contig 13116 bp, 11 predicted proteins | sample CB27_Tmax_986_MG_FD_203504 | JGI IMG/M metagenome (GOLD analysis project Ga0310121, IMG submission 203504) | Marine microbial communities from Western Arctic Ocean, Canada - CB27_Tmax_986 | ecosystem: Environmental > Aquatic > Marine > Oceanic | place: Canada: Western Arctic Ocean | collected... | reverse complement strand
TTTGTCGGATCGCCCTTCCACAATCCATGAACGACACCCAGGTTGAACAGGGCGGGCGCATAACGGGGATCCGCCTCCAGGGCGGATCGCAGGGATGTGAGCGCGGCGTCGGGTCCGGTGGTTCGGAGCTGGGCCAGCGCCAGCCCCGTCAGAATACCGGCGGACGACGGATTCCGGCCCCGGGCCTCCTGCAGAAGATCCGCCGCCTGCTCCCAATCCCCGCGCCCTCCGATTACATTCGCGGCATATTCCAGGGCGCGGGTATCGGTTTCGTCGAACTGCGCGGCATTGAGGAGCCGGGTCATCCCTTGTTCTTGATCGCCGCCTCGAAGCATCAGAATCCCCAGATTGTAGGCTGCCGGCGCATATTTTGCATCCAACTGCAAACTATCTTCCAGCGCCTCCGCGGCCTGCGCATCATCGCCAAGCCGGTGATTGATCACCCCGAGGTCATTGTAGGCGCGTACGGTCAGCGGACTACCGGGATGCGACCGGATAAACTGCTCCAAACTCGTTTTGGCGCCGACGAGATTCTCGGACGCCAGGTCGTCGTGAATCCGCTCAAACACGCCGGGATTGCGTGGTTTTCCACAGCCCAGAAGCAGAAACAGAAGCACCGCGGCCCCGTATACACCCAATTCAGTAGATCCTCGAGTCAGCATGATATGAAGTGAACCGCTCTTTTTTATACGATCCACATAAGGAAAGAAACCCAATTGACGAATTCAGGATTGACCCTGTCGTCATTGGCGGCTACCAGATCCACTCATGCAGCTTCGAACATCCAATTCCGGTTCCCCATCGCGCCGCCGCGAATCCGACGGCGTCACCGTGACGATTTTCATTCTTCTCTTCTCAAGCTTTGGCGCCTACGCAAGCCAGCAGAAGATTGACCTGCCCATGGCCATCCAGTTGGCATTGCTGCAGAACCGGGGCCTGATCCAGTCGGAGTTGGCGGTTGCATCCGCCCGGTACGGTGTTCGAGGCGCCGAAGCGGCCTTCGCTTTCCGGGTGGTGCCGGACGGCAACGCCTTCGCTTCCGACGGGCCTGAGACCCTCTCGGCCGGCCTGGACGTGGCAAAGCGGTTTGCCACAGGCACGGATGCGTCGGCCGGCGCAAGCTTTCTCAGAATTCAGGAGCCGGGCCGGGAAGCCACCGAACGCGCCGCGATTCGGCTTCGGGTTACGCAACCCCTGTTTCGAAACGCCGGTCCGCTGATCACCCGGGAGCCCGTCGTTCAGGCGGAGAGGTCCTGGCTGTCCGCCCGGCGCAGCCTTGAGCGGCAAAAATCGACCCTCACCCTGGAAGTCGTTCGATCGTACGAGACCTTGATCCAGTTGAAGAATCAGATCGAATTCGACAAGCAGTTTTTCAATCGAATCGACAACCTCTACCGGCTTACGCGCGCCAGGGAACGACAGGGAAGAGCCACGCGTGTTGATACATTACGCGTCGAGTTGCAGCGCGGTCAGGCGGCCTCCCGCTTATTGAACAATCGGGAACGGGTCAAATCTTTGTTCCTGGATTTCGCCGAACTCCTCGGATTCTCCCCCGACACGACATTTGATCTCAAAACGCCTCCCCTGGTTTCCTGGACCATGCCCGCGACCCACGAGGCTTACTCGGTGGCATACTCCAACCGGCTCGAGCTCGCGCAGGCTCAGCAGGACCTGGATGATACGGAGCGCGGCGTACGCATCGCACATCGCAGACTTCTGCCGGCCATGGACCTGGTGGCGCGGGTCGAGCCATTTGGCACGGGAAAGGATCTTGATGAGATCCTCGCGTTCAATGAAACAACCTGGTCGGTTGCACTCAGTGGAAATACCGACCTGGTGAATCAACGGCAGCGGTCCGTGCTCCAACAACGAGTGATTGACGAAGAATCATCCCGGCGACGGCTGGAAATCGTGAAAGACGCCGTGCTACGGGATGTCGAGCAAGCGATACTCGCCTACAATCGGGCGCGCCGGGAACTGAAAATCTCCGATTCCAACCTCGAACTCGCCGGCTCCCGGGTCCTGCTGGCGCGCCGCTTTTTTTCCCGGGGCCGCGGAGACAATTTTTCGGTGACGGATGCCGAAGACGCCTACGTGCAGGCGCAACGTGACATGCTGTTCGCTCGGGCTGAAGCCTCTTTCAACGGATACCGGATGCTCCATGCGCTGGGGACGTTGATCGAATTTCCGGAGGACCTCAAACCCGAATTGGCCCGCTCCCCATGAAACGCGCCGCGCTGCTGATACTCTTGATTCCTGCCGCGATTGCGGCGGTTGTAGTAGGCACCGCATCCCGGGATTCCGGGTTCGGCAGGGCGCCGGAATCAATCGAAGTTACCCGGGGCCCTTTGACCGCGTGGACCGTTTACGAGGGACGCATCGAATCGAAAAGCGTTGAGATCATCCAATCGGGATTCGATGGCAGCGCAACCCTCACCAGTCTTGCGCCCGAGGGAATCCTGGTAGAACCGGGCACCCTTCTCGTTACGCTGGACGAATCGGAAATCGAACGCTCCATTCGGAGCCTCGAACGCGATGTCGCAGTCGCGGAGGCTGAGGCGGACGGACTTGCAAACGCCACGCATCTTCTCGAGACCCGCAGGCTGGATCTCGATGTGAAAAGCGCCGAAGCGGAGGTTTCCGACGAAAAACAGTTCCTGGAAGACAATCGCGAGCTGGTTGAAGAGGGATTGCTGTCCGAATTTGACATCAACCAGCAGCAACTTCGGTTGGAGAAGGCCATACTGAAATATGAATCCCTGGTCATGGAACGGGAACTGACGACCAATATCGTTCACCGCACGGAACTGGAACGCGCCTCCGCCAAGCTTGAATCCGCGCGGCAGGAACTTCAGGTTGCGAATCGGCAGTTGAAGAATTGCCGCGTTCGGTCACCGACGTCGGGAAGCGTGGTATACCTGCCGCTGCACGTCGGAGGGGAGTACCGCACGGTACGGGTGGGAGACAAAATATTCAAAAATCAACCATTCATCAGCGTGCCGGACATGAGTGAGGGTGTGGCGCGATGCTTTGTGCCCGAGGCGGAGTTGTCGAGGGTGGAAATAAACGACCGGGCACTCGTGGTTCCGCTGGCCTACCCCGATACCGCGATCGACGGCATCGTATCTTCGATTGGATCGATCGCCCGGACCCAGGCAGGGAGGCCGCAATGGCAGAAATTTTTCGAAGTAACGATTCAGCTTCTGAAGCCGGATCCTCGCCTTCGGTACGGAATGACGGCCGAGTGCCGCATCATATCGCACCAGGCGGAAAATGCGCTCCGGGTCCCGAGAAACGCGGTATGGTGGGAAGGAAGCAGGGCCTACTGCAGTGTGGTGGAGAATCGGCGCGTGCAGGTGCGCCCCATCCGCGTGGGGGGTGCGGATCACGAATTCGTGGAAGTGCTCGAAGGATTGAACCCTGGGGACCGGATCAAGGCGCAGTGAGTAGCGACACCCGAATTCTGTCTCTCCGGGAAATTGGAAAATCGTTTCCCTCCGGATCCGGCATGCCGGTAGAGGTTTTGCGCGATATCAGCCTCGACTTTTATCACGGCGAGTTTGTCGTGGTGACCGGCCCATCGGGTTCCGGAAAAACGACGCTGCTGCACCTCTGTGCATTACTTGATCTACCCACGCGGGGACACGTCCTTTTCTGCGGGGAGGAAGTAAAAAACCTTTCGGTCCGGCAGCAGGCTCGTCTTCGGGCCGAATCGGTCGGCGTGGTGTATCAGCAGTTTCATCTCCTGCCTCACCGGACCGCGTTGGAAAACGTGCTATTTCGTTTCCGCTACGTGCCTCACGATTTTGAGGAATCCAGGCGAGCCGCGCGCGAAGCGCTCGAGACAGTGGGTCTTGCGGAGGCGGCTGACCGGCCGGCGCGGGTACTGTCGGGCGGGGAAATGCAACGCGTCGCCATTGCGAGGGCCATCGTTTTGCCTCCGCGTCTCCTTGTCGCAGACGAACCGACCGGAAACCTCGACGGCGACTCGGCGAGGGAAATCATCGCAACATTCCAGGAACTGCACCGCCGGGGACACACCATCTTGATGGCAAGCCACAACCCCACCATCGCAAAGCAGGCGTCGAGAACGCTGCGGCTGAAAGAAGGAAGGATTTGAATTTTTAAATTTTGATTTCGGATTTTTCGATCTCGGATTTTCAGGGCGACTATTGCAGATTTTCCCATCTCTAACTCCGATCATCCAAACTCCTTACCGCTTGCGACATTTTTTTCTCCCGCAGACCCATGAGAACTGAATTTTTGCTCTTGCTTCGCGACATCCTGGACGGGTTTCGGAGCCGTCCCGGCCGCACGGCGTTTGGCCTCGTGGCGGTCGGGCTCGGCATGATGTCCTTCACTCTGCTTCTGGCCACGCTGGGAGGCCTGCGCGGAAAAGCCGCGGCGATCGAGAAAGATTTCGGCGCGGACGTGCTGGCAGGAGTATCCACCGGAACTTCAGGAAAGAAGGAAAGTGGATTCCGTCAACGTGATTTACGGGTTCTGGAAGCAAACCTGAAAGACGCTTTAATCAGCCGCGTACGAGGGCACCGCGCTTCCGTGTCCGGACTCGATGACGTCCGCGTCGTCGGCACGGATCACCATCTCCTGGGAATCCGCCGCTGGTGGATGGCGGAAGGACGCTGGTTGGACCCGATGGATGTTCGTACCGCGGAAAAAAATGCGATTCTTACATTGGGGTTGAGCCGTCAGATCGGAAAAGTACCGGGCGACTTTGTGAACCTGGGGCGGACGATTTTCCGGGTTGTCGGTGTGCTCGCGGAGGGACAAGGCTCATCGCTTGTCAGCCTGGAAGCGGGTGATTTGGGCGGCTCTCCGCATGCGGTGTACGTTCCTTCCACGGTGATTCCGGCATGGGATCTCCGTTCGCCTTTCCGGCCGGCACGCTTCGATGCAGTGATCCTACGCTCTTTGAAAAGCACGCCGGAATCCCTCCGCGAGCGGGCGGAGAGACTCTTCACCGACCCGTCGCTGCAGGCCGGAACCACCGCGTGGATTTCTCCTGTTACGCTCCTGGTGAACGTCAGGAATTTACGACGTACCGTGCAATGGATCGCCGGCAGCATCACGATTCTCTGTTTGCTGCTGGGCGGCATGACCCTTGCCAGCCTGTTGGCGGCCAACGTGCGGGAACGCGTGCCGGAAATCGGGCTTCGCCTTACGCTCGGGGCGACGCCGGGTCAGATCGCGGCTCTTTTTATCTTGGAATCGTCCCTGTTGACGATGGGGGCGGCCTTGCTGGGCACGGGCACGGCTTTACTTTGCCTCAAATTCGCCGGAGGCGCGCTGCCGGTGCCGGTGGCGGTGGGCTGGGAACTCTTCTTTCTGCCTCCGGCGGTCGCGGTGGTCCTGGGTATCGTGTTCGCTTATGTCCCGGCAAGATCCGCGGCCGCCATTCGCCCGTCCGAAGCGCTGCGGAATCCGTGACGGTTAGCCGAGCGAGGGAGCGCCCGAAAATGACCAGGTTAACGAAACGCCCTTCGAACTAAAGCTTTGCATTCTTTACCAAATCTGCTACTTCACTATGGTGAGCGGGCAAATGAGGTGGTATTCGATGGGAAAACGAGGAGGATGCGCGGCCATATGCTGCGCCATGATTATTTCGATGAGCTTCGCCACAATGGCGAATGCGGCTTCACGGCCAGCCATCGACCACGAACTTGTCCCGGTTGCCGCCCAGGGTCAGCCGCTTAGCATTCTTGCCCGGGTGAAGCCGGGGGAAGCCCGGATCAAGTCAGTCACCCTGCACTATGCGCCCTCCCGAGACGGTTCCCCGATCAAGCTACCGATGACGCCTTCCGCGGGCGGAATGTACGTTGCCACGATTCCGGCGAACCATCTTTCATCGACGCCCACGATTTCCTACTACATCGAAGCGATCGATAACCGGGACGAATGGGCGGAGACCCGCTGGTTCGAGGTGCGACTCGATTCAGGCAAACCCACTACCGAATTCGATGTCGTCCAACATAGGAGCGGTACCGCAAAACCGATCGACGGCGATGCGTCGGCGGACGGAACCGGGGAAAAGAGCAATACTTCGAAAATCGTCGTCGGCAGCGTCCTCGCAGTCGGGGCCATTGTCGGCATTGCTGCCGTGGCCGGCGGGGGAGGTGGCGGCGGCTCCAGCACCAACATGACGGAAGGAGGCACCAGCCCGCCTCCGGAGCCCGACATCTGTGAGAATACCGATGCCGTCGGAACCTGGGTGGGGCTCACGGATCCGTCCGTCGCGCCCGGATTCGCACTGCTTAACGGTAACACCGGCCAATTCATCGTTGAAATCGGCGCGGCTCCCTTTGCCGGATCGTGGACGCTGGTCGGGTGCGACCTCACTCTCATTCCCGCGGAAGAGGCCTCCGTTTATCGCGGTTCAGGAACCCTTTCGGACGACAGGACCACGGTGACCATCAACGGTCTCACATTCCGCAAGGGTGGCTAGCCCGCTCAGCTCCAGAACACATACTTATCCGCCCACACCACGTACAATCCGAGCAGCAGATTCGTCAGGGCGTGAGCAACGGCAGCGGCCCAGATGTCGCGAGTGCGTATCACCATCCAGCCATAAGCGAGGCCCGCGATGATGCCCACGAACCACCGATGGTGCTCCAGGCCAAAGAATAGCGCGACGAAAAAGAAGATCTTCCAATCGAAGTGGCCGATGTCGATCTTGAGCCATTCCACCTTCTGCGCCCACCGATAGACGAATCCACGCCAGAAAAACTCTTCGATAATGCCGATGACGAACGCAGATCCGAGGATCCGGATCGCCGTAAAGTGCCAACCGCACTCCTCCGGCGCATAAGATCGGTCCAAGCTAACTTCCGGCATTTTCCAGGGTGGAAGAGTTCCATATTTCAGGTAGAAATTCTGGATGGCAGGGAACTGGCCCATCCATTCGGTTTCAAAAAATATCCACGCCGCGAACACCCCGATCCCGACAACGATTGCGAGCGGAATATTCTTCAAATCCAGCTTTCCGTACCACTTCCAGGGCCGCAGGTAGAGGAAGATGCCCAGGCAGAGCACGGTGCGGAGCGCATACTTCCACCCTGCGGGATCCCCCAGCATTTGCATGATGAACAGCCAGGCCGCGAATGGAACGACGTGGGCCCACACCGGGGCTCGAATTCCCGTCGGCATCTCGGGATCCAGTGCGTCTTCTGGTTGTGAATCCGGTTCGTCAGTCATGTCGATCAACTCGGAAAACTCCGGAATGTACCGAAGTAATCTGGTTTTGGATACACAGAAATCGTGGTCAGCAACCGTGGCACGGGCATTCTGTCCGTGGCCCACGGAGCAACCGGCGAAGCAATTGGCAAAGGTCACGGTTTCCGACTCGCTCAGCCACGAGCTGAAATTTTTAATCCTGAAAGACTGGACCTGGCGCCATTCGGCGACATAATCAGTGTCGTCAGAGGCACCGACCGGATGTTCTATCGAGGGGTCTGGCGGTTGCTGGAGGGCATCAGATGAAATTTGATATGCGCATTGTCGGTCTCTTGGTTCTAGTCTTCTTATTCCAATTCATCGCCTCCCCCATCCGCGGTGACATGATTTTCGCGGGCACGAATGAAATCGGCATCAGCGGGATCCTGGATGTGGACACCATTGACGGGACGCTCCTCGAAGTTGACGGCACCTGGGGCAGGTATATCCGGGATTACTGGGAGGCGGGCATCATCGGCAGCGTGGCCAGCAGCGATTCGATCCAAAGATTCCGTGGCGGCGTCTTTACGGACTACATTTTCGACCTGGGCGGAGCCGTTCTCCCCTTCATTGGATTCTCGCTCAACGTGTTCGCCGCCGACGTGGATTTCAAGCGGTTTAATGGCCCGTCAGGTAGCGAGATTGCGTACGGGACGGGGTTTTCCATGGGACTCATGGGGTTCCTCTCTCGCGAAGTAGCCCTTTCATTCGGCCTCGAGCTGCACTGGGCATCCCAGGACGTCTTCCTTACCGAGGATGCGGCGGAAGACTCGGACATCCGGTTCAAGCTGGGGCTGAGATACTTCTTCTAAGTCGGCCCGATCGACTTCGCCAACAGGAAATCCAAATGGGCTTCGTCCATGATCTCCTTTTCCAGGACCAGTTCCTTGAGCGTCTTTCCGGTGGCCAGGGATTCCTTCACGAGTTCCGCAACCGCGTCGTATCCGAGCGTGGGATTCAGAACCGTGCCGAGACCTGCGCTGTGCTCGAAGTTTCGGCGGCAGACTTCCTCGTTTGCGACAATGCCGTTCACGCATTTCGTGGCCAGCATGGAGCAAGTCCGGCGCAGAATCCGGTTTGATTTCAGCACGTTGTGGCCGATCAACGGCATGTGGGTGTTGAGTTCGAGTTGCCCCGAGGCGCATGCCATCGATACCGCGGCCTCGTAGCCGACAACCTGGATACACGCCATATTGGCCGCTTCGCACACGGTTGGATTGACCTTTCCGGGCATGATCGATGAACCAGGCTCCACCGGGGGCAATGAAATTTCGCGCAACCCGATATTGGGACCAGAACTGAGCAGCCGCAAGTCATTGCAAATCTTGAACAGATCGAGGGCAAGGAACTTGAGTGCGCCCGCCATCTCCGCGATATCCGTCGCAAATTGGGTAATTTCGATCCCGTTTTCCGCCACGTGATATTTTTCCCCGGTGAACTCGTTGAGCTTCTCGATAATGCGGCGGCGAAAATCGATGGTGGTGTTCAAACCGGTCCCCACCGCGTTTCCTCCTACGCCCAGAGCCTTGCAATGCTGCCGTGCGTCTTCAATCCGTAACCTCGCCTTTTCCAGAGCATGCGCGTACGCACCGAACTCCTGGCCCAGGGTAATGGGAACCGCATCCTGCAAATGAGTGCGGCCACTCTTGATCACATGGGCGAATTCCAATTCCTTCTTGTGAAGCGCCGCCTCCAGATCACGCATCGACTCCTGCACGAGGTGTGCGCGCTCAGACGCAGCCACCTTGACGCCGGACGGAAATACGTTGTTCGTCGACTGCCCCTTGTTTACGTCGTCGATGGGGTGTACCAGCTCGCGATCGCCCGGTTTTCCACCGAGATGGATGCAGGCGATATTGGAGAGCACCTCGTTGACGTTCATGTTCGACGACGTGCCCGACCCGGCCTGAAAGACGTCGATCGTGAACTGATCGTCATATTTGCGTGCCAGGACCTCGTCACAGGCCCACGCGATCGCATCGGCTTTCCCGGAATCCAGGGATCCGATCTCGGCGTTGGCAAGGGCGCAAGCCCATTTCAGCTTTACAATGCCTCGGATGATTTCAATGTCTAGGGGAGCCTCGGCCGCATAGAAATTCTCCGTCGATCGCAGCGTGTGAATACCATATAACGCACCGGCGGGGAGTTCCCGCTCGCCGAGCGAATCTTTTTCCGTTCTAGTCGTCGGCGGCTTCTCCGTGGTCAGCACCGTGCGAATCCTCCATGTTATGTTGACGGTTGCCCGTTCCTGATTTTCATATAGCAGAGTTCCTATCTACTGGAAAGGTTTTCCATGAATTCATCCGATCCGCTCCAGCAGGCCAGAGAGGCGTTCATCAACCAGTGGGGCATCAGCCGCACCATGGCGCTGGTTCACGCCCTCCTGCTGGCACCCAACGAGCCGCTCTCCACCGACGATGTCATGGAACAGCTCGAAATCAGCCGTGGAAACGCCCATATGAACCTGAAGGACCTCGTGGCCTGGGGACTGGTGTACAGCGTCGTCCGGAAAGGGGACTGCAAGGAATATTTCGAAGCAGAAAAAGACGGTTGGAAGATTTTCCAGATTATCTCCAGGGAACGCGCCCGCCGGGAAATCGAACCGGCCATCCGAACCCTCCAGGATTGCGCTGACATGACCTCCAAAATCAAATCCTCCGAAGCGAAATCCTTTCACGCTCTCATCAAAGATCTCGCCGGACTGGTAGGCACCCTTTCCGCTCTCGTGAACCGAGTAGCGAAAACGGACCGGAATGCAGTCGTAAACCTGACGGTGAAGCATCTGACACCGGAGGGATGAGGGGAATTTAGGATCTTTGATTTTTGGCTTGGGCTTCGAGCGTCAAGGGAAATGCCGGATATCGAATGTTCACCTTCGAAGTTCTACATTGAGAATTCGATATTCGACATTTTCCGCCCAAAGGTCTTCCATTGGAGCCTGGTACAGGCCACCAAAATTAAAAATCCTCAAAACAATTTCATCTGATCCTCATCCCTGCTTTTCTGCACCCGCTTCTTGGCGATCTTCGGCTCCCGGTTCTCTTCGAATTCACCTTCTTCGAGATTCGCAAGAATTTCGTTGGCGCGGCGAATAACACTTTCAGGTAGTCCGGCGAGCTTCGCGACCTGGATTCCATAGCTCTGGTCCGCGGCGCCTTCCACGATCTTTCGGAGAAACACGATGCGGTCGCCCGATTCCTTGACCACCACATTGTAGTTTCGAACTCCCGGCATCGTCAGGACGAGATCCGTCAACTCGTGGTAGTGCGTTGCGAACAGGGTCTTGGCTTTCACGCCGGGTTGGTTGTGCAAATATTCCGCCACCGCCCAGGCAATGCTGATGCCGTCAAAAGTGCTGGTGCCACGACCGATCTCGTCGAGAACGACCAGGCTCTTCGGGGTCGCGTTGTTCAGGATATTCGCGGTCTCCTGCATCTCTACCATGAATGTGCTGCGGCCGCGGGCCAGATCATCGCTGGCCCCCACCCGCGTGAAAACGCGGTCCACGATCCCGATATCCGCCTCCGCGGCCGGCACAAACGATCCCGCCTGCGCCATGATTACAATCATCGCCACTTGCCGGATATAGGTGGACTTGCCCGCCATATTGGGGCCGGTAATAATAATGAGCTGGTTCTCCAGTGTATCCAGCACCGTGTCATTGGGGACGAATGCCTCTGCATCCGTCATCTGCTCGATGATCGGATGGCGCCCTTCCCGGATTCGGAGCAGCGTCCCCTCCTCAATCCGGGGTCTCACATATCGTAGAGCAAGGGCGCGGTCGGCGAATCCAGCCAGGACATCCAGGGCCGCGACCGATTCAGCGGTCCGCTGGATCCTCTCTGTTTCCCCCAGGATCTGCTTTCGTATTCCTTGAAAAAGCTCGTACTCGAGATCGTGAGCCCGGTCTTGTGCCCCTAGGATCTTGTTCTCATACTCCTTCAAATCGGGAGTAATGTACCTCTCCGCATTTACGAGGGTCTGCTTGCGAACATACGTATCAGGGACATTTTCAACGTTGCTCTTCGTCACTTCAATGTAAAACCCGAACACCTTGTTGTGGCGCACTTTCAGGCTCTTGATCCCTGTCCGCTCCTGTTCCTGTGCTTGAAATTCCGCCAGCCACCTGCGTCCCTCGGTGGCGGCCTCCCGCAGCGAGTCCAGCTCTTCGTGATACCCCGGCCGGATGATGCCGCCCTCCCGTATCGTGACCGGCGGTTCATCCTGAATCGCACCCTCGATAAGATCGCAAACTTCGGGAAGAAGCTCCATCCCACCCAACAACTCCCGGTGCAGGGGTGACGAAAAAGACGCCGCCTCCGTTTCCACTGTCGCCAGGCTTGCCAGCGACGTGCCGATCGCTCGCAGGTCGCGCGCATTGGCACTCCCTGTGCCCAGGCGCGCAACCAACCGCTCCATATCCTTGACGCCGCCGAGCGATTCACGAAGAGACGTCAGCGCGCCGCGCTGCTCGCAGTATTCGGCCACCACCTCGTGGCGCGCACCGATCGAATCCCGGCATCGCAGCGGCCGGAGAATCCAGTGCCGAAGCAACCGGCCGCCCATCGCGGTGCGCGTTGCATCAAGAACTCCCAAAAGATGCGGCGATCCCGAATCACGGCCGGCGCGCCGCGCCGGCATCAGGTCAAGGTTCGCGACTGTCGCCTCGTCGAGCACCATGTAGTCCGCCGGATTCTTGAATCGAAGCTGCCGGATATGTTCGGTGTGGCGGCGAAGTTCCTTCGCCACGTAATGGAGCACTCCCCCGGCGGCCTGAACTCCCGCGGTGCAGCCGTCACACCCAAATCCAGCCAGGGACTGCACCTTGAAGTGGCGAGTCAGCGTGTCGAGGGCAACGTCATATTCAAAAATCCAATCCTCCTGTCGGGATAGAAGGCAGCCGGCAGGGGTTTCGAGCACCTTGCTTCTTGCCTGTGCATCGAAAAACTCCTCCGGCAAAATACATTCCGAAGGGAGATACCGGACCAACTCGTCCGCCAGGATTGACGGGTCGCTGGATTCCTCCATCCAGAATTCACCCGTGGACAAATCGAGCAATGCGAGGCCGAATCCGGAACCGTCGCGAGTCAGTCCGGCAAGATAGTTGTTACAATCCGCGTCCAGCACGTGCTCTTCAAGAATCGTTCCCGGAGTCACCACGCGAGTTACTTCACGCCGCACGATGCCCTTGGACTCCGACGCGTCCTCTACCTGATCACAAATTGCGACTTTCTGGCCCGCCCGGATCATTTTGGCGAGATACGGATCGAGCTGATGATAAGGGATGCCGCACATTGGAACTTTGTTCCGGCGAGTCAGCGAGATATCAAGAATTTCAGAGGCAATGGTGGCGTCCTCGAAAAACATCTCGTAGAAGTCACCCAGGCGGAAGAAGAGAACTGTGTCGTCGGACAGCTCACTCTTGATGCGCCGGTACTGGAGCATCATCGGACTTTGCTTGGAAGCCATCACCCGTTATTCACGAATCACCCGGGATTGCTCAAGTTCTTTCGGGGTAATATACATAGAGACTATATGTATAGCACCTCTGTGATTAATAAAGAACTGGTGGCGTCATCCTCTCGTCCCCTGATCCTGGGAATCCTCTCGGAAGGGGAGAATTACGGCTACGCAATCATACAGCGTGTACGGGAGCGGTCAGAGAATGAGTTAAATTGGTCCGATGGAATGCTTTACCCGATTCTTCACCGGTGGGAACGGGAGGGACTAATCGAATCAAATGGGTCCCGCTCCGACACCGGACGCAAGCCAAAATACTATGGCCTGAAACGGGACGGCAAAGAGGCCCTGGCGGCAGACCGGCTGCAGTGGCTATCCGTCTACAACGCAATCACAAGACTGAACGGAATGCAGACATGATCAACG
>Ga0310121_10004048_pt1 | contig 13119 bp, 11 predicted proteins | sample CB27_Tmax_986_MG_FD_203504 | JGI IMG/M metagenome (GOLD analysis project Ga0310121, IMG submission 203504) | Marine microbial communities from Western Arctic Ocean, Canada - CB27_Tmax_986 | ecosystem: Environmental > Aquatic > Marine > Oceanic | place: Canada: Western Arctic Ocean | collected... | reverse complement strand
GTAACCGTGATTGCTGAGCCAACATCATCCTCGGTAAGTGTGTAAGTTGTCCCTGTTGCCCCGGCAATGGGAGCCCCATCACGATTCCACTGGTAACTGATCGCGGCAAGACCATCCTCGTCAGCCAGGGTATTGCTAGCCGTGAGGGTTTCACCTTCGGTAGGGGTTCCTGTGATTGTGACATTTCCCGTGGGGGAATCATTCACGTTAGCAACAGTGATCGTGAATTCTTGGAAGGTGATGGCGCCGCTGGCGCTGGTTGCAATTAGCAGCACTAGGTGATCGCCAACGTCATCGTTGGTTGGCGTGCCGGATAAAATAAGGCTTGCTTCATCAGACGGAATTTGGAGGCGGTCATCTGTAAGTGGATTCACCAGACTTACATAGCCATTGTCTGTCGGAGCACCGCCTCCATTTCCATCGGAACAACCCCAGCCAGTAATGCTCCCATCTTCCTTCAAGGCTGCGAAAGCCCTAGCATTCGAAAATATTTGCGTATAGCCGCTATCTGTTGGAGCGCCGCCTATCACGCCCTGACCTGGACCTGCGGATCCCCATGCAGTAATACTTCCGTCTTCCTTCAAGGCTGCAAAGGCATATATTGTAGAGTATATATGGGTATAGCCGCTATCTGTTGGAGCGCCGTTAGCTCCAAGGTCATATACTCCCCAGGCGCTGATGCTTCCATCTTCCTTCAAGGCTGCGAAGGCTCCGTGGGTAGAGCATATCTGAGTGTAGCCGCCATCTGTTGGTGCGCGCAGATGCTCGTATCTGGCTTCCGGCCCGCTTCCTCCCCTATTAGCATCTCCCCAGGCGGTGATGCTCCCGTCTTCTTTCAAGGCAGCAAAGGCCTTATAATTAGAGAATATCTGGGTGTAGCCACTGTCTGTTGGCTCGCCGCTTCCTCCCCCATTAGCATGTCCCCATGCAGTAATACTTCCGTCTTCCTTCAAGGCTGCGAAAGCTAAGGCTGTAGAGAATATTTGGGTATACCCGCTATCTGTTGGTGCCCCGCTTCCTCCATAAAAGTCATTATTAAACACGCCCCGCCCCCAGGCGGTGATGCTCCCGTCTTCTTTCAAGGCAGCAAAGGCAAAGCCCGCAGAAAATATCTGGGTATAGCCGCTATCCGTTGGGGCACCCCATCCACCATAGTCCGATTGCCCCCAGGCAGTAATACGTCCGTCTTCCTTTAAGGCGGCGAAAGCTTCAAAGGTGGAGAATATCTGAGTGTATCCGCCATCTGTTGGTGTCCCGCTTCCTCCATTACCAGAATGACCCCAGGCGGTGATGCTCCCATCTTCTTTCAACGCAGCAAAAGCCTTTTGAGTAGAGAATATCTGGGTATAGCCGCTATCTGTTGGAGCGCCGATTCCCCCCTCATCAACAAATCCCCATGCAGTAATACTTCCGTCTTCCTTCAAGGCTGCGAAGGCATTTATAGCGGAAAATATTTGTGTATAGCCGCTGTCTGCTGGTGCGGAAATACTAATGTCATAGCCGGACAAAAAGTAGGGGTAAGGACACCCCCAAGCGGTAATGCTTCCATCAGCCTTCAAGGCTGCGAAGCCATCATAATTAGCAAATTCACGCGTGCTTCTACCTGCCCAAGACATTGCTACGTTTGGTTCTGAGATGACCACCGAGACCGAGGGTTGCACCTCTGCTAACCAACCAGGGTGGTAGATTGATGCAAGGGTGACAACGCCGCCACCGGGGTCAGTGACGACTACCGGGTAATGGTACTCGGTGCCTTCCAGGACCGTGATAACCGGATCACCAAAGATGGGGGCATCAATGACAGGTGAAGCCGACGCAGAGGCGAGGAAAACAGACCAACCAGCGGATTGGACCAGCCCTACGACAAAGAAACGAATGAATGTTTTCATTTTGTCCCCTTGGGAGTTCAACTCACCATGTGGGCTCAACATAAAGGAAAACTCAAGCTTTAAATCATGCTCACGCATACTCGGTGGTCTTGGACTTCACCGTCCAAGAGAGCGAGGACCCCATCACCCCTCCCATCTTCTTTCCCCTTCCCAAGGCCCTCCAGAGCTTCCAGAATGCCCGTGGAGGATGAAGCGAAGAACCCTGCACGGATACGAACAAACTCCTGGGCTACGCCGCTGTGTGCATCAAGGCGAAAGAAACGATCTGACATGGGGATCGCAAACTCCAACTCGAACAGCCCATGATCCCGAGTAATTCCGCTGCGCTACCTGTAACGACTTCGTAACGGGATTCCGCGACCGATTACGCATTCAACGTCCGAATCGTCAGATTCTCGGGCATGGGTAAGTCGTTGGAGCTTACGTTATTAGCTTAATTGCAGAGAGTTACGAAAAGAAGAGTCCGAGATTAGCAATCCTCCGCATTCGACCACTCTGCCACCTCTCCTGAAAATCGCAATTTACACAGCCTGAGAATGTTACGGAACCGAACCGAAAGTCATACCGGTGTCCGGTCTACCGCCTTCCTTCGTCAATACCACGACTATGCGTCGATATAATTACATGCGGAGAAGACCATGAATACCGGAAAAAGACAAGTCCCAGCCTAAAATAGGCGTCCGAGCCATTCATGGGAAAACTCGATATCCGGTTCTCTTTCAGACCCGGCTTGTCCTCCGGCATCAATCGGGGCCTTCACTTGACGACAACAATCCGGTCGCCTCGCGAAACACCCAGCCATAGGTCCCTTCCTCGGGATGCCCGATCACGCGTTGCCGCACACCAGCCATTCCCGTCCATGGTTTATGAATCATGGCGTGGGGGGCATGGAGCGCCTTCCCTTTCTCAGCCGGTTCACGGTGGTTGATCCAGCTTTCCCCTGCCTCACGGAACAGTCTCAGCAGGTAGCGCGGGCCGCGCGCTCCGCCTCCTCCGACTCCGTCCCTGTCCACGGCAACTGGCTCAGGGACCCATGCACCGCCCCAAACAGCCGCCAGCTCTCGGGGGCATCTCCTCCACCGCCAACACGTGGAGAGGCAAGTTCATCGACGCTCTCGCGTCGGGCATGTGGTCAGCCGCATGGCGGCTCCAAGCGACGAGCGCCAAGAGGCTGATGATGGAATGGATGGCTCGGCTCATCTGGTCAAATCCAAGGTAATCATGCGATTGAGGCGGGTCTTGTCCCAGGCCTTGGGGATGATCCTTGGATAGCCTGCCGCTTCGCCGATGCCCTGGTAAGTTGAAAAGGACTCCGGGTAATCCCGCTGACGGACGTGGTCGACAAGCAATTTCAGCTCGCTGGTAGTCAGCGCCGAAAAAGCGGTGCTTGCATGTTGCTCCCATCGATCAAGATAGACCTCGCGAGACTCCCCTTCCTGGAGGAACACATCGATAATTGCCAAAACGCCCGTGGGGCTCAGCAGCGGGTGGCAGCACTTCAGTGCGGTTTGCTTCTTCTCTTTCGTCGAAAGGTGGTGAAGGGCGTAGCTCGCCAGGATGACGTCATAGCCCGCCGCAAGACCATGAGGCAGCGCCTCCAGGTTGCCTGCATACAGAGCGTACGGCACGTCCAGGGACGCCAGGTTGGCATCTGCTTTCGCAAGCACGCTCTCCGCTTCGTCCACCCCGTGGTAGAGTTTCACATCCAATTTTTGAAGAAGGCGACCTACCGGTGAGGCATCCCCGCAGCCCAGATCCAGAATAGAAATTCCGCCGCGAAACCGGTCGCACCATTCGCTCTCAAGGGCGCGGAAAAAGTAGGTGTGCGCCATGTAATCGTGGGTGAGCAGTTTCCGGTACGCGCGCCACTCTTCAAATAACAGTTCGGCCATGCCTCGTGTCCCTCGATACCGCACTCACTTCGCCACCACCTGTCAGCGCATGCCCGCGAGCATCGGCAACGGCGGCGATCATGGATGATTCCACTCAGATGCCGCAAGATTTCAATCATGGCGGAGGAGATTTTTTTTGAGCACGGGAGGGAAGACCCTGTATATTCGGGTGGTCTAAATAAAGGGAGAAGAATTCGTATGATTGGAACCCGTTTGACTGTTGTCACATTCGTCGCGTCTGTCGCTATTAGCCCCCTGGCCCGCCAGGCGCTGGCGCAGGGCGGCCCCTGAGCCCGTCTTCCTCTGGTGATCTGACCACGGGAGCGGTTCCGCCTGTGAACGGAATCGGAAATCCGCAACCGTTCATGAGAACGACTTTCGAGTGCGAGCCGCGCATCCCGATCCACAGCGTTCCCCTTGTGATCGACACCTCCGGTTCGTACTATTTGACTAGGAACATGACCAACAGTGCCGGCGATGGCATCAGCGTTTTCGCCAATGACGTCACAATCGATCTTAATGGGTTCACACTCCGCGGGCAGGTGGGCACAGGAGTCGGCATCCTGGTTCCCCTCCCCCAGTCCAACATCACGATCAAGAACGGCACCGTACGAAACTGGGCGTTGGACGGAATTGAAGCGGTTTCGACGGTAAACGGCCGGTATGAAAACCTCACGCTCATGGATTGCGGAGAAAGAGGCATTCAATGCGGAAATTTCAGTACGTTGAAAAACCTCCAATGTGAAGACAACGGACAGGGCGGAGTTGCCACGGGAAACGACTGCCGTATCCGCGACGTTACCGTGAAATCCGGACTGGGAATCATAACGGGAAACGACTGCGTGATCACTGATTGCGTGGTTTATAACAGCACCGGCCACGGCATCAATTTCGGGGACAGGTCACGGATTTCATCCTGTACGGTGAAACAATGTACAGGCATCGGATTATTGCCTTCGGGGGACGGCAGCTATCTACAGGGAAACTTCCTTAGCCACAACAGCACCGGGATGGACGTACAAGGCACCAACAGTGTTATCAGCCAGAACGTGGCCATCGAAAACTCTGTCGCTAACTACGTTATCGCATCGAATAATTTCCCGGCCCTGCTTCTCAACCCGGGCGTTGTTCCCTCCTCGGGTTTTTCTACCGATCAGCCTCTGGCCAATCTGGACATTCCGTAGGCGGCACCGTTAGTCAAGTACGATGGAGAGCTCGTGATCGAATACTTTCGCCCATTCAGAATCTCTTATGGGCTCTGATTGGAAAAATCCACCAGTTCCTCGTGCGGGTATGTCGGCTCGGTCGATTGTGGAAGCGTGGAGAACTTCTTTCCGCTCATCTGTCAGGATCAGGGTAAGCGAAAGCGTCAATGGAGAATCCGCCTGATTATGTACGTTGATACTCCAGGTATACTTAATGATTCCGTCCTCAAGTCCGGTGTGCTTCAGCGTGACGGTGCAGCGTATGGTGACCCCGTCCGCGCCGCTACCGGTCGTGCCAATCCAGGAGGATTCGGTGTAGTTGTTGTCCACACCGGGTCGCTTCAGCGCAAGCTGCTCCATCTCGATGACATCTCCCCTTGCGGAAAACGTTGAACTGAGCAGGACCGCGATGAGCCACGGAAGGAAATATAAGGACAATATACGATCAAACGACATCACTAAAACCTATTGATACTTATCCCCACCATCGCTTCTTCGCCTCCAAAATGTCAAGCTCACAATTCGGAAAATGCATTCATTTTGTAAAACTCCTGTAAAAGCACCCTAATTCATTCGTCTCATGCTACTTCTACTGCTGCTCGGATTTTGCGCCATATCAAGAACCTGTTGATTGGCATCTCCATTCAACCGGAGTGGATGCTCCACCTCCTCCACGGGCGGTCTGATGGCGGGCGTTCCAGGCTTGGAGGGCAGCCGTGTTGTTTGAAGCGGCACGGGTGGTTTTTCCCGAAGCCGTCGTGTTGCGATGAGATCCTGGTAGCGTACTGGTCCGTGTTGAACGGCAAGCTCAAGCACACGGTAGAACAATATGCCCCGGCTACGGGAGCGGCGCCGATTAAAGCGGAACACGAACTCGTTTAAATCGTTGTTCATGTGGGCACCGTCCACGGAGCCTTGGTATGTGCCCGGGTTAACGCTTTGGGTTACGAAGGTCTCCAGCGAGGTGCCGGACGCGTCGATCAGCGGCGCCATCCTGCATCGCCCGAAGCCCCCGGGCTCCCTGAGCTCTACCGCAATGACGGTGAGGACCTTCTTGCCCTTGGCTCGGCCACCGCGCAACTCCGGCTCTTCTCCGCCGATATAGGTCTCGTCCACTTCCACCGTTCCAGCCAGAAGATCTCGGGTAGTCTCTGCCAGCATGAGGACTCTCCATTGCGGCCACATACCACAACTCCGGTTAAATGGACATGCCAAACCTGTTTAGATCTCGCGAAATGCGCTCTTTCACTGGGAAGCAGCATTCGCATTGCCAAGAACTCCGACTGTGAACAGAATTTGGGATCCTGGAGTTCGAACCTGGGCCGGGAGGAGTCGAGTCCGTCTCTTTCTCACACTCTAAGGAATGTAGACGGTTCCCCGGTAGGCACGATTGGAAGCGGGATCTGCGGCGGCGCCGGGATCGATGAATTGCACTCCGCCGCCGGTTCCGGCGGCCACCCCATCGGTCTCCGACCAGCTGCCCGTGCCGGACACCCCGCCGATGAATTCGAGTATGTATCCGCGGTTCACAGACGTATCGTGCAGAATGACTACGATGTCCGACCCGTTTCGTGATATGGATTCGATCCCGAAATAGGATCCGGCATCCGTCGGGTCTGTGCCCGAGATGTGTTCCTTCAGATTCGACAGGCCATCGAAATCGGAATCAACGGTTGGATCCGCGGCCGTGGAATCGCCGAAATGAATCATTTCAAATTCGTTAGGCAGGCCGTCCTGGTCGAAATCCAACATCGTGCTCTGCGCAATCACTGAGTCGTTCCAGGTATTGCCGTTTACGAAATCGGTATTCAGATCGTACGGCCCCGTGCCGCCGCCCCCGGAGGTGGCTTGTAGTGGTCCGGCGTAGAACTCATCTCCAGACTCCGGATTCGCGTCTTCGTAGATGGCCCCGTATATGTACCCGGGTTGGTAATAGCCCGAATATACGATCGGTCCGAAGAAAGCCCAATGCTCGTCCTGTCCGCCATTGTTCCGGACAACTGTGGCATCGAGCACAATGTCATTTACGCCGGGAACACCACCAGGCAACATGGGATCGCGTTGATTATCCGGGGAAAAGATCAACTGTACCGCAGCCTCATCGCCGACATTCGGTAGAATCGGAACACCTCCTCCGTCAACAAAGCCGTACGATCCGATCCAGGAAATTCCCATCCCGCTTCCTCCGATGACCGTCCGGTTCCAGATATTTCCATCGATCAGATTGCTGTTCATTTCGTAAACGATCGGATTGGACGCATCATTTTCCATCGTTGGGGTCAAGTGGCCGACGAAATACCGGTCTCCGGCGCCGGGCGAATCGTCCTGGTAAATCACTGCATATACAAAACCGGGTTGATACGGACCGGAATAGGAATGCGGACCGAAGAAGCAGTACTCCGCACGAAATCCCCCATTGTTATACACGAGCGTACTGAATAACATCGTGTCGCTATCGGCGGGCACTCCGCCGATGAGCATCAGGTCGGCGTATGCGTCGGACGTGTGGAACAGCTGAATCAATGTGTGAGTTCCACCGTTCGGTAGAATCGGCGCGCCCTGCTCATCGATGAAGCCCATGGTAGCGCCCCAGTCCACGTGCATCTCGGACTGAAGCACCGTACTGTTCCACGAGTCGCCGTTGATGAAATCCTCCGAATTGAATTCGTATAGTGACGGGGCTGGCTGCGAAGAGGAGGTCTGTACCGTGGCCTGCAACGGTCCGGTGTAAAAGCGATCGCCCCGCTGCGGATCGGTCGTACCGAAGACAACCCCGTAGACATACCCGGGCTGATAGGCTCCTTCGTAGGACAGCGGTCCAAAGAAACCGTAATCCTCCCACTGTCCGCCGTTATTGCGCACAATCCCGATATCGATCACTACATCGTTGCCCGCGGGATTACCGTCCTCGGTAATGCTATTGGATATTTCATCGGGAGAGTAAATTAATTTCACGAGGGCTTCATCGCCGACGCTGGGAAGAATCGGATTGAGTTGATCGTCGATGAAACCTGCAGACCCGATCCAACTGATCGCCATGAATGGCTGATCTTCCACCGAACCGTTCCACGAATTTCCGTTCACCGGATCGGTATTGAAATCATAGGAAACCGGAATCGCCGGAGATGCCACCGCGGGCGCCATCGGACCCCGATAAAGCCGCTGCGTGCCTGCCGGCGTAGGATCCTCGTAGACGATCCCGTAGATGAACCCGGCATTGTACGGACCTTTGTAGGAGAGTGGACCGAAAAAGGCATACTCTTCATACTGTAAACCATGGTTGCGGATAATTCGCGCATCCAGAACCACGTCGTTATCGTCGGGAATACCGCCCGGCAGGATCAGGTCGGCGACGCCGTCCGGTGAATAGATCAGGTGAACCAGCGCTTCATTACCCACGTTCGGAAGAACCGGGTTTCCCTGGCCATTCAGGAATCCCCACGTCCCGATCCAGTTGATATCCATAAAAGGATTCGGGGCCGCGACCGTCCGGTCCCAAGTATTGCCCGACTCGGGTCCGACGTTCAGGTCAAATAATCCGGTGAGCAAAGCTGCGTCGCCGGCGAGCATGTCGTGTCCGCGGTAGTATCGGTCGCCCGCGACCGGAGTATCCGAAGAGAAGATGACCGCGTAGAGCGTGCCATCCTGGAACGGCGCCTGGTACTGCCGCTGGAAAACGCCGAACTCCTCCAGAAGGCCACCGTTGTTCCTGACGACAACGCTATCGAGAATGATGTCGTCGCCATTGGTCCCGCCCCCGGAAAGAATCTCCGAATCGATCTGACCGTCCGGCGCAAGGTAGAGTTGCGCGAGGACTTCGCTTCCCAGGTTCGGGAGGATTCCGAAATCCAGGGAGGGGAAAAAAATCCCCGAGGACGCGCCCCAGGACAGGTTAAATTCCGGAGGTACCTGGAACTGGTCAATCGTTTGGTCCACCGCCACATTGGAGACCATCTGCGACGTTCCGTCCGGCCAGAAAATATCCAGAGTCACCGGGGTGGTGCGGCTGCCCAGGCCGAAATGAAGCGTCAGCTCATTCTGATTTCCTTCCCCGGTGCCGGCTTCGACCTGCCGCGTCAGAGTGACTCCGCCGCCGAGATCGATCCGCACCTGAGCCCCGATTGCGGACCGGTTCACGCTGGTGCCGTTGCCCTCGAGGCGCACCCGGAGCCAGTGGTTGCCGTTACCGTTGTTTTCGTACAGTCGTCCGGCGGTGACGAGGTCCAGGAACCCGTCGTTGTTGTAGTCCGCCCAGGCAGACTGATACGTTGTCGGCATGCCTCCCAGACCCTCCGCTGAAGTGACATCAGTAAAGCTCCAGTTCCCATTATTCCTCCAAAGCCGGGAATTATCACCGCCGTAGACAGTGGAGTAATAAACGTCCAGATCCCCGTCGTTGTCATAATCCGCAACCGACGGCGAGGCATACGACTCCTGCCAGGCGCTTCCGGTCAATTCCCACCGCTGCGTAAATCGCCAGTTACCAGCCGGACCCAGGTTTTGATAGAATCTCGCGCGATCTTGCCAAGCATCCGGGTGGCTGAAGTTCCCGGCAAGCAGATCGATATGCCCATCGTTGTTGAAATCTCCCCAGCAGGAGCCGATCGAATGGCCATAGGACCACCGCCATCCATCGTAGGTACCGTGCACGCCAGCGGTCGGGGCAACGTCGGTGAACCCACCGGATCCGTTGTTCCGCCATAGGTAATTGGCCTCAAGCCGGTAGTTCGACACGTAAACGTCCAGGTCGCCGTCCTCGTCGTAGTCGCAGGCGGTTACCCCGCGGCCCGGGAACCGGGTGCCATCCGTGGTCGGTTCTGTCCAGGTACGCAGAAAAGATGTACCCCCCTGGTTCATGAGCACCGAGTCAGGTTCGTAGCCCGATGCTTCATATGCGCCGACGTACAAATCAATGAACCCATCCCCGTTCAGGTCCCCCCAGATTGCTCCCCGGTTGTCGTTTCCAGCTAATGCCGGCATGTTGATCTGTGTAAAGCTACCGCTACCGTTCTGGTTGCGCATGACGCGGTTGTTGTTCATGTCGTAGATATCCTGGAAACCGTCGTTATCCATGTCTCCCAGAATTCCCCACCCGTAACCGGCCAACGTCGTAAAGTTGTTGCCGGCATTGTTGCGATGCAGATTCCCGCCGTCGTAAATATCCGCGTACCCATCATTGTTGAAGTCGCACCACGCGGTATTGCCGCCTCCCAGCCCGGGAATTTTTTGACCGGTCTTGTTCGTGAACCCCGCCATGGCAAGCGTCGGAACGCAGAGGAAGAAGATGAATATCCGGAGTGATGCCATTACATTTTGAACCTTAATTAAGTATGCACGGAAAAGCCGTTTTGCCGCCTACCCCTTCTCCTAACCCTAGCCTCCCTTCGGGGTAATGTCAACACCGCCAGCCATGGGAAAACCTGCCGTTTTCCGTGCATTTGCCCACACTTTGACCCGTAGCCACAAACCTGGATCTGCATTCCGAATGAAGGCGCGAATCAGTGGCTCGAAAACACCAGACGTCCGAAATTGAAAATCCCGTCGCATCAAGGTCGGTTCAGGAGCCCGAAATCTTACGGGTTCCGTTGGATTTTCAGGGAGTGGAATGCCGCCGAGATACGCTCTTGTTGAAATTGTCAGACCGCCTTCATGACCGCGGGCTGGGGAATGACTAATGACAAAATACCCAATGACGAAATCCGAAACAGATTTGGCCAATTTCCGGGGAAAAACAACTGCCATTCGTAATTATGAATTCGGATTTCATTGGGCATTGGGTATTTCGTCGCTCGTCATTTCATCGCAGCCAGCTACGTGCCCGCCCCGTAGCTGGAGCACGGGAAAAGATCCTTGCAAATCCCGTCGCTGAATCTACCGTAACAGGAATCGGCGAAAGCGAATTGCTATCAAGATGAACATTGCACTGGTGGGTCCGCGAGGCTCGGGGAAAACTCGCATTTCGCTCCATCTTGGCCTTCTTCTCAAAAGGCCGATTCTAAGCTTGGACACGATGATTTCCTACGAAGAAGGCGGCAAATCAATTCCAGATCTGATCGCGGAACATGATGGGGACTGGCGGCATTTTCGGGACGTTGAGTACCGGGTGCTGGCGAAGGCCGCCGCAGCGGAAAACGTCATCATCGATTGCGGCGGGGGCATTGTCGTCGATCTGGATGAACGGAGAGAAGAAGTGTTCAGCGAACGAAAGGCCGCCGTACTGCGGGAGCGAGCGCTCGTCTTTTTCCTGAATGTGCCATTAGACCTGGTATCGACCGAAATCGCCGGAGCGGGCGATCGCCCTTCCCTGGGAAGCGAAAGCAGCCCCGAGGAAATTTTTCACCGCCGATTGCCGATGTACCGGCAGGTCGCCAATCACGAAATCAGCGTCGCCAAGGGAAAGCGCAAGAGCGCGGCGAAGGAGATCTGCAAGATCGTCGCTGCGAGCGGGTGACGTGGCACGGGTATCCGACCCGTGCCACGGAAGACGAAGGTCTTTCTTCACTTCGACATTCGGCATTCCCCGCACAAACTAGTTGGGCTCCGCTACGCGGGTCGGATACCCGTGCTACTCAGCCGGCTTTTCGTCCTTCAGCATGTTCCCGACATCAAGAAAAGGCATGGCGCCGCCGCCTACGAATTTGGGCATGACGCCATCCCATTGCTCGATGGTCCGGAGCTGAATCAGTTCAGGACTATCCCGAAGCGCGTCGGCCTCGCGCTTGATCGCCTCGGCGCGGGCAACGGATTCCGCCTCAATCTGGAACGCAGAAGCCGCCGCTTCCAGTTCGCGCTGCGCCGCGTTGGCCTCGGCGACGGTTATTATTTTCTCTTTTTCGTTCTCGGCCTGCAGGGCCTGCTGCTCGGCCCGCACCTTCATCTCGATCGCCTTGTTGAATTCAGCGGAGAAGTTGAAATCGGTGATTGCCACATTGGCGATCCTGATCGCACCGACCAGATCTTTTTCCAATAGCGTCGTATCGATAAAAGCAATGATCGCTTCCTGAATCTGAAGTTTCACCTCGGAGCGCTTCGTGACGAGCGACTCGGCCGTGTATTGTGCCGTAACCGCTTTCACCGATTCCTGAATCGCCGGACCGACGAGGCTCCGCGAGATCTTCTCCCCCGTACCGACCCGCTGAAAAGTCATCGGCGCGATCGATCCCACGATGGAATACTGAACGCTGATTTCGGTGGTTACGATCTGCAGGTCCTTCGATGCCGCCGCCGAATCGGACTCCGCGCTCTGCAGCCGAATGTCGACCGACGTCACCTTGTCGAGGAACGGCTTCACGATGTGGAAACCTTCATCAAGGTGCTGTACCTGAACCGCGCCCAGTGTGCGCACGACGCCAACGGTGCCGCTATCCACGATGACAAAGGATCTCGAAAGCAGACCGGCGATCAACGCCACGACTACCACCACCACAATCAGTGCACCCGGTATCTTATTCTTTAGATCAATCTCTCTCGCATTCATAAAATTCTCCCGTTCTCCTTTTCTGTTACCGTCGTCATTTTGACATATTTTCCGATCTGCGCGTTACATCGTACCGGATTGTTTCATTCTTGCGATTGTAATCGGCGTAAAAGAATGGAATCGATGGCTAGATCCGCTCTCCGCGCGTAGACAAACTCGAAGCTCACCGGGAGGTTCCGGGTCACGGTCAATGGCCAAACGGCCTGTCCCGCCTCGGTAATTGCCAGTGGCGGCGCCGCCACCCACTCGGACCGGGAGCGCAGCGTCCCCAACGGCAACCCCCGGATCGCATCCGAGCTGACATCGACAATCACCTCGTATCGCCCCGGATCCATTGGAAGGTTGGGCCCATAGAGGATCGCCAGATCCGGATCGTGAGACCGGCGGAAATGGACCCGTCCGGAACCCGGCGAGCTGTACCCGGCATGAAAAAGATCGGCGGGAGCGATCGATCGCGTTTCTCCCGGTTCGAGATCCTCCAGGGAATCGACCCCGAGGTAGGCCACATCAACATCAAGGACTCCACTCTCAATCTCCAGTTCCAGCGCCATTTCCCCAAATCCATCCCTGATTTTCACCGGCACATTCAGCCACGTCCAAACCGGCGCATTCACTTCGCAGCGTGCGACTTCATGGGGAATGCCGTCCTGCTCGGT
>Ga0310121_10004047_pt1 | contig 13121 bp, 12 predicted proteins | sample CB27_Tmax_986_MG_FD_203504 | JGI IMG/M metagenome (GOLD analysis project Ga0310121, IMG submission 203504) | Marine microbial communities from Western Arctic Ocean, Canada - CB27_Tmax_986 | ecosystem: Environmental > Aquatic > Marine > Oceanic | place: Canada: Western Arctic Ocean | collected... | reverse complement strand
CCCGGAGCGTCATCGAAGCGGTCGCGTCGGCCGGATCCTTTCTGGACGGCGGCGGCTCGCGCCCTCTGCAACGTGCTGCGATCCCGCTCCTCGAGGCGGATCACGCGGACCGCGAAGCGGAATCGATCCGAAGCGAATTCAGCCGGAAACGCGACCTGATGGTCCGGCGGCTCCGCGCGATGGGGGTGCGCTTCGAGACCGATCCGGAAGGAACGTTCTACGGCTGGGGCTCGGTAGCAGGGCTGCCCGCACCGCTCGACACCGGCATGGGCTTCTTCCAGGCGGCGCTCGACGCGCAGGTGATCACGGTGCCCGGCGAGTTTTTCGACGTGAACCCCGGCAAACGCCGCACCGCTCGAGGCTCACGCTTCCGATCCCACGTGCGGTTTTCTTTCGGACCTCCGGAGGCGGCCATTGAGAGTGGACTCAACCGCCTCGAATCTTTGGTGGCCCGGGCCCCGGGGCGTCCCACGGGTTAGGAGGTCGGTCGGCACACCCGGCGGTCTGGCCCGGAAAGGTTGCTATTGGGAAGGAACAAGGATTGCTTCGTTGGTATCTGCGGCAGCACTCTTTGTAAGAGTCGTATGTCGTGACCATTCCTTTCCGAACCGCTCCTCGTTACGGTTTTGATTATGAGCAGCGCAGCCATTTTCGGTATCGTGATGCTGGTGGCCGCCCCTCCGGCGACGGGGAGCGCGGCCGTGACGCCGTTCACGTCGGAGTGGCGTGCGTCCCCACCCGACGAAGAGATGGTGCGCCGGCGCTCAGCGGAGCGCCTGGCCCGGGACGTCGCGTCCCTCGAGAGATTCCGACCCGGTTACTCGTTCTGGCAGTACGTCTTCGTGATTCCCGACGGTTCGATCGCCTTCGGGAGTGCTGAGGATGGACGGTTGCTCGCGAGTTTTCCGGTGCGCGGCGACTGGACGCTCTCCGGCCGTTGGGAGGACGGTGCTCTGGCCTCGGTCCTTGACGGCTCCCGTCTGCCCAGGCGCGTCAATGACCGACGGGATGAGGTGGCGCTGCTACTTGAGGGTTCGGTGGGGCCAGTGGTCAACAACCCGACCCGTGGCGACTTTCTGCTCCCGAACGCGAAACGCTACGGGAGCTTCTTGGCCGAATGGGGCGCGATCTACGAGCGCTTTGGGGTGCCGGCAGAGGTTGGATTGGCCCAGGCCATTGTCGAGTCGGGCCTGAACGGTAGGATCAAGTCAGAGGCGAGGGCGATCGGGTTCTGCCAGTGGATGCCGAACAACTGGAACCTGCTCAGGCGCCTGTCAGGCACTAACATCGAAGCGCAGAACCAGACCACCCAGGCCCCCTACTGCGCTGCGTATCTGACGATTCTCGCGATCAAGTACGGGAGCTTCATCCCCGCGTTATCCGAGCACCACGCCGGGGCTTCGAACGTAGGCCGCACGGTCATCAACGGTGAGCGCCTGGGTGGCACTGACATACGCGAGCAGTACTTCATGGGCGCCAATCTCTCCCGTGATCTAAGGGCGATCAGCACGAGGACTTTCAGGCGGGTGGTCGGTACCTACGGTCCCCGTTCATTCCGGTACGCCGAGATGGTGATAGGCAATACCTACAATGTGAAGAGGTTGGGCGAGACAATCCCGCAGGACGACATCTATGCGATGCGCACGCCGCGGGCCTTCACGCTCGAGGACATCCGTCAGCGCACCGGCCTGTCTACCGATCAGTTGAAGCGCTTCAACCCGGCCCTTGTGCGACGGGTCCCGAAAGGAGCCACCCTTTACCTCCCGGTCCAGGGCGGGCAGTTCGGCAGCGACGTCGCCTTCTGGCGCCGTCCGCCCCCCCCGGAATTTGCGGCCGTCCTGAACGAGTTCGTCCATCTGGAGGTGACGGCAGATGATTGGGAGGATCCCTCGTTCGACGCCGTGCTCAAGATGTTCCGCAAGCGATTCCGCGAGACCGATTCGGAGGAGGGCGCGGTGATGGCGACGGTCCTCGGCTATGTCATGTTTGGGATGCCGTCGACCCGCCGCATCCTGTCCGAATACCGCCGCAGCCCGAGGGTCCGTGCCCTATTCGAGCGTGGAGCGGACCGGCTGGGCCTGTCGACGGGGTGAGGGGGGCTTCGCGCTGAGCGAGGTTTGAGCACACCACCGTACGCCACAGTCAGCCGCTTTCACTGTTCTGGATCATGATTTTCCGACCACTCTGCATCGTTCTGGCGCTGCTGCTGATGCTGCCAGACTCGGCTGAGGCCCAGGGACGCCTTCCGTCTTTTGGGCGCCGCCGTCGCCCGCAGGTGAGTCAAGGCCTCATGGGAGATCGGTCTGGCTTCTCGTTCTGTCGCCTGGCCTATGAAGGCGCAACCCGGGAGCCTGGTGGGCAGGGGTGGAGCACCGATTACCCTGGGGCCGACTCCAACTTCATGTTCCGGATGGAAGAGCTGACTACGATCAGAATGAGCAAGTATCCGTCGGGTGAGTTTGCCTATTCCATCCTTCTGGCGACCAGCCCCGACCTCTTCAGGTGCCCGTTCCTGTTCGCATCCGATGTAGGGACGATGAGGTTGAGCGACGACGAGGTCGCCGGGCTCCGGGACTACCTCGAAAAGGGCGGCTTTCTGTGGGTGGACGATTTTTGGGGGGAGGCTGCCTGGGATCGCTGGTCACGCGTGATCAGCCGAGTCCTTCCCAACAAGGAATTCGTCGAACTCACGCCCGAGCACCCGATCTTCAACATGCTCTACCACGTGCGGAAGATCCCCCAGATTCCGTCGATACAACACTGGCGGCGAAGCGGCGGGGGGACCTCGGAGCGAGGTCGGGAGAGCGCCGAGCCGCACATCCGGGCCTTCTTCGACGAGCATGGGCGGATCATGGTGCTCATGAGCCACGACACCGATATCGCGGACGGCTGGGAGCGCGAGGGTGACAATAAGGAGTATTTCTACTTGTTCTCGCCGGATGCTTACGCTATGGCCGCGAACGTCATCGTGTGGGCGATGACCCACTGACGGTTAGTCGCCAGGGACACCCTGCGAAAGCATGTCCACCAACCAGTGTCCGGATCGATGGACCTTGGCCCTGACGTACGGCAGATTGTGGCGGTTCAGTGTGCCGTGGAGGGGCAAGCGATCCACCACTTGGATGCCTCCCTCCTCCACCGACTTCACTTTGTCGGGGTTGTTCGTGAGGAGTTGCACGCGCTCGATGTCGAGGTGCTGCAAGATCGCGACGGCGGCGTCGTATCGGCGTTCGTCGGCGCCGAACCCGAGGGTGCCGTCGGCGTCGACCGTGTCGAGCCCCTCCTGCTGGAGAGCGTATGCGCGGATCTTGTTCCCGAGGCCTATGCCCCGCCCCTCCTGCGCCAGGTAGACGAGCACGCCGCCTCCCTGGGCAGCGAAATGGCGCAGACTCCCGTGCAGCTGCTCCCCACAGTCGCAGCGTAGACTCCCGAAGAGATCTCCGGTCAAGCACGCCGAATGGAGTCGCACCGGGACCGGGTCAGGCCACGCCGAGCGCTCCCCGATCAGGATCGCCACGTGCTCTCGAAACCCGTTGGTCTCACGGAAGAAGACGAAGCGTGCCTCTTCGGCGTCCGCCAGCGGGACCGGGGCTTCGGTAACACGGGTCACTTCGATGCCGGGCTTTGCGACCATGGCGTCGATGCGCTCGCTTGTCAGGTCCAATACGGTCCCATCTCTGAGCAATTCTTGAAGTCTGGGCGCATGGTCCGCGTCTACGGGAGTGCTCACCAGTGCTGGGACCAGCGGGCCCAGGCGTGCGAGCGCCAAGCCGGCGGCCTCGGCTGCCGATGCGGGGCCTACGTCCAGCCACACGGTAGGATGTTGAGAAAGGCGCTGGGCCGACGCAGTAGCGAGTCGAAGGATCCCGCTGGGGCTCGCATCGCCGTTCAGACCGAGACTCAGGTGGGGTGGGACCCGGCCGTTCTTGGCGGTCAACCCCATTGCCCGGCCGCGGTGGTAGGTTATGACCAAGCGCAGGGGGCCACCCAGAGAGCGTAGCTGCTCCAGGGTCTGGTCCTGGAGGCCCTCGACGGCGGCGATGAGCGCGGAAACAGCGGGGGCGGGTGACGACACGTACAAGGCTCGCCCCCGCCGCAACTCAAACAATCCACGTTCTACCTTATGCATCAGGATCAAGTCCTCACAAAGCGAGCAAAAGGCGGGGCGATGGGACCGACCTCATTCTTGCTCGCGGTATCGTGCTGCCGGTAGTGTTCTCAGAATCCCCCGGGTCGCCGGCTCTCTCGCCGTCGGGCGCCATCAGCAGAACCGCCTGGGAAGGGGGCGACGAAGGGGAAATAATGGGACCGAGATGTTGAGGCTGGTGCTCGCTTGCGTGCTTGTCAATAGCCTGTTGATTGCGCCGCAATGGGTATACACCGCGGGGGGCGAAACGGTCGCCTGGATCGCCCTGGAGACTGCCCTGATTGTGGGAGCGCTCGCGCTGCTGCCTAGGCGGCGGTGGAGTGCGGTGTTGGCTACGGCCTCCGCGAGCGCCGTAGTTCTGGTGAGCCTGGTGGCACTCGTGGACGTCGGTTTTCAGGCGAGCTTGGGGCGTCCGATCAACCTCGCCCTTGACCTCTACCTGGTGGGAGCTGTGTACAAGCTCGTGCTCGGGAACCTGGGTTTGGCGAAGACTATTCTCGCCTTCGTCACCGGTGGGCTGGGGTTAGCGCTCGTGACCTGGGCGTTGGCCAGGCTGCTCAAGCCGGTCGGGGGAAAGGCGTCGCGGTTGGTGCCGCGCTTGGGAGGAGTAGCACTGATCGCTCTGTTCGCCCTGGGGCTTAGCCAGGGCGGCTCGGAGGCCTTGTTCGGCGAGCAGATCGCACTTCCTGTCGTACAGCTCGCCAAGGAGCAGGCCGAGCAAGTCCGACTGACGCTGATAGAGCGGAAGAGCTTTGCGGCCGAGCTCGCCGGGGTCCCCGACAGCTACGAGGGAACGCCGGGATTGTTGGGGAAGCTCGCAGGCAAGGACGTGCTGCTGGCCTTCATCGAATCCTATGGAATGTCTGCGTTGGTCGACCCGCAGTGGGGAGCCGTAGTCCGGCCCCGGCTTGACGACATGGCCAACCGGATTGTCGCTAGCGGGCTGCACGTGGCCACCGGCAAGCTCCTGTCTCCTACGCTGGGCGGACAGTCCTGGTACGCTCACGGAACGCTGATAAGCGGCCTCTGGCTCGATACCCAGCTGCGGTACGACCTGCTTATGGCCAGCCGCCGCGAAACGCTCGTCGATGATTTCCGGCGCGCAGGCCATGCTACCGCGGGGTTGATGCCTGCGATCACTACAGCCTGGCCCGAGGGTGCCCGGTTGGGTTACGATCGGGTGTTCACTAGGCCCGATATCTCGTACGCGGGTCCGCCGCTATTTTGGGTTACCATGCCGGACCAGTTCACCCTGTCTTTCCTCCAGCACACGGTCCGAGCCTCGGCCGCCGGTCCGCTCTTCGTGGAGGCGGCCTTGGTCAGCAGCCACATTCCCTGGTTGCCAATCGTTCCGATCATGGACTGGGACTCGGTCGGGGACGGAGCGGTGTTTGCGCCGTACGAGGCCCAGGGGTATCCGCCGGAAGAGTTCTGGACTGATCCCGGCAAGCTTCGCGAGGATTATCCTAAGTCCCTGGCTTATTCTCTCGATGCGGTCACGGGTTTTGCCGAGCGCTATCTGGACGATGGCTCCCTCCTGATCGTGCTCGGCGACCACGAGCCGGCGCCATGGGTTACGGGAGAGGAGGTGACTCGCGAAGTGCCGGTACACGTAATCACCCGTGACCGGAAGTTGCTTGAGCCGTTCCTGGCTTGGGGCTTCCAAGCAGGTCCGGTCCCTGATCCCCACCAACCGATGCGCCGCATGGACGAATTCCGACCCTGGTTCGTGACTGCGTTCAGCGATCCCGTCGCTCCGGCCGCGCGATGACCGAGCCCGGTCACGGCACCGTCACCCGCCTGTTCCACTGGCTCGTGGTGTTGCTCGTCCTCATCCAGATCCCGGCTGGCATCGCGATGATCGTGCCGGCGCCGGTCCTGGAGCAGCGGACGATCGATGTGCTCTACATCATCCATAAAGGGCTGGGGGCCGTGTTGCTCGTGGTCATCCTCCTCCGTGTCCTGTGGAGGCTCACCCACAGGCCCCCGCCAATGCCCGGACATTGGCCTCCACTTGAGCGTCGCATCGCGTCGGTGACCCATGGCTTCATCTACGTTCTTCTGCTGGTTGTGCTGGCCAGCGGATACGTACGTGTGATAGGTGACGGGTTTCCCATCGAGTTGCTGGACTGGTTGGGTGTCCCGCCGCTCCTGCCCAACATGCCGGCGGCCGCTTCGGTGGCATCGCTGGTGCACCGGTTCGCGGCATTCGTGCTGGTGGGTCTGGTTGCGGTGCACATCGCCGAGGTGTTGCGTCACCAGCTGGTGGAGAAGGACGGGGAGATGGCGCGGATGTGGCCCCCGGTGGGAGGGGGAAGCGGCGAGGAGGCTTGAGCGGTTGGCTGGGGCTGCTCCGGTCACTGGTTGTGTATTGGCGCCCTGGTCGCCAGCGCGCGCTCAAGCGGCTCTACCGCCCGCTGGTAGGGACGGGTGATCTCGTCTTCGACGTTGGAGCGCACCTTGGCGATCGAACAGCGGCGTTTGCAGCTTTGGGTGCGCGGGTGGTCGCGCTCGAGCCACAGCCGGCAGTCCGACGCTGGTTGGAGCGGATAGTGGGGCTGAGCGAGAGGGTTACGGTGAGCGGAGAGGCGGTCGGTCGCACGGTAGGCACAGCACGGCTTGCGGTGAGCAAGCGCACGCCGACCCTGTCCACCCTAGCAGACGATTGGCGGGCGAAGATGCCCGAGGCCAACCCTACGTTCCGCAATGTCCGATGGGAGGAAACCGTAGAGGTCCCTGTCACCACTCTGGACGCGCTTATCGAGCGTTACGGTGTCCCGCGCTTCTGCAAGATCGATGTGGAAGGGTACGAGGCCGAGGTGCTGGCGGGGCTGAGCGAGCCTGTGCCAGGCTTGTCTGTGGAGTTCGTGTCCGGCGGCCTCGAGGTAGCGGTCGCCTGCGTGCGGCGGCTCGAGGCGCTGGGTTCCTACGAGTTCAACGCGATCCGCGGCGAGAGGAGGACCTTCCTGTTTGACGGCTGGCAGACTGGAGAGAGCATGGCTCGCTGGCTCCGCGACGGAGCGGGCGGCGCGTCGTCGGGAGACGTCTACGCCAGGCTCGCGACGGGGCACCATGCCTGACGATCCCATCCGGTGGTGGCAATCGCTTACCACGGCAGAGGTAGCGAGCTTCGCCTCACGAGACCCGGTGGCGATTCTGCCTATCGCGGCCATCGAACAGCACGGACCACATCTGCCACTCTCGACCGATCTCGATATCGGATTGGGCCTACTGGCCGCAGCTTTCCAGCAATTGCCGGGGGATTGTCCCGCGTGGGTGTTGCCACCGCAGGCGTTGGGAGCGAGCCGGGAGCACGCGCGTTTTTCGGGGACCATCTCGCTCGAGCCGGAGCCGTTGATCGCGGCGATTGAGGCAGCGGGGGACGCGCTTGCCCGCGATGGCGTAAGACGCCTCGTGCTGTGCAACAGCCACGGCGGCAACCGCCACGCGCTGGACGAGGCAGGACTCAGGCTCCGGGAGGAACACAAGATGTTGGTGGTGGAGGCGAGCTGGTTTCGCTTCCCCCGACCCACGGAGGTGGAGTTGCCCGAGGGGGAATGGCGCCACGGGTTCCACGCAGGTGCGGTCGAGACGGCGATGATGATGCACCTGCGGCCCGAGCTTGTGAGCGACGACAAGGTGCCTCCGGGGCGCTCGCTCGGAGAGGAGCTCGAGGGGACGCTGCTTCGGTTGGGACCCGAGGGGGTGGCTTCGTTCGCGTGGCTGGCCGGCGACCTGAACGCTGACGGCGTAGTCGGCGACGCGCGGCTTGCCGAGCCCTCGATGGGAGCCCGGCTGGTATCGCACTACGGCGCCGTGTTGGCCGAGGTTATCCTGGATGCGCTGGCATTCCCGCTGGATCGCCTGGTGTGAGCGCGTGAGTGGCACCCTAGACGAGGACGACGCTTGGGCCCTCGTCCGCGCTACGACGCCGAACACCACGCGCGTCAGCCTCGACTCCCGTCCCGGTGTGTGGCTGGACGTCCACGCTTCGGGCCGGTGGGACACATCCGCCCCGCCGACCGCTGCCGCACGCGCTCTACTCGAGCTGTATCTGCCCCTCCAGCTACAGGCCGACTTGGTGATCGGGCAGCTGGGTCAGAGTCTGGATGGACGTATCGCCACGGTGAGCGGCCACTCCCATTACGTGACCAGCCGGGAGGACATCCAGCGGCTGCACCGGCTCCGCGCGCTGGTGGACGCGGTCGTCGTGGGAGCGGGCACGATCGCGGCCGACGATCCCCGTCTCACGGTACGCGAGGTAGAAGGCGACAACCCAGTACGTGTGATTCTTGATCCGGACGACCGGTTGGACCCGGGCTGCCGCGTCTTCGCCGACGGCGCGGCTAGGACGGTGGTGGTGCGGCGAGCAGGTCCGGGGGCGGTAGGCGCGTCTTTGGAAGGGATCGTCGTGTTGTTGCCCGTATCGGGTCCAGATGGCTTCAAGCTCGGCGCCGTGCTCGAAGCACTTCGGGCTCAGGGACTGCGGCGTGTGCTGGTCGAGGGCGGAGGGATTACGGTTTCGCGTTTTCTACAGGCTGGCCTGTTGGATCGGCTGCACGTGACCGTGGCGCCGCTGCTGATCGGCTCCGGACGCGCAGCTCTCACCCTACCGGCGATCGAGACCCTAGCGCAGGCGCTTCGTCCCCGTTGTCGCCACTTTCACTTGGGCGAAGACGTCCTGTTCGATCTCGATCTGCGGTGAGCAGAAAGAGTGCTCCGGGGAGGCTGGACGCGAGGACCAGGAAGCCGTACGCGGCGGAGATGGCCACCCCGTCCTCGGCCGTCAGCCCCACCAAGCTCCAGAGTCCCGCCGCCGTCGCCTCCCGCACCCCCCACCCCGCGATAGATGCTGGAATGACCATGCTCATCAGTACCGGGGCTACCAGCGGGGCCAGGATCAAGGTGGGAGTTTCCACCCCAACCGCGCGGGCCGCGACCACGAACGTTGCGATATAGGATCCCACCACGAGCGCGGAAACGGCGATCTGAGTGAAAACGATGTCGCGCGCGAGCAGGGCGGCGTGGACGTCACGCCATACAGAACCCATGAGTCCCGCGGCCGTGCGAGCTCGCCGCCGCCTCGCGTTTAAGAGCCCCAGGAAGATCGCTCCCGACGCGAGCGCCGCAGCGCCCATGGCGAGACGTGGGTCGATGCCGAAGGTCCGCGGGAGGACCAGGAGGGAGAGCAGCGCGATCGCCACCATCACGGCCTGGCCTGAAGCGCGCTCGAGGATCACGGTGCGGATGACCGGTCCCGTCTGGACGCGCGCGTGTCGCCAGGCCCGTGAGACATCGCCCATCATGCCTCCGGGCAACACTTGGTTCAGAAACATTGCCAGGTAGTACTCCCGAAGCGCGTCCTTGAAGGGCAGGTATATCCCGAGCCGGCCCGCCGTGACCCGCCACCGATACGCCGAGAGCGCGATCTGCGGCACCGAAATGCCCAGCGCCAGGAGCACCCAACGGGATCGCAGGTGTGCGAGGCGGGCGGCCACTTCCCCAGTGTCCAGAAACCACGCGACGGTGAGCAGCAGGCCGAGGCTGACCCCGACGCGGAGGAGGAGGTGTTTGGTGCGACGCGTCACAGGGAGGCCACCTCTCCGGGCAGCGCCAGCAGATCCACGTGCCCCACCATCAAGGTGAAACTTCCCTCCAGGATCGTACGTTGCCGGCGATCCGCCCAGGCCTGGATGCGTTTTGCCTGCACCGGGAGCTCTTCTTCCGCGGCGCGCGCCCAGCCGTCCACGAGTGATAGCGCGAGCGCGGCATCCCCAGAACTCAGCCGCCACGGGGTCGGCACCCGCCAGGTGCGGTATCCCGCTGCACGGAAACATCGCTCCGCGACGTCTCCGGCGGTTGGACCGAGCGCCGGTCCCAGCCCTTTATCGCGCCGCTGGTGCGCGTTCACCGCATCCCCCACGAGCCGGTCGTCGGGGTCTGAGTCTGACCACTCGCTTAAGCCGTCTACGCTGAGTGCGAACAACGCCGCACAGCGCGTGGACCGGCACGCATCCGCGAGCTGCTTGAGCCACGTATCGGACACTAGATCGAGCAGCGCGGAGCCGGTTACGAGGTCGGCACGACGGGCCACTTCCAGCCCCTCTCGGGCTAGGTTTCCGGGAACGCGCTTAAGCTGTGTTACGCGCTCCATCGGCTCCGCACTGGCGAGCAACGCGGTGTCATGATCGACTAGCGTCCACTCCTGGAACCCCGAGAGTCTAGGCGCGAGATAGCGCAGGTTGGACCCCGTACCGCTGCCGAGGTCTGCAATCCGAAAATCCCCGGCCGTTCCCCACCACGCGCTCAGCCTGCTGAGCAGACCGTGTGCGCGGCTCCGGTGGTCCACCGGCTCGCGCAGAGCCAGCCAGTCCGCGGTGAACGTCTTACTCAACCGGAGACAGCTCCAGGATGGCCCGCGCGAACGCCCTGGTTGCCTCGTCCCAGGTGGGCAAGCTGAGCGCGTGCACGCGGGCCGCGGAAGCCATCCGGTCGCGCCGCGAGGCTCCGGCAGGACCCACGAGCAGGTGCCCCAGCGCATCACCCAGCGCCGCCTCATCTCCGGGAGTCACCAGAATTGCCGCAGCGGCCGGGACAGTTTGCGGCACCGCCCCGCCCGTGGTGCTCACGATCGGTAGCCCGCGGGCCAGAGCCTCTGTGAGCGCCATCCCGTATCCCTCATGGTGGGAGGGTAGGACGAACAGTGATGCGGAGTGATAGAGGTCGTCGAGTGCTTGCTGGCCACACTCGCCCGTGAACGCGACCCGGTCAGCGAGCTCCTCGTCGGCAGCTAGCGCGCGCACGGTACTAGCAAAGGCTGGCGCGCGATCGAGGCTCCCCGCGCACACGCAGCTCCAACGGATGTGCCGGAGGCGAGCGAGCGCCCGCACCAGCACGTCCTGCCCCTTGCGGGGCACCACTGAGCCCACGCAGAGCAGCCGCGGAGCCTCTCCTGCAGCCGGTCCCTGCGCAGGGCGTACCGGTTCGGTGCCCGGTAGTACCGCGCGCACGCGCGCCGGTGGGACCCCATAGTCCTCCATCCGTGTAGCGGTGAAGGCGCTGGTGCAGAGCACCCCCATACACGCGCTCAGCGCCTCGCGCTCGTGAGCCGCTAGGCGGTCTTCGTGCTCCGTATCGAGCCCGGTCTCGTCGGCCAGTGAGTGATGGACCAGACCGAGTACCCGCAGGCGCGGGGCGTGGGCAACGATCGGCCCGGGCGGGCCTCCCATAGCCAGTCCGTCGAGCAACACCCGCGTGCCCTGGGGCAGCTCCGCGAGCACACCGGCAAGGCTCGCCTCGGCGCGGGCGTCTCCATACGGGAAGTCGCCTTCAAGGCTGTGCACCACCACCGTCCAACCCAGCTGCTCCAGGCCCGTGGCCATGTGCGCATCGTAGAGATAACCGCCGGTGCGCTGATCGATCGGGCCGGGAATGATCAGGTGGAGCTCCTCGGGCTTCACACCGGTCCCTCGTATCTACCCCACGCTATGTGGGATTCGTTGAGCGTCACGCTCAGAGTGGCGAGCCCGCGCGCCCCCTCGCCCAGCTCACCGGAGTGGATGGCTAGCTTGAGACGCTCGAAAATCTCTCGTGCTAGGAACTCAGTGGTCGTGTTCTTTCCGTTGAACTCAGCCTCGTCGTCCAGGTTTCTGTAGTTGAGGTCGTCCAAGACCTTCTTGAGCTGCGTGCTTGCGCGCCCGATGTCCACGACCAAACCGTCCGGGTCCAACTCGGGCCGGCGGAACGTGGCGTCCACCACGTAGGTGGCTCCGTGGAGGTTTTGCGCCGGACCGAAGGCCTCACCCCGGAAGCTGTGGGCGACCATGAAGTGGTCTCGCACGTTCAGGCTGTACAAGGGTCGGCCTCCTCAGAGTGCACGGGTAGGATAGCGTATGCGGTGGCAAAGGACCCCGCGTGGGTTCCGGCTCAGCTCAGCCATCACATCGGGCAGGGTGTCGAAGTCGGTCTCGTCGGTGATGAGCGCGTCGAGCCGCGTATCGCGAAGCAGATCGAGCGCCAGCTCGCGCCGCCGGGTGCGGCTCCAACGCGCTGCCCGTTCGGGAGGAATGCTCCCAACCTGGCTGCTCCGGAGCGTCAGACGTCGAGAGTGAAACGCCTCGCCGAGCGGCAGGGGCACGGAGCGGGTCCCATGCCAGCTCACCTCGAGGACCGTAGCCTCTGTGCCCGCCGCGCCCAAGGCGCTCGCCAGTCCATCTGAGCTGCCGCTCGCGTGGAACACCAGATCGGCGTCCGCATCGAGCGGGGCGGTATCCAGGAATTCTAGCCCGAGCTCCTGCGCTACAGACTGCCGCGATGGATCGACGTCCACGACGCTCACGCGCGTGCCCGGCACCTGTCGGCAGAGCCACCCGATCAGCAGCCCCACGACCCCGGCACCGATCACTAGAATGACGTCCCCCGCTGCAGGCCGCGCGTCCCAGACGGCGTTCACGGCGGTCTCCATGTTGGCGGTGAGAACCGCGCGTTCGGGGGGGAGATCGTCCGGCAGATCGCTCACAGCGGAGGCGGGCACGGAGTAGAGATCCTGGTGCGGATAGAGGCAAAAGACGGTCTGGTCCACCAAGGCCCCCCCGGGGGAATCGGGGGCCTCCAGTACCTCACCGACGCTGCAGTAGCCATATTTGACGGGCCCAGGAAACTCTCCCTCCTGAAAGGGGGCGCGCATCGCCTGGTGCTGGGACAGCGGCACTTCTCCCCTGAAGACCGACGCTTCCGTGCCCCGGCTGATGGCGGAGTAGAGGGTGCGCACGAGCACGTGATCGGCTGGGCGGGGGTCGAGGTCGGCGGTCACGATTTCTCCCCGTCCTGGAGCGCGGATCCAGAATTGTCGAGCAGTCATGGTTTTTGGCACGATCGTCTCGGTTTTCTCTCGATGAAGTGAAACGTGCATGATCACAGGTATGCGTGTGACGGCCACCCGCAGTCCATCGACTTCCAGATTTTCCCGCTCGGG
>Ga0310121_10004046_pt1 | contig 13123 bp, 12 predicted proteins | sample CB27_Tmax_986_MG_FD_203504 | JGI IMG/M metagenome (GOLD analysis project Ga0310121, IMG submission 203504) | Marine microbial communities from Western Arctic Ocean, Canada - CB27_Tmax_986 | ecosystem: Environmental > Aquatic > Marine > Oceanic | place: Canada: Western Arctic Ocean | collected... | reverse complement strand
CGCAGCCCGTTGCCGCCACACCATGCAAGTCAGCAATTCGGCCATCTTGCATGCGAATAGCATGGTCGGCCGCGTCAGCCACCGCTGGATCATGTGTTGCGAGCAACAACGATGCGCCCGTTTCTCTATTTACCTCTTGCAACAAAGACAAGATGAGCGCGCCTGTCTCACTGTCCAAATTGCCCGTCGGCTCGTCAGCAAGCAACAGGTCAGGTTCATGAATCACGGCTCGCGCGATCGCTGCACGTTGAGCCTCTCCACCAGACAGTTGAGAAGGAAAATGGTCGAGTCGATGGTCGATAGCTACACGCGTCGCCCAATGCTTCGCGACGGCATCCACCTCCTCAGAGGGACGTCCTGTTAACAATAGTGGCAACCCAATGTTCTGCAGTACGGTCAATGTTGGAAGTAAATTAAAGAACTGAAAGACGAATCCGACACGCTGACGTCGGAACCGCGTTAGTTCGTCCTCGTCAAGAGACCCTAACGAGCATCCCTCGAGACGCACCTCCCCCGCCGTAGGATGGTCCATCGCACCACAAAGATGCAGTAGGGTCGACTTCCCACAGCCTGACGGACCAACTAACGCAACGAAACCTCCGTCTTCAAGCACCAGACTAACGCGATCGAGAGCGACCACCTCTGTTGAACCACGTTGGTAACACTTGCGAATGTCTTCAACTTCAAGTACGGCCATCTATTCACCATACACGAGACGGGAACTTCGCTTGACCTAGACAAGGCGTTCGCGTACCGTGCCTCACTGGTTTATGCTGAGTCGTCAAGGAGGAACCACACCCATGATTCTGTCCATACCCGTCAGATGTGCGCTCATCGTCGGCGCAATCGCCCTTATTTTGTCCGGCACTGCAATCACGGCGCAAAACAACGTCGAGGTTGAGAACTTCGTCCCGGTCACCGACGCCATGCTCCAAAACCCTGATCCGGCCGATTGGCTCAATTGGCGTCGGACGCTAGATGGGCAGGCGCACAGTCCGCTCGATCAGATCACGACTGGAAATGTCGACCAACTCCGCCTAACGTGGAGTTGGGGCATGAACGCCGGAAATCAGCAAACAACGCCAATCGTCCACGACGGGATTATGTTCCTTGCAAACCCAGGAGAAATGATACAAGCGCTCGACGCCGTGACCGGCGAACTCATCTGGACCTACCGTCGAGAGAATACCGATCTCAACGCAAATCAGGGCTCTCCGGCTGGCCGTGGGCACCGCAACATCGCCATCTATGACGACAAGATTTATCTCAACACATCCGATGGCCATATCGTGGCGGTCAATGCACGAACAGGTGCTGAGATGTGGGATACCGACATCGCAGGCGACAGCAGCTTTCAATTCACGAGCGGGTCAATCATTGCTGACGGACAGGTCGTTGCCGGTTTGACTGGTTGCGGAGTCTATCAGGACGACACGTGCTACATCGTTGGGGTCGATGCTGTTACGGGTGAAGAAGCCTGGCGCACCTCAACCATCGCGTTGCCAGGTGAACGTGGCGGGGATACGTGGGGTGACCTCCCTGTAATGTTTCGGTCCGGCAGCGACTCGTGGATTCCCGGAAGCTACGACCCCGTCACAAGAACGCTCTTTCACGGAACATCGCAGGCTAAACCCTGGGCCACTGTTGTTCGCGGTACCGACGGCGACGCCCTCTACACGAATTCGACATTAGCACTCGACCCAAGTACCGGTGAAATGAAATGGTATTACCAGCATCTTCCGGCAGAAACCTTGGACATGGACGAAGTGTTCGAGCGGATCCTCGTGGACTATGACGGAATTCGCTCTGTGTTCTCTATGGGCAAAATGGCCGTACTCTGGGAACTCGCTCTCGAAACCGGTCGCTTCCGAAACGCATACGATCTTGGCTATCAAACGTTTGCGGACGTCGACCCACAGACCGGTGAAGTTACACAACGCGAAGGAATGATTCCAGAACTTTATGAAGACGTTTTTTGGTGTCCGAGTACATCTGGTTTTAAGAGCTGGCGCGCAATGTCCTATCACCCCGAACTAGAGGCGTTCTTTGTCCCAATTATTCTCAATTGCGAAACAGCCGTGTTCGGCCCCGTCGAACGGGTTGAAGGTGGCGGTGGCACTGGTCCTGTGCGACGGACTAACCACGTCCACCCAGACAGCCCAGAGCACCTAGGTGAATTTCTCGCGATGAGTATGCGAACCGGTGAGGTGTTGTGGCGACATCGCACACGAACACCGATCAATAGTGCGGCCCTCACTACCGCTGGTGGCATCGCAGTCGTGGGCGACTGGGACCGTCACCTGTATATTTTTGACGCCGCAAATGGTGACATCTTGTGGGAGACCAGACTAGCCACATCGATTCAGGGATTTCCTATTACCTACGAAGTCGACGGTCGCCAATTCATCGCGGTTCCCGTTGGGACGGGTGGCGCCAGTTGGGGCACCATGCTACCAGCTGACCTCACTCCTGAAAAGCAACGGCCAGTGGGAAGTAATGCACTCTATGTGTTCGCATTACCCGAAGAGTAGGCCAGCCGGACGCGCATTCAGCAGGGAGTAACGGAGCTTCTCACAGCTCCTCACAATAGGATTAGCTTGTGCAACGTGTCTGGCGTCTGGCCGTTATGCTTGCCGTTACCGGAATCCCAGCACCGGTAACGGCACAGCTTCAAGCAGGTGCGGCGGCGGTAGAGATTACACCGAAGCTCTGTGCAGATGCTAAACCAGACGCTCGGCCCGTCCAGTTCGATGTGGACCGACAATGTTTTCGTTGGGTCCATCTAGGCGGTTTTAGTCCGTATATCCCCTTTCGCCAAGACAGTCGGCTTGCAACCGGTATTCATGACCCCCTCTGGGCGCGAACACTCGCCCTTCGCGGTGCAACTGGTAACACGCTTATCATCGTGTCCGCCGACCTTCCTGGACTTGGCCGAAAACATATCGCGCGTGTGCAACGACGCATAGCGCAGACACACGGGATTCCGGCCGACCATGTGATCATCCATTCCACACACACGCACTCGGCACCGGACGCAAGCGGCTACTGGTCCACGCTAATGGCGGGACATAACGATCGCTATGTCAGCCAAGTGAGAGAAAAAATTTATAGTTCAATCACGACCGCATTGAACACGCTCGAACCGGCAGTACTTAAGACGGCGACGACCACCCATGTGTCCTGTCGCGACCAGCAGACCGGAATTCTCAAAAAAGAACCACACTGCAACCTGCCAGACGTCAACAATTTGATTGACGCGTCAACAGTCCAGTACGACAGTTTCCTTCTACAACGAGACCTAAGAGATCCCATTGTCAGAAACACGCGGATCGTGGCAGCCGAGTTGACGGCCATCGCCACAGGAAAAACGATTTCGACTTTGGTCAACTGGCACAACCATCCAGATACCTTAGGTAGTGCGAATCGTTTAATTTCGAGCGACTACCCTCACTACCTCCGCGAATATCTGGACCGTACGCGAGGTGGCATCACCGTCTTTGTGGCTGGCACCGTGGGTAACCAAATGAGCGGACTTCGGGGAACACCCGTGCCACTTTGGGATAAACAGGGGAACCGGGTTTTAGAGTCACGGAGCGACGGTACGGACATTCCTGTTCTCGTAACTGAGGGATGGGACAAAATCCGGTCGACCGGATATGAAATCGCGTATGAAACCGCAGTTGCTCTTGACGCCGCGTTACCAATCGCACGACCGGGTATTGCGGTTTCCACAGCGCACGTTGACACACCAATCAGCAACGCACTTCACCTTTTCGGGACCTGGTCCGTCTGGCATCACGACGTTGAAGCCACAGAACGCCTCCACTACCGGTGGCCCGACTGCATCGGCCTACTTGGCTGCACACGTGCCGCGGTGGCACTACTCGAAATTGGTGACCTTTCGGTCCTAACGGCACCCGGAGAAATTGACCCCGCGTATGCGCTCGGGAGACGTTCTACAACGGCAGACTACGGCCCACTTTGGGGAACTTGGCATTTCCCGGCCATGGCGGGCGTCGACCATCTGATGCCCGGCAAACATCACGCCTTTATGGGCTCGTCACAGGATTATCTGTCCTACATGGTGCCGGTAGCCGACAACGTCGGCTGGTGGAACTTTGACCATCCCAATCACTACGAAGAATGGGTCACCATTGGAAAAGGCTTCGGCGACGAGATTGCGGCAGCGTGGCAGCGGCTGCTTAACGCACCGCCAACAACGACATCATCGCCATAATGGAACCGTGGCACTGGCTCGAACCAGCGATTTATTCAACGTGTGAACCCACGCTCAACTCGTGGGTGGCTCACCCCGCCGAAACCGTTTCCGCCCTCGGTTACCTGCTTGGCGCTATTTACCTACGACAACGCTTTGGGAGCCTTGACCGAAGACTGCCCGTGCGATACCTGCCAACCATATTGTTCCTGGTAGGGACAGCTTCGATCCTGTTTCATATCTCCAACGCCGAGGTCTTTCAATTACTCGATGTTGCCACAGTGGCGTTATTTACCAGCTATATCCTTGTGGCAACATTAATCCACCGAAAACTTGCCCGGGCAGCCCACCTTCCGTACCTCTTTCTTCTCTTTGCCGCCACAGCGTTCGTATTCCCATTCATTCATATCAGCCTAGGCTTTGGTATCACCGTACTGCAGGGCTGCCTGGTCTGCTGGTTCTGGTGGCGAGGTCGGAGGAACGGTTCACCACCACCTTATGACCGAGTGGCTATTTTGTTACTGCTGACCGGGGCTCTCTTCTTGGCAGTTGACCACGCTGGTATTGCCTGCGTTTCCGGATCGGCCGCCCACATCGTACAGCCTCATGTGGTCTGGCACCTACTCTCAGCCACCAGTGCCATCTACTTTTATCGAGCTGAGCGCCTTCTTGAACAGCACTGGTATCACTTAAGCTGATTCATCCCAGCGAAACCACCAGCCTGTTAGTGCGGCCGAAGCGAAACACGCGCCGACAGCACACAACGTGCCTACCGCTGCAACATACAAACCAGCCAGATGCAACAACTGTGTTGCGAGGGTGGTCAGCACCCCACCGAAAGTGCCAGCCAACGCGCCCACCATTCCGTTTCGAAGGATGTAGCGGCGTTTGCCTCGTATACACACAGTGCCAATAATCCCAATCAGCAGGAAGGATGCCGCGAAGGCGGGCGTATACCGCACCCCCACCGCGACCAGTCCTTCATTACCGGTCAACGCAGTCAGCGTCGCGACGACACCAACAACAGGCCACAACCCGATGACAAACGCTACACCCATCGCCAACCGTCCCCGCCAACCTTGTCCGAACACCCCACCGCATACAAAACCGCCAAGCATCAGTGCCACACCAACTAACGCAAGAGGAAGACGGAATGCGACACCATTAAATGCACCAAGACGACCAAGTATCGGGATCCCAATACACAAAACGAACAACGGGACAATGATTCCCATCGTGAACGCTCTCATCACAATCAGGGGCGACACAGACGCATTTACCTTAGAACCCAATGTCTGACCCCGCTGCGAACACCCACCGACCAACTCCTTCCAGCCGATTGAGACCATATCCAACATCAACCCGGATTCCGCCTCGAGATGACAAGCGATTACTCCCCAACAGGAGACTCACACCAACGGCGGTTTTGAGATCGCCGAAATCAAATGACTGTTCCTCAGACCAAACAAACCCACTGTCAATAAATCCTGCGACACCAAGCGAAAACAGTTGTCCAACATCGTCGGCCACAAACCACCGCTCTTCCGCACTCAAGAGCAGCAGCTGATTTCCATCAAATTGTCGCACCGGATAACCACGAAGGCCATTTTCGACCCCAAGTAACAGCTGAATCTCGGGGTCGAGATTCCGGCCACGTTGATACGCGATGCGACTGACAAACGCATGACGTGTCGCGTGCTTACGAAGATATCTGGCACGAAACGTCGTAAGTGCGTTGCGCCACTCCCCTCGTTCGTAACGTCCATCGAAGCGACCCTCTGCAATCACGAAATGTCCCATGCCTAGTGGTATGCCCTGTACGTGACCGACCGCCACAAATGCGGCTCGGTTCACTCCCCCACCGAGTGCTTTCGTCGACAACCCTATGGTCGCAAAACTGTCCGCTCCCAGGTTGAAATCTTCATTCCGTTCAAACTGGCTAACATGCGTCAACCGTACGAATCGATGAGACACCGAACGTAACCCGACTTCGGCAATTCCAAAGTCACGACCCTCCGCGCCAACCCGTTCTTCCCGAAGCCGGTAGGCGCCATGAAGGCGAACCGCTCGCTGCTCACTCTGGTAGATCGCCCGTCCAACAGCAAGGTCTGCCCATTGGCCACGATGTCGTATTCGATTAGTTTCTAATCCATCGTGAAAAATAGGATCAGTTCGACTAAAACTTCCGCCACCGGCCGTCCACGACCACGGGTCACGGAGTGATAAATAGTTACGGTTGAGCAGAAGCAAGACCTCGTCGCCATCACTGAGTTTGGACCCGGACGCAACCATTGAGACACGTGAACCAACTAGTTGTGGGTCTAGGTAGGTCACGCGGTCGCTTGTACGATCAAGGTTGGTTCGATGGGTTACTGTGATCGCCTTCCCGAGACCGAACAAATTCTTCTCCGAAACACCAGCTTCCCAAATAGTCCGATCGTGTACTTGCTGAAAATCGACCCGGGGTGACAGCGACCACCTGTCCCACGTCGAGACACGCACATCCACTCGGTCAGGACGACCGTCACCGTCACCGTCAGCCTCGATGGTTTCCACCTGCGCATCACGTAAAAATGTAAGCGCGCGAAGATTTCGTTCCGTCTGTTCGATCAGTTCTCGATCAAGCGTATCGCCCGTCTTAAACAATAATTCGCGTTCGACCACCACATTACGAGTCTGTACGTGAATTTTGTTCGCGATCCGATACGGCATCGCAATGCCGTCGTCTGGTTCATCAAACACTTCATGATTGACAATCTCGATGTTACCGATCGGTAACGGACTCCTCGCTGCTGGCACCTGGGCAAAGAGACTCGCACAACCTATTACGTAAAACGCGACGCAATAGGCCACACCGGTCAACGTGTTAAAACCGGAAAAATGTCTACCTGTAATCACAATTCCATCTTCATCGAAGCAGCCGATGGGCTGTTTTTGAAACAGAGTGTCCCTTGACGGACAGGACACTAAGACATGGAGGCGATGCCAAACGAAAAAAAAGCAAAAAAGGCCTTACGCGTCCTGGGACAACCCAAGACACGTAAGGCCTTCAAAACTAATCCCTAACGGGACCGATGCGTGTAACCTTTAATTAATTTAAGATCACACTCCCCAAGACTAATCTACTCACCAGGTTCAGTTTGGTCACGACCGTCGCGCGGGGCGCCGGTGCCAGACGAACCCATGAACAACTTCGCACCATCCTTGAATGTAAGGTCACGACCGTTGCCCTTGTTCGAACCGTCTTTAGCCTGATAACCATCAACGATGATTTCAGTGCCTATGGCCAACGAATTCTTCGTGAATCCACGGCGGAGTAGAGTGTTCGGAGTACCACCCTCAACCATCCATACAGTGCCATCCTCGAGCTCAAGATGGACCCAAGCATGAGGATTAATCCACTCCATCTTGACGACGGTGCCTTCAAGATGAATCGGCGCATCCGCATCAAATTCAGCAGAGAATGCATGGTGGGCTATTGTGGGAACTGCGGCTACGGCTAGTGCAACGGCCACTACCGCTAGGGCTACCTTTACTCGCATCGGTTTTGCCTCCTGTTTACTAACCATTGATGTTCGCATTATCACAATCCTAAGGTTCTACGTCAACAATCACGCCATAAAACAACGCGGATCCCTAACGGGGACCCGGTGCTTCACCTTCAAACGCCGAGCCATGCCCACTTGGACGATAGACAGGCGTCAAGTCTGGATCCTTGCGGAGGTGGCCATACATCACCTCTTCCGCAAACTCCACGCACTTGAACTCAAGAAGCTGCATGTTGTCGTCAATACGACGATACAGCGGAAGTTTGACCGTCCACGGCCGCGTAAAAACATCCGGATCTTCGATCGTCGCCTCGTACTCAATATGGTTCTCACTCACCTGGGTGAAGCGCTCCACGACGTGGATCCCGATGGAGTGATGATTACCTGCGCGGTCAAACCACGTTTCCGCCATTTGAGCTGTCACGTCAATCACCAACGTGTCCCCATCATACGAACCGCGAGAATGTCCCATCCACGCATCAACCGGCGCCTCAAAGTCCGGGCGATTCATGTAGACCACACGACTCGCACTGGCAAACTCATAGGCAAAGAGGATGTATTCCTCCGTCTGCACGATCTGGAACGGATAGGGCTGATACGTCGCCCGCGGAATCCCGGGCATGTAACATTTCACTGCAGGATCACGTTCTATCCTGTGCTGGTTATTCTCTTGCTGAGTCGCGCGCGCAGCTGCCGAGTAGGGAATCTCACCGCCCTCCACGATACCGAGCCCACCTGGAATCGACCCGATCGCCCCAAGCTCAACTACGGGGCCATGGCTTGCCGCATGCGGCTCAATATTCCAATGATGCGCTCCGATCGCCTGCCAAATGCCATTAAAATCTGGCGAGCCGAACGCGGTTTGTTCCGCTCGGTAGTTCTGTCCCGCAACCTCCGCTGAAGTTACCGTGAACACCATCGCTGCCGCAGCTAACACGGCCGCCACCATCAAACCTATATATGTGCCCCGATTAAGCATCTTTGGAAAGTCTCCTCAAAGGAAAAATTAAGTGTCGAGTATTCACCCGGCGAAGCCTGATGTCAACCCTTCTAGTAGCAAATAACCACTAATCTTCTACTTAAACCCGCCAGGCCAACTACGAAAACAGGCCAATTAGCCGCGCTGGGATAGCCACGCCTGTCCACACAGCGATCGAGAACATCCCGGCCACTTTGGGCCACACGGGCCCCAATCGTGATTCATCGGTGTGCGTAATACGCCGCCGGATCGTAAACGTAAAAATCAGCCCCAGCACTAACAATTCCATTTTCCACCAGAAAAAAGGACTGAAATACTGTTTCATTGCGAGCGACATAAGCGAAGGGATCCCGGTAATCGCCAGTGCCACGATTGCCCAAATCATCCATGGCATCGCCTCATCGGCGACCTTGGACAATGGGGTTTTGACTACACCGACACCCAATAGTCGCAGATCGACGATCAGCACAGAACCCGCGAATATCGATAATGCGACTAGATGCATCACCTGCACAATCGGCTGCGCCCACGTGTAGTCAAGCATGAACTGACTGAGCGGATGTTCCTGCATCCACAAGAAAAACGGCTGTACTGAGAACGCTGCTTCTTCCATAGACGTCAGCCCCCTACGCGTCCAATCCCAAGTCAAGCCACCACTGGGGCACCAAGCCGGGATAGGCGATCATGCGACCAATGATAATGATCGCCGACCACAACACAATCGACACAACCCCAGCCAGACGCGCCGCAAATGGTGGCACTGGATCATAGTTCCACTGCTCAACTGTTTGATAGGTTTTAGTATGAAAGTACCAAATGTTAATACCAGCCAACACGATAAGAAGGTTCTTCGTCCAAAAATAAAAATTGGGATAAAACCTCATCGGTTGACCATAGGCAAGTAACGCACCGGTCACGACGCTGACCGCCAAGCCGACCATCTGCCAGGTAAAGAGTCGCCCTTGCACGTCCGTGATTGATGTCGATTTATTGCCAAATCCAGCCAAGCGAAAATCCATCATCATCACGAGACCCGCAAAGACGCACATGCCGATGACGTGCGACGTCAGCAAAATCGGATACGCATTGAGCGACTCGCGGATCGCGACGCTCGACGGATACGCCTCAACCATCTCAAACAGTTCGCGGAGCATGTGCTGCTTATCCTCGTAGTCCGTATCTAAATCATCTAACAATCAACGCGCGCCGTGAACTTGACACTAGGGAACACAACGTTCTTTTGGTGGATCCGAATAACTATCTCGATAAGTGGAATGACAGTTGGAACATGCCTCAGCGACGTAGTTCGTCGCGTCAATCACTTCGTCTTGGCTTTTGTTCAGTGCAGCCGCATAAGCACGCTCTCCCGCTTCCCTCAAACCAATCACCCATTCTTTCCAGTTGTCCTGGTCAATAGGCACCGGCTCACCGTTTTCACAGCTACGGCCCGGCAACGTAATCAAGTTCGAGGCTTCAACCAACGCAATGGCTGCATTCTCAACTTGCTCCCAGCCGGTATAGACACCGGCAAACCGAGCCGTTGCTCCGCCGTCGTTGGCATTCGTTTCATCCGGAGGCGCACCCGGGTCATTGCTTTGCGCATCAAACAGAATGTTTGAATTCGGGAACAAGATTCCCCGCATGACCTCGGCAAGATCTCCAGTCGCCTCTGGGGGCGGATCTTGCTGGGCCGTTGCGGTTCCAGCGACTAACATCGCAGCTACGACGAAGCTTAGCACTCGCATGTGATCAAACCTCCAAAACTTACACCATAACCCGTGTTGGACCGGGCACTCACCTCGGCGGCACAGTGTAACCCGCCTTTTTACGTACGGTCAACTTTGCGTTCATACTCGGCATCATGTGAGCAGATCGCAGTATAGTGGTGACTCACATCTGTTCGAGGAGGTTGGTTAACAATGTTCCGGTTTCTGACATTTGTAGCGACGATATTAGCCGTAGGTGTGCTCCCTCTCGGAAGCCCGACCGATGTGTTCGCAGCCGAAGCTGAGGGCATCGCCCTCGTGAGCCAGGACAACCCCATTGAAGCGACGGAAGAATCGGTCAGTGCCGGCCGGCAAATCTACGGGCGTTTCTGTCGCTCATGTCACGGTGTACGTGCCGACGGTCGTGGAATGGCCGCGCCACCAGGGTCACGACCTGCGAATCTCGTGGATGACGCGTGGGACCACGGCAGCAGCAACGCAGAAATTTTCAAGTTGATTAAAGAAGGTGTTCCTCCCAAATACGACATGGATGCTTGGGATGGTCGTGTTTCAGACGACGACATCTGGAACGTAATCAATTACCTGCGCGACCTAGCTGCCGGGTAGCGCTGTGGCGCCGGCAACGTCGTCACACTCAGGACTAATCCACCGAGGCTCAGTACTAATGACGACGGCATCCCACAATGGACATCGGTAATAGAGAAACGGAAAGTCAAGACTGTGTAACCCGTGGTAGAACCACCGGTTGATCCGTGTTAACGAGACCTCTTTCCGAACAATCGACCCTCGAAACGGGTCAAGGTAAAGCCACGTCTGCGCGGACACGGAGGACAGGTAACCGGCGCGTGTTCCTCCGATCATAGTAATGCGCATCGTATTCCTGCAGCCAAACCGCATCGACAACGGAAGCTCTCGGCATCGCACGACACGCCGCCTCAAGGACGTCATCTGCCTCAAACCTTTCTCGCACGCCGTCACTAGACCGCTGGAGCGAGACTAGTCGTTGCCTTCCCGTCCCCACATCGTGGCCGATGCGATACACAGGACCTGAGGTAAAACCTAGAACGATGCGTTCAGCATGACACGCGCCATGCGAGGAAGGGACGGATGAAAGTGAATGTCATCCACACCACCTGCTGGTTCTCCCGGAAGACGAGAGGTGTAGTAATAGTCAATGTCAGCAACTTCGCTATTCAATAAATTAAATCCCTCAAGCGTAAGATTGAGTCGGTCCGTCAGAGTTACACCGAGTTCTGCATTCCAGATGGTCGTCGGTTCCGACTGGATACTATTGTCTTCAATTAATGGCCGTGAGCCAAAGTGCCGCAGCCGCACACTACCAAACACCCGCCGATCTCGAGAAAACGTAACCCCTCCCGCAACGACACGGTCAAGCGATCCAGGAATAAAATTCCCAATCGGATCGACGTCAGTAAACCGTGCTTTTGACAGTGACAGGTCCAGTTCCCCTGTAATGTAGGCAGTCAACCGTAGGTAGTTCGTCCACTCGACACCATTACGTTCGCTTGGGCGACTGGCCTCAGCAATACCTGAATCTCCCACAAAGATCAATTCTGAATCGAACGCCAGATGCCACAGCGCCACGGTCGACTGCAGACGAGGAATCGCAACGGTCCGAATACCAACCTCGTATCCAACAGCTGGTACAAGCGGCGAGGCGCCGACCACGCGCTCGCCACTAATCGGGTCTACACGCGTTGTCGCAGCACGTGGGTCATTACTATGAAATCCTTCGCCATAGTTGATATAGGCCTCCGTCCCACGCCATGGACCCAAGGCCGCACTTAATTTAGGACTCACAAGGCCACTGGTGCCAGACCCAGAATTTAGCGCTCGCTGCGCAACCACGTCGTAACGATAGCCATCACCCCGAACACCCAGCGTTGTCCGAAAATACCGAGCCCACTCAATCTCGGCCTGCCCAAACACGCCGACCGATGTTTGCTGGACACGATCATTCCGGACGGTATTAACACGTAAGCGCCGAATGGTGTTATACAGACCAACTGTGGCAACCGCGTCATTTCTTACTGATACGCCACCACTAGCCTCAGTTGGAAAACGTCCAACACGACCGAGGTGCCGATGCACGAGCTTACCCCCGGTCATCCACCGGCTTGCCTCCTGTTCAACTTGGTCACCATTAACGGGATGTTGAAGAAAGTAGGTAAAGTTCTGAAAAAGATTCAGCTGACCATGCAATGCATACCCAGTAACCCGCGTGGAATGATGCGCACTGGACCGCAGGAAGTCGCCCGTCAAGGTCTGGCGGTACGTCCGGCCGGCATCAGTGTCATCGATGTTTCCGTATCGAGAGATTAACCCCTGCGTCACTGCACGTTTGGGTATCTGGTCTGTGGCATTCCAATCCGCGGAATATCCCATCCCCGTGATCGAAAATCCATTTCGTTCATCACCTTGACTGTAACGGACCACCGCGTTTGCCTTACGCATCTCGTCAGGCAGGGTCCATGGCCCATCGTTTTTACCGAGTTCCAGTGCAACCAACAGGTTGCCGGCACCAACCTCTGGGGACGCGGCACCCAACACACGTCCCCACCCCTGTCCGCCCACGCTAACGCTCAACAGCGGCCGTTCGAGACGACTGACGTAATTGATGTTGGCGGAGCCA